>Ga0308156_1000782_pt1 | contig 50653 bp, 45 predicted proteins | sample PhyAR2_FD_201041 | JGI IMG/M metagenome (GOLD analysis project Ga0308156, IMG submission 201041) | Phyllosphere microbial communities from UC Gill Tract Community Farm, Albany, California, United States - DLSL A.R2 | ecosystem: Host-associated > Plants > Phyllosphere > Unclassified | place: USA... | reverse complement strand
CTGATCGGCAAGCACGTCAAGTAAGCCAGCCCGGTATTTTGCAGCGCCGCTCTTGGCGCCGCACGAAGAACCAGCATCTCCCATGCTGGTTTTTTTACGTCTGTCCGCAGGCATCGCACAGGAGTCCATCGCAGCGTCCCTGGCGTTCAGGTATCGGCCCGAGCGGCACTGGCCCGTCCGCGCAGACCACGGCGCGGCAAACACCGCCCCGCCCATCGCATTCGCGGCTCCGTCACGCGTCTGGAGCTCACCATCTGGCGGCGCCATGCCCCAAGACCCAGGTTAAAGAACGGCGCTGCTGCCGATTTGTCACCAGACCTTTCTGACTGAACAGTTTTCACCCGGCCCTCAGAACATTGATCTATAACAATAAATTCGTTCAATGGAGCAAAAAACCATAGGCTATCAGCGGGCTGCCGCACACAGCACCCCTATTGCGGTCAGGAGATTATTGCGAATGCGACAAATTCTTATTTATAATTCCCTTCAATTATTCACTAGCCAGCCACCACGCTGTTCATCTGACCATGATCGTTTGTGTATGCCGCAGAGTCTCGGACAAAGAGATCGCTCGCCACGCGCATGCGGGGATGTCTTTCGATGAGATCCAGTTCGAACTGGGTGTTGGACTGCAATGCGGCTGCTGCGAAGGTTGTGCCCGCGATGTGGTCGAACAGTGCAGCGCGTCGCGTCCGGTTGCAGCTCTGCGCAATGAAGCTGCAGTGCACCCGGTCCAGCTTGCCACCCCCATCCTGGAAAGCAAAGCATGGAACTCTTCGCCGCTGTCTTCGGTAGCCTGATTCTGGTTGCCGCCTCTCTCTGGTGGGTCTTTCGGAAATAAGCCACCAACGCATTGATATGCCGTGCTGCGGCTTGAGGCTGCAGCATTTTTTATTGCCCTTATGCTTTCACCAGACCCTTACAGCCCCGCCAACAAACTGGGGCGCAATATCGTGGTTACGGGTTCGGTGCTGGCAGCGCACGTCGCAGGTCTTTGGGCCTTGCAGGCGGGCCTGCTCAAGAGTGCGGCCATCGAGATGCCCAAGCCCGAGCCGGTCATGGTGCAGCTGATTGCGCCCGAGCCCATGCCCGTGGTTGCGCCGCCGCCTCCTCCGACACCCAAGCCGCCGCCCCCGGCACCGGCACCACCGCCAAAACCCACGCCCAAGCCCGTGCCCAAACCTGCACCCAAGCCACAGGCGATCAAGGATCCGACGCCTGCGCCCAATGCAGTGACCGGCACGACGGAGGCCCAGCCACCGGCACCGCCCATCGAGGCGCCGCCGCCCGCTCCGCCCTCGCCTCCCCCGGCTCCGCCCGCACCGCCAGCGCCCCCACCTCCACCGGTGATACAGCTGCCGTCGAGCAACGCCGCCTACCTGAACAATCCCGCCCCGCAGTACCCGGCCATCAGCCGCCGCATGGGCGAGACGGGGACCACGATCGTTCGCGCCTACATTGATGAAGAAGGCAAGCCCCAGGAGCTGCAGCTCAAGCAGTCCAGCGGGTATGACCGCCTTGACCAGGCCGCGCTCGATACGGTGCGCAAATGGCGCTTCAAGGCAGGCACCTCCAACGGAACTCCCCGGCCCATGTGGGTCAACGTGCCCATCAAGTGGGAACTCAATTAAATCGTACGGAAATAGGATCAGTTATGGACTCGCAATTCGGCATCGCCCACGTCTGGGCTCAGGGAGATTTCGTGACCAAGACGGTCGCAGTCATTCTGGTGGCCATGTCTCTCGCCTCCTGGATCGTGATCGTCATCAAGGCGCTCGATATCATGCGTTTCAAGAAGTACGCCCGCAATGCCCAGGATTTCTGGCACAGCGCGGACTTCGCCGCCGGCCTGAGCAAGCTTGGCGAGCAAGGTGACAACCCGTTCCGCCAGCTGGCTATCGAAGGCCGCGAAGCCACCGCCCACCACCGCAAGACTGCCGAGCACCTGCATGACTCGCTGGATGTCAGCGACTGGATCACACGCTGCCTGCGCAATGGCATCGATGAGTTCACGGCCCGCGCCCAGTCGGGTCTGGCCGTGCTCGCATCGGTGGGCTCCACCGCTCCGTTCATCGGTCTGTTCGGCACCGTCTGGGGCATCTACCATGCACTGGTCGCCATCGGCATGTCGGGCCAGTCTTCGATCGACAAGGTCGCCGGCCCCATCGGCGAGGCACTGATCATGACCGCACTGGGCCTGGCCGTTGCGATTCCCGCCGTGCTGGGTTACAACGCGCTGGTGCGTGGCAACAAGTCGGTGCTCAACCGCCTCAACAGTTTCGCCCATGACCTGCATGCCTTCTTCGTCACCGGCACGCGCCTGAACGTCGATGCCAGCAAGCCCGGTGCCGTCGTCACGCCGCTGAAGAAAGGTGCCTGATCATGGCTTTTGGAACGCAAGACGATGCCGATGAGGTCATGAATGAGATCAACATGACGCCGCTGGTCGACGTCATGCTGGTGCTGCTCATCATCTTCATCATCACCGTGCCGGTGATGAAGCACTCGGTCAACATCGACCTGCCGCGCGCCGTCAACACGCCCGAAGATGCCAAGCCGGACACCATCCAGCTGGCCATCCTGCCCGACGGCAGCTACAACTGGAATGGCAAGGCCGTGACCGACGCCGAGCTGGAAGCCAACATGCAGACCGAGGCCAGCAAGGAGCCCCAGCCTGAACTGCACATCCGCGGCGCGCGCGATGTGAAGTACGAGAAGGTGGCCCAGGCCATGGCTGCAGCCCAGCGCAGCAACCTCAAGAAGATCGGTTTCATCACCGACCAGGTGGGCGAATAGACTGCGCCCTTCCTCTCCCCCCAAGGGCTCCGGCAGGAGCCCTTTTTGCTGCCCGAACGCCGGCCCGGCGCCGCTCCCGGTTTACCCGCAGTGACGCCTCAGCGACGCGACAACGCTGCCGGCCCTGCCTAAACTGGACCGCAGGACAAGCGCCGTGGCGACCTGTACTGGCCGAAGCAGCGGCGGGCAAACCGACCATCACCAGCGCCTCCCCCAACTATCCATAGTGAGGAGACACCGATTGATGCAGACGTCCCGCAACCCGACATTTCCCGCCTCTTTGCGCCGGCGCCACATGCTGCGCCTGGCCGTCGCCAGCGCCGCTGCCAGCGGACTGCCGCTGGCCTCCGTCGCCCATGCGGCCAGCGACAAGGCGGCCTTCCCGACCAAGGCCCTGCGCGTGGTCGTTCCCTTTGCGCCGGGAGGTGCCACCGATGTGCTGGCGCGCAGCGTCAGCGACCGGCTCGGCCAGCAGCTGGGACAGCCGGCCATCGTGGACAACCGCCCAGGCGCGGCGGGTTTGCTCGCCTGCGATGCAGTAGCCAAGGCAGCGGCCGATGGCCATACGCTCACACTGGGCACGACCAGCACCATGCTGTCGAACCAGTTCATGTTCAAAAAGCTCTCCTATGATCCGCAAAAGGACCTGGTGCCCGTCATGCGCATCTGCTGGGCACCCATTGTGCTGGTGACCAATGCCCAGATTCCGGTGCGCAATCTGCAGGAGCTGATGGCCTATATCAGCGCCAACAAAGGCAAGCTCTCGTATGGCAGTTATGGCATTGGCTCGCAGGGCCATCTGGTGCTGGCCAGTCTGAGCAACCTGACCCAGGCCGACATGAGCCACATCGCCTACAAGGGCGAGTCGCCGATGGTGCAGGACCTCGTCGGTGGCCAGTTGATGATGGGTATTGGCAGCATCCTCTCACTCAAGCAGCATATTGACAGCGGCAAGCTGCGCGCTATCAGCTTTACCGGGCCCAACCGCGTGCCCGCGCTGCCCGACGTGCCCACCTTCGCCGAGCAGGGCCACCGGGAAGATGCATTCACGATCTCTGGCTGGCTCGGCATAGCGGCCACGGGTGGCACCCCTGCCGCTGTCGTCGAGCAGCTGGGTGCCGAGGTACGCAAGGCGCTGCTGACCCGCGAGGTGAATGCCCGGGTGTTGGTGGCGGGCTTTGTGCCCTTCACCGACGACAGCCCCGCACGCTTTCAGGCCGATTGGAAGCGGGAGCTGCCGATCTGGAAAAAGCTGCTCGCCGATGCCGGCGTACAGCCCACCTGAGCCCCGCTGCGGCTCCGGCTCCGCACACACCAGGGCGCGCAACCACGGCACAGTGCTTCTGTGCCGTGGTTTTTTGCCTTTTACCACGGCAAATTTCAAATTAACACTGGACTTCAAGAATACGAATCGTTATCATTTGCTTCAGTTTTATCCCTGTGAGCACCGCCATGCAAACCATCGCCCGACCCGCCACCCCGCTCGCCGCCGCCAGCAAGAGTGCCAGTGCGTCCCAAGGTCATGCCACGCCATCGGCCGCGCTGGAAAGCAGTACGCTGCTGCAAGGCGCCAAAGCGGTGTCCATCGTTCACAACGGCGCCATCTACCGTCTGCAGACCACCAAGCTCGGCAAGCTGATCCTGACGAAATAGGCCCCAGGCTCTGGCAGCCGCTTGCCGCGCTGCCCGCTTGCGCGCCAGCGCAAGGCTCCGCGCCCGGCAAAAAGCCAACTTCTTGAAGTTGGCTTTTTTATGCCTGTGGGGATGGGCGTGCCGGAGGCTTGCTACACACCCAGCGGCAAATCCGCATGCTTGAGGGTGCGCAGCACAAAGCTCGACTGGCTGTGGCGTATGCCTTTGATCTTGTAGAGCTTCTCGCGCAGCAGGCGCTCATAGTCGCGGGTGTCCTTGACGACAACGCGCAGCAGGTAATCGTACTCGCCGGAGACCAGATGCGCCTCCACCACCTCCGGGATGGTGGCCAGCAACTCCCCAAATTTCTCCAGCGTGTTGTCGCTGTGGCTGTCGAGCGTGACCATCACCAGCACCGTATCGCCCAGCCCCAGCGCCTGCGGCGACAGCCGCACCGAATAGCCCTGGATGACCCCGGCTTCCTCCATCTTCTTGATGCGGCCCCAGCACGGTGACGCGCTCAGGCCCACTGCTTGGCCAATCTCCTGCAGGCTGGCGCGGCTGTTGTGTTGCAGCTGGCGCAGAATTTTGCGGTCTAGCGTGTCAAGAAGCATGATTTTCTGCCATATTTCTAAATTTGGAATATTTTTCTATATTAATGGGTTAATAACAGAAAAACAAAATATTTTTTGCAATGCAAACCCGCATACTTTCTGCATCGAAACACTTTTACCGAAGCCTCTTTCTGGCAGAGCCTGCTTACCGGCAGCCCCTCTCTCCATCAGCCCCCAGGCGGTTACCGCTGCCATGGGGGCTGTTGCATTGCGCCGCCGGCTCGCCCTTTATGTAACAAAACTATTGCATTTGTGCCTCCGCTCCTGTGCATGCCCTGGATCTGCGCCATGGCATAGTGGCGCCCTGGAACAACGACAACAGACCGCCCGCCATGCGTTGAAGAGTTGGGAAATCAGCGCGTGCCAATGGTCAATAAGCAGCTATGTTTAAGCGACTCAACGAACTGTCTGAAAGCCATGGCGCCCTGCGTGCTGGTAAAGGCATGGTGGCCGGCGTCATTGCACTGATCCTGGCCGCCCTGTGCTTTTTGGGCGTGCTGGCTTTTCATTTTCCGCAGTACCTGACCACGCCCGAGCTGCGCCGCAGCTACAACGTCGATGTCATGCGCCAGCTGCTGTTTTGGAGCATGGTGATCGCAGGCGGCCTGTCCGTGGCCCTGATGGTGCTCGGCCGGGTGCGCTGGCTGGCGGCATCCGCCTTTGGCCTGGTGCTGCTGTCGGCGATGCTCGGTGGCCACAAGGTGCCGGTCGGCAGCTTCGCTACCGATACGCCCTATATCGGTCTGGATTGGTTCATCCTCGATCTGCTGGGCAGCGCGCTGATTTTCATCTTTATCGAGAAGCTGTTTGCGTTGCGCAAGGACCAGCCCGTCTTCCGCCCCGAATGGCAAACCGATTTCCACCACTTTCTGGTCAACCACATGGTGGTGGGCTTTGTGCTGCTGGCCACCAACCTGATGGTGCACCAGTTCTTTGGCTGGGCGGCCAATGACGGCATCCGGGGCTGGGTGGCCAACCTGAACTTCTGGGTCGCGCTGTTCCTGATCATCCTGGTGGCCGATCTGGTGCAGTACTGGACGCACCGCGCCTACCATGAAGTGCCGTTGCTGTGGCGCATCCACGCGGTGCACCACAGCGTCAAGAGCATGGACTGGCTGGCCGGCTCGCGCCAGCACATTCTGGAGCTGCTGATCACCCGCACCCTGGTCCTCGCTCCGATCTACGTGTTGGGATTCAGCAAGGAAGTGATCGATGCCTATATCATCATCGTCGGCTTCCAGGCGGTCTTCAACCACGCCAACGTCAGCGTGCGCCTGGGCCCGCTGCGCTATGTCATCGTCACGCCCAATTTCCACCACTGGCACCACAGCCAGGATGCCGAGGCGCTCGACAAGAACTACGCCGCGCATTTTGCATTTCTGGACTACCTGTTTGGCACCGCCGTCAAAAGCGACAAGCTCTGGCCCACCAACTATGGTGTGCTCGGTGACTATGTGCCCAATGGCTTTTTCAAGCAGCTGAAGTTTCCCTTCACCTGGAAAGGCTGAGCGCCGCTTGTGCCGCCGGGATGCCCTGCTCTATCGCTTTGATCAACCATGTCACTTCCTTCTGATTTTCGCGCCCAGGCGATGGTGCTGGCCGCTGGCCGTGGCGAGCGCATGCGGCCCCTGACGGACCACACCCCCAAGCCACTGCTTCCCGTGCAAGGCAAGCCGCTGATGCAGCACAGCATGGAGCAACTGGCCCGCGCCGGCGTCCAGCGCCTGCTCATCAATACCGGCTGGCTGGGCCAGCAGGTAGCCGACGCCTGGCCGGCTGCGCCTGCGCTGGCCCAGTTGGGCGGCGAGCAGCTGCAGATTGTCTATTCCCGCGAGGACCTGGATTTCGGCGGCGGCATCGAGACCAGCGGCGCCATCAGCCGCGCACTGCCGGCGCTCGACGATGCGTTCTGGCTGGTCTCGGGCGATGTCTTCATTCCCGGCTTTCCTTTTGATGAGGCCCTGCGCCAGCGCTTTGCCGACAGCGGCGACCTGGCCCATCTGTGGCTGGTGCCCAATGCACCGCACCACCCCCGGGGAGACTTTGTACTGACGGCCGAAGGCCAGGCCGAGAACCCGGCTGCGGACGACCCGCGCCCGCGCCTGACCTACTGCTCGGTCGCGCTGCTCAAAAGGGACTTGTTCCGCTCGCCCTACTGCGATATTCCAGCTGGCAACCCGCAGGGCACGAAGATGCCGCTGGTGCAGCAACTGCGTGCGGCGATGCAGGCGGGCCGCTGCAGCGCCAGCCGCTATGACGGCCACTGGGTCGATGTAGGCACGGTGGAGCGCCTGCAAATGCTCAACCCCTGAGCCGCAGGAGCAGCACCAGGGCCCAGGCCGGCCCTGACGCCACGCCCTGGCAGAGTGGCGGGGATTGCAGCCAGCCCCACTACTCTGTCGACACGGTGACAGAGTCGGCGACATTGGCGAATGATCTTACTTGCCAACATGATTTATTTATCAATCACTTAGATATAAATCCACCCAGAAGGGCAAGGCCTGAACGTCCGACATCATAAAAACCCCAATACCGAATCACCCCGGCTTGCCCACAATGCAAGGCGCAAGCGGGCATCCGCAGGCGCCTATAAAACCATTCGGCACAGCCGGGGAGACAAGTCATGCAGATGAAACAATTGGCCTGGGGTATGGGGTTGGCAATGGGCCTGGTGGCCGCAGGCCCCGTGTTGGCGCAGACGACGATGCGCATCAGCATCTCCGTGGCCCAGAACTCGCACCAGGGCGTGGCCATTGACACCTTTGCCAAAGAGGTTGAGCAGCGCACCGGCGGCCGCTACAAGATCCAGACTTTCTATAACGGCGCGCTGGGCGGCGAGCGCGAATCGATCGAAGCGGTGCAATTGGGCACGCAGGAGCTGGCCTTCAGCTCCAGCGGCCCGGTGCCCAATTTTGTGCCCGAGACCAAGATCCTCGATGTGCCCTTTCTGTTCCGCGACAAGGCGCATGCGCGTGCGGTGCTCGATGGGCCCATCGGCAACGAACTGCTGGCCAAGTTCGACAGCAAGGGCTTCAAGGCACTGGCCTGGGCGGAGAACGGCTTCCGCCATATGACGAACTCCAAGCGCGCGATCAACAGCCCCGACGACACAAAGGGCCTGAAGATGCGCACGATGGAGAACCCAGTGCACATTCAGGCCTACAAGGCGCTGGGCATCATCACCACGCCGATGGCCTTCCCCGAGGTGTTCACCGCACTGCAGCAGGGCACGGTCGATGGCCAGGAGAACCCACTGCCCGTCATTACCTCAGCCAAGTTTGACCAGGTGCAAAAACACCTGAGCCTGACCGGTCACGTGTACTCGCCCTGCATTCTGGTGATGAACAAGGCCGCGTACGACAAGCTCAGCGCCGACGACAAGACCGCCTTTGTGCAAGCCGCCCAGGCCGCCACCAAGGCCAACCGCGCCCGTGTGGACCTGGATGACACCAATGGCGTGGCCGAGCTGCGCGCCAAGGGCATGCAGGTGGTAGAGAACGTCGACAAGGCCAAGTTTGTAGCGACCTTGACGAAGACCAATGCCGACTTCGAGAAGCAGTTCGGCAAGGCCAACCTCGACCGCATCCGCAACTTCCAATAAGTGCTGCACCCGGAAAGCTGCCTGCAGCTTTCCATCGCAGCCTCCCCTCGCCTCCCGCCTCACTGCTGACGCCCACCCGGCGCCAGCAGTTGCTGTGTCAACCCGCGCAAGGACGGTGGCGCCAGGCGGCATTGCATGCGCCTGCCCACCCCGGTCACCATGAAAAACGCATTTCTTGCTTTCGAGCGCTGGACATCAGGCATCGCCATGGCCGGCGCCTGCCTGATGCTGGCCATCGCATCCACACTGGGCATGTTCCAGATCATCACCCGCTTTGTGCTCGAAGAGCCCGCCGAATGGACGGAGGTGCTGATCCGCTTCAGCCTGATCTGGATGGTGTTCCTCGCGATTCCGATGGCTTTCCGCCAAGGCGCGATGGTCAGCGTCGATGTGCTCAAGCGCTGGGCACCGCCGGCGATGCGCCGCCTGCTCAGCGGCTTTGTCTGCATCGCCACGCTGGCGCTGCTGGCCGTGCTGATCTGGTGGGGCTGGGACTATGCCCGCCGTGGCGGCGTGCAGACCATGGCCGGGCTGGAATCGCTGTCCATGTTCTGGGCCTACCTGGCCGTGCCCGTGGGTGCACTGTTTGCCGTGTTTGGCGTCATCGGCAACCTGCTCGAACCCCAAAATACCGAACTGGAGAACGCGCAATGACCGCCGTGATGCTTTCCACGATGGTGCTGTGCTTTGCGCTCACCGTCTCTGTCGCCGTTTCCATCGGCCTGGCCTCGGTCCTGGGCATCCAGGCCAGCAATGCCAACATGCTCATCTCGGTCAAGGAGATGTTTGGTGCGATCAACAAATTCCCGCTCGCGGCCATTCCGTTTTTCATTCTGGCCGGCAACCTGATGGAGACCGGTGGTATCTCGCGCCGCCTGGTCGAGTTTGCCAAGAGCATTGTGGGCGGCGTCCAGGGCGGCTTGCCGATGACCTGCGTGCTGACCTGCATGATCTTTGCCGCCGTCTCCGGCTCCTCGGTGGCCACCACCTTTGCGATTGGCGCCATCTTGATTCCGGCGCTGATCAAGCATGGCTACCCCAAGAGCTATGCGGCCGCGCTGCAAGCGACCAGCGCCGAGCTGGGGGTCATCATTCCGCCGTCGATTCCGATGATTCTCTATGGCGTCAGCGCCGAGGTGTCGATTGGTGAGCTGTTCATTGCCGGCTTTGGCCCCGGGCTGCTGATCAGTGCGGCGCTGATGGTCTTTGTCTGGGCCTACTGCAAGTACAAGGGCTGGGGCAAGAACGATGGCGAAGGCCGGCTGGGCTTTGGCAAAGCCTTTCTGCAGGCAGGCTGGGCACTGTTGATGCCGGTGATCATCCTGGGCGGCATTTACGGCGGTGTGTTCACCCCGACCGAGGCCTCGGCCGTGGCCGTGTTCTATGCACTGATCGTGGGCATGCTGATCTACCGCGAGATCCGGATCCGGGACCTGTATGCGATTCTCCGCAAATCGGCGATCTCCTCGTCGATCATCATGTTCATCATTGCCAATGCGGGTCTGTTCGCGTTCCTGATCACCCGCGCCGGTGTGCCCGATGCCATCGGCCACTGGCTGGAACAGGTGCTGCAGAGCCCGGCCATGTTCCTGCTGGGCGTGAACGCGGCGCTGTTCATCATCGGCATGTTCATCGAGACCAGCGCGGCGATCATCGTGCTGGCCCCGATCCTGGCGCCGGTGGCGATGCACTTTGGCATCGACCCGGTGCATTTCGGGCTGATCATGGTGGTGAACCTGGCGCTGGGCATGATCACACCGCCGTTTGGCGTTAACCTGTTTGCCGCCTGCACGGTGGCACGCATATCGCTGGACCAGATCATCAAACACCTGCTGCCCTTTGTCGGGGTGATCTTGCTGTGCCTGATGGTGATCACCTATGTGCCGGGTATATCGCTGGGGCTGCGGGATCTGGTCTACCGCTGATCCGGTTTTCCCCGTTTGCATCGCTGAGCCACCACCCGCCGGTGGCTTTTTTGCGTGTTGGCCAAACCTTTTGCGGGCGCAAGCGGCCAGTTGCCGCTAAAATCGCCGCAGTCAGGAGAGAGTCGCCCCCGTTGTACCCCAACGCGCAGCGCGGCCGCCGAAGGCGCAGGCTACTGCAGATGCAGCTGCTGAACGCTCAGGCAAAAGGACTGGCCCCGCCGCGCAGCTTAGGCCTGCCGGCGTTCCCAGCTGGAGAGAGGTGGCGCCTGGACGCCATCCACCGAAGGAGCAAGCCCCCAGGCCTCACAGCGGCGGGTGAATCTCTCAGGTAAAGCGGACAGCAGGGCAAACAGCATGCAACCGGCAACGGCTGCATGCCTTGATATTTGCCCTGGAGAGTCCATGTCCGCCAACGCATCCGCCCTGCTGTCCACCCCTTTGAACGCGCTGCACATCGCGCTCGGCGCCCGCATGGTGCCCTTTGCCGGCTATTCCATGCCCGTGCAGTACCCGCAGGGCCTGATGGCCGAACACAAGCACACCCGCACGGCAGCGGGCCTCTTTGATGTCTCCCACATGGGCCAGCTGCGCCTGGTCGGCCCCGACGCCGCAGCCGCCTTTGAAACCCTGGTGCCCGTCGATGTGGTCGACCTGGCCATTGGCAAGCAGCGCTACGGCCTGCTGCTCAATGAGGACGGCGGCATTGTCGATGACCTGATGTTCTTCCGCGTCTCGGAGCAGGAGCTGTTCGTCATCGTCAATGGCGCCTGCAAGGTGGCCGATATTGCGCTGATCCGCGAACGCATCGGCCAGCGCTGCCAGGTGCTGCCGCTGCCCGACCAGGGCCTGCTGGCATTGCAAGGCCCCAAGGCGGCAGCCGCGCTGGCCCGCCTGGCGCCTGGTGTCGACAAGCTGGTGTTCATGACCGGCGGCGATTTTGATGTTGACGGCATCGCCTGCTTCATCACCCGCAGCGGCTATACCGGCGAAGACGGCTTCGAGATTTCGGTGGCCGGCCACGAGGCCGAGGCGCTGGCACGCAAGCTGCTGGCCCAGCCCGAAGTGCAGCCCATTGGCCTGGGCGCGCGCAACTCGCTGCGCCTGGAAGCCGGTCTGTGCCTCTACGGCAGCGATCTCGATGCCGCCACCACCCCACCCGAAGCCGGCCTGAACTGGGCCATCCAGAAGGTGCGCCGCACCGGCGGCGCGCGCGCAGGCGGTTTTCCCGGTGCCGACAAGGTGCTCTCGCAGATCGACAACCCCGCCACCCTGACCCGCAAGCGGGTTGGCCTGGTGGCGCAAGAGCGCATTCCGGTGCGCGAGCAGGTCGAGATCCGCAACCTCGATGGCCAGGTCGTCGGCGTGACCACCAGCGGCCTGCTGGCCCCAACCATCGACAAGCCCATTGCGATGGCCTATGTCGAGCCTGCGCTGGCGGCCATCGGCACGCAGCTGCATGCGATGGTGCGCGGCAAAGCAGTGCCTGTCGAGGTGGTGGCCATGCCTTTTGTCCCTCCCCGCTATTTCCGCGGCTAAAGTAGCTGCTGGGTGCGGCTGTCCGCACCCGCCTGAGCACAATTCAAGCCTACAAAACTGGAGTATTCCTATGACGATCAAGTTCTCCCGCGACCACGAATGGATCAACAGCGCCGACACCAATGCTGCCATCGTCGGCATCACCGTCCACGCGCAAGACGCGCTGGGCGACGTGGTGTTTGTCGATCTGCCTGAAGTGGGCGCCACGTTCAACCAGGGCGATGTCGCCGGTGTGGTGGAGTCCGTCAAGGCGGCCGCTGATGTCTTCATGCCTGTGACCGGCGAGATCGTCGAAGTCAACGAAGCATTGCGCAACGACCCGTCGCTGGCCAACTCCGACCCGCTGAACGCCGGCTGGTTCTTCAAGGTCAAGCTCAGCGATGTGGCCCAGCTTGACGCACTGCTGGACGAAACCGCCTACAACGACTTCGCCGCCAACGCCTGATGGCCCGACCCTGCTGCTGGCCTGCCACGGAAGAGTTTGCAGGCCACCAGCAGGATTTTCAGGCCCAGGAGGCTCCGGCCTCCTCCCCTTTTTACCTTTCCCCGCTGCCAGCGCTCTTTGATACCGCGCCAGCCCCAACCCCTCCATTTACACCGATCCGGACCATGCTGATGCCCTCCAAAGAGCCCCTTGCCGCGCTGGAAAACGCCAGTGAATTCATCGCCCGCCACATTGGACCGGACCCCGCCGATGAGGCCCGGATGCTGGCGGCGCTGGACCTGCCCTCGCTCGATGCGCTGATCGACAAGGTGCTGCCCGCCTCCATCGTGCGCAGCAAGCCGATGGACCTGCCCGAGCCGGTGACCGAGGCGGCTGCGCTGGCCGAGCTCAAGGCCCTGGCCAGCAAGAACCAGGTGCTCAAGAGCTTTATCGGCCAGGGCTACTACGGCACCCTCACGCCCGGCGTGATTCTGCGCAACATTCTCGAGAACCCCGCCTGGTACACCGCCTACACGCCTTACCAGGCTGAAATCTCGCAAGGCCGCATGGAGGCGCTGGTCAACTTCCAGACCATGGTCTGCGACCTGACCGGCATGCCCATCGCCAACGCCTCGATGCTGGACGAAGCCACGGCCGCTGCCGAGGCCATGACCCTGGCCAAGCGCTCGGTCAAGTCCAAGAGCAACCGCATTGTGCTGGCAGGCGATCTGCATCCCCAGACCATTGAAGTCATCCAGACCCGCGCCCAGCCGCTGGGCCTGGAGGTACTGGTGGCCAACAGCAAGGACGCATGGGAATCTGCACTGGCGGGTGAACTGTTTGCCGCCGTCATCCAGTACCCGGCTTCGAGCGGCTGGATCGTGGACTGGAAGGCCGACGTTGATGCCATCCATGCCAAGCAGGCTGCGGCCATCGTGGCGACCGACCTGCTGGCGCTGACCCTGCTCACGCCCCCCGGCGAATGGGGTGCCGACATCGTCGTCGGCAACAGCCAGCGCTTTGGCATGCCGATGGGCGCCGGCGGCCCGCACGCCGCCTTCATGGCCTGCCGCGATGACTACAAGCGCTCCCTGCCAGGCCGCCTGGTCGGCGTCAGCGTCGATGTGCATGGCAACCCGGCCTACCGCCTGGCGCTGCAGACGCGCGAGCAGCACATCCGCCGCGAAAAAGCCACCTCCAACATCTGCACCGCACAGGTGCTGCCTGCGGTCATCGCCAGCATGTACGCGGTCTACCATGGCCCGGCCGGCCTCAAGCGCATTGCCCAGCGCGTGGCGCGCCTCACCGCCATTCTCAGCCGTGGCCTGACGCAGCTGGGCTTTGCGGCCCGCCACCATGACAGCGCTTTCGATACCTTGTCGCTGCACACCAAGGATGCCACCGACGCCATCCTGGCCCGTGCGCTGGACCAGGGCGTCAATCTGCGCAAGGCCTGGGACGAATACCTGTGCATCAGCCTGGACGAAACCTCCAGCCGCACCGATGTGGAGCTGCTGTGGCGCATCTTCGCCCAACCCGGCCAGGCACTGCCCAACATCGAGGCAATGGACGAAGGCAGCACCTCGCTGATTCCCGAAGGCCTGCAGCGCAGCAGCGCCTACCTGACCCACCCGGTCTTCAACACCCACCATTCCGAAACCGCGATGCTGCGCTACATCCGCAGCCTGTCGGACAAGGACCTGGCGCTGGACCGCAGCATGATCCCGCTGGGCAGCTGCACGATGAAGCTCAACGCGACCAGCGAGATGATCCCCATCACCTGGCCCGAGTTTGCCAACATGCACCCCTTTGCACCGGCCGACCAGCTGCAAGGCTATGCGCTGCTCGATGCCCAGCTGCGCGAATGGCTGTGCCAGGCCACCGGTTATGCCGGCATCAGCCTGCAGCCCAATGCCGGCTCGCAAGGCGAGTACGCCGGCCTGCTGGCCATCAAGGCCTACCACGCCTCCAAGGGCGAGTCGCACCGCAATATCTGCCTGATCCCCAGCAGCGCCCACGGCACCAACCCGGCCAGCGCGCAGATGGTGGGCCTGCAGGTGGTCGTCACCAAGTGCGATGAGAACGGCAACGTGGACATGGCAGACCTGAAGCTGGCCTGCGAAAAGCACAGCGCCAACCTGGCCTGCATCATGATCACCTACCCCAGCACGCACGGCGTCTTCGAGACCCAGGTGAAGGAGCTGTGCCAGCTGGTACACAGCCATGGGGGCCGCGTCTATGTGGACGGCGCCAACATGAATGCCCAGGTCGGCCTGGCCGCACCGGGCGAGTTCGGCGGCGATGTCAGCCACCTGAACCTGCACAAGACCTTCTGCATCCCCCACGGCGGTGGCGGCCCTGGTGTCGGCCCGGTCTGCGTGGTCGAGGACCTGGTGCCCTTCCTGCCCGGCCATGCCACCGCTGGCGTGCCCGGCAAGGTGGGCGCGGTCAGCGCCGCGCCGCTGGGCAATGCCGCCGTGCTGCCGATCAGCTGGATGTACATCCGCATGATGGGCGAGCCCGGTCTCAAGCGCGCCACCGAGACGGCGATCCTGAATGCCAACTACATCAGCAAGCGCCTGGAACCTCACTTCCCGACCCTGTACGCCGGTGAGCACGGCCATGTCGCGCACGAGTGCATTCTGGACCTGCGCCACTTCAAGGACAGCTGCGGCGTGATGGCCGAAGACGTCGCCAAGCGCCTGATCGACTATGGCTTCCATGCGCCGACCTTGTCGTTCCCGGTGCCCAACACCTTGATGGTGGAGCCCACCGAGAGCGAGAGCCTGTACGAGCTGGACCGCTTCATCGATGCGATGATCGCCATCCGTGGCGAAATCGCCGAGATCGAAGCGGGCCGTGCGGCGCAGGATGACAACCTGCTCAAGAACGCCCCCCACACGGCCGAAACCCTGCTGGCCAGCGAGTGGAGCCATGGCTACAGCCGCGAGGCTGCCGCCTACCCCGTGCCTGCGCTGCGCCGCGCCAAGTACTGGAGCCCCGTGGGCCGTGTCGACAACGTCTATGGCGACCGCAACCTGTTTTGCAGCTGCGTGCCGCTGGAAAGCTACGGCACCTCGGCTTAGGTCTTAAGATAGCCTTCGGGCTTCTTCCGAAGCGACCCACCGGGTCGCTTTTTTACGCCTTGGCAACTATCAGCAAAAATCAGCCCGGGACTGCACCCGAGCCCGGAGACTTCTCGGCATGGACACCCTTCTCATCATCGCCATCGGCGCGGCCCTTGCCGGCTTTGTGCAGGGCCTCTCGGGCTTTGGCTACAGCATGACCGCCATGGCCTTGTGGGCCTGGACTCTGGAGCCGACACTGGCGGCGGTGCTCGCCGTGTTTGGCGGTCTGTGCGGGCAGCTCATCCAGGCGTTCAAGGTGCGGCGTGGCTTTGACTGGCGCATGCTCTGGCCCTTCCTGCTGGGGGGGCTGTGCGGCCTGCCGCTGGGCTTGCGGCTGCTGCCGATGCTCGATGCCCAGCTGTTCAAGACGGTGCTGGGCGCGATGCTGGTCATCTTCTGCCCGCTGATGGCCTTCTCCCACCGGCTGGGCGGCATCGCGTCCGGGCCGCTGAGCCAGGGCTCTGGGCGCTCGCTGGCCAATGGCCTGGCGGGCCTGGCCGGTGGCGCCATGGCAGCGCTGGGCGGGTTCTCGGGCGTGGTTCCCACGTTGTGGTGCCAGATCACCGGCATGGCCCGGGACACCCAGCGCCAGGTGATCCAGAACTTCAACCTCACAATGCTGGCCGTCACCTTTGCCAGCTATGTGGGCACGGGCCTGGTGAGCCAGCACATGCTGCCGCAGCTGGCGGTCGCACTGCCCGCCATGGTGCTGCCCTCGCTGTGGGGCGCACGGCTCTATGAGCGCATCAGCGATGTGGCCTTCAAACGCGTCGTGCTGGGCCTGCTGACCCTGGCCGGCCTGGCCATGCTGGCCTCCAGCTGGGCTGGAGCTGTTGCATCGAGGTGACAGTCGCACCCGGCTGTTCGGGAGACGAACAGACCCACTCCTATAACAATTGTCAGAGTGTCTCCGTTGCGCTGAGAATCCCCCCCGCCAGCCCCCGATAATCCAGTCGGCCCCTTTCCCGCCCAGGCAGCCCCAATCCCTGCGCACCCGGCCGTGCGCCTGGAACCGGGCACACCTCTGCCCATGCCCGCACCGCACACCCAGACCCTTTTGCCCGCTGAAGGATTGGACTCCAATGGCCCTGCCCTGGAGTCCATGGCTGCGGGTGCGCGCGGGCTCAGTACCTACCTGGTGATGCTGATGCTGGCAGCAGCCCTGCCGATTCTGGCCGCTGGCATCTACACGGTGCAGCATGTCGCGCAGTCCTACCGGGACAGCAGCCTCAACCGCATGCTCGACATCACCAGCAACCTGGGCCAGGCAGCCGAGTCGGACCTGTTGGGCCGGGCAGCGATGCTGCAATCGTTCGCAGCGGACGGCAACTTCTCTTCTGCGCAGAGCCTGGACCGGTGGTTGCACCTGACAGGCATGGGCACGGCCAGCAGCCTGGCGCTGCTGCGCGAAGGCCAGGCCCAGCCGGTCTTGGCGTCCTCCGGAGCGCCAGCGCCCCTGCCGGCCCAGCAAGCGCTGGCCGAGCGGGCCCTGCACAGCAGTGCACCGGTGTTCTCGCAACTCTTCTTTCAGAACGGCATGCCCGCCGTATCGATGGCCGTGCGCGCCGGACCCGCCTCTGCCCAGGTGCTGGTGCTGACCATGCCACCGGCCGAGGCGGTGAGCATCGCCCCCAGCCAGACCAGCGACGGTGTGCTGATCGCCATCACCGATGGTGAAGGCCGGATTCTGGCGCGCTCGGCGCAGGCAGAGCGGTTTATCGGCACCACCGTTCCGGACTGGGCGCGGCTGCAGGCCGTCCATGCCCGCCGCGGCAGCTTCGAAGCCCAGCGTGCCGACGGCGGAGAAGTGATCTTCAGCTTTTACCAATTGCCCAGGACGCCAGGCTGGGTGGTCGTTGCCGGTGAGCCGCTGGAGGACTTCAATGCCCGCTGGCAAACGCCAGTCACCCACATCGTGCTGGCCAGTCTGATGGCGCTGGCCATTGCCGGCCTGCTATGCGCCTGGGTCTCGCGCCAGCTGCTGCGCCCCATCCGGCAGCTGACGGTCAGCACGCGCACCGGCGCCTCCTACGCTGCCGCGACCGGCGGTGGCCAGGTACTGGTGGTGCAGGAATACGAAATCCTGCGCCAGAGTCTCAGCCGTGCGCGTGCGCGTCTGGAATCGGCACTGGCCGCACAAAAGCAGGTGGCAGCCGCGCTGGCCGCCAGCGAGCAGCGGGCCCGCACCTTGGCCCATGCCGGCGCCTCGGTACAGTGGAGCCTGGATGCCAAGGGCCGTGCGCTGTCGATCGTCGGCTGGGAGGCGCTGGGCGGCGCGCCCGATGCACAAGCGCTGCAACTGGGCTGGCTGCGCCAGGTCCATCCCGAGGATGCCGAGCAGCTGCAGCGCCAGGCAGCGCAGCTGCTGACGGACCATGGCCACACCTTGGATGTGGAGCTGCGTTTGCGCACCCGCGATGGCACCTGGCGCTGGATGCGCGCACGGGGAGCGGCGATCCTGGATCCGCAGCAGCGCATCAGCGAATGGCTGGGCGTGCTGGAAGACGTCGACGACCGCAAGCGTGCGCAGGCCGAAGTGGCCTATCTGGCGCTGCACGACCCGCTCACCGGTCTGCCCAACCGCAGCCTGCTGCAAAAGCCGATCCGCACCCAAGGTGGCACGGCAGGGGCCTTGCTCTACCTGGACCTGGACCGCTTCAAGCAGGTCAACGACACGCTCGGCCATGCCACCGGAGACGCACTGCTCTGCGCAGTGGCAGAGCGCCTGCGCGAGCTGCTGCGTGACACCGACCTGGTGGTGCGCATGGGTGGTGATGAATTCTGCATCGTGCAAAACGCCTCATCGGCGCAGGCGGCCGCAGGCCTGGCGCAGCGTGTCATTGACCGGCTCAGCGCCGACTATGAGATCGAGGGACAGCGGGTGAGCATCGGCGTGTCCGTGGGCATTGCCTTGTTGACCCAGCCTTCTGACACCCAGGATCCCGACAGCCTGCTGCGCAAGGCGGACATGGCGCTCTACCAGGCCAAGCAGCAGGGCCGGGGCCGCTATGCGTTCTACACCGACGCGCTGGGCAGCGGCAGCCGATAACACGCCCGCCCCCTGCGCGCTGAAACGAAAAAGCCAGTACTGCGGCTGGCTTCTCAGTGCAACGCGCGCAGACTACCGGCCTCGGATATAGGTGTTCACCGCGCGGTTGTGTTCATCCAGGCTCTCGCTGAAGTGGCTGCTGCCATCGCCCCTGGCCACAAAGTACAGCGCCTTGGTGTTTTCCGGCTGGATGGCGGCCATCAGCGAGGCCTTGCCGGGCATCGCGATGGGGGTGGGCGGCAGGCCCACGCGGGTGTAGGTGTTCCAGGGCGTATCGGTCTGCAGATCGCGCTTGCGCAGATTGCCGTCGAATTTCTCACCCAGGCCATAGATGACGGTGGGATCGGTCTGCAGCAGCATGCCGATGCGCAGCCGGTTGATGAACACCCCTGCCACCATCGCCCGGTCTTCGGCCTTGCCGGTTTCCTTCTCGACAATGCTCGCCAGGGTCAGCAGGTCCTGCGGCGTTTTGAGAGGGCTGTCGGGCGGGTTCAGCGACCAGACCGCTTCGAGCCGCTTGTCCATCGCCAGCATCGCGCGGCGCATCAGCGCCAGATCGCTGCTGCCTTTCGAAAATGCATAGGTGTCCGGGAAAAACCGGCCTTCGGCGGGCAGATCAGGGCGGCCCAGCGCGGCCATGATCTCCTCGGGCGTCATCGCTGCACTGTCGTGGCGCAGATGCTCTTCCCTGGCGATGGCCGCGCGCATCTGGCGCAGGTTCCAGCCCTCGACAATGGTCAGCACGCGCTGGCTGTCTTCGCCGCGCACCAGGCGTGCGAGCAGGCTGCGCGGTGAGGTGCCGGCAGGTATCTCATAGTTGCCGGCGCGGATCTTGCGGTCCTGGCCCGAAAGGCGGAACCACCAGTACAGCAGATCGGGGTTGACCTCGATGCCCACCGCTTGCACCGCCTGGGCCACCGCACGCGGCGAGGTGCCGGGCTCAATCTCCAGCTCTACCGTCTGGCCGCCCTTGCCCAGCACCAGCGGCTGGTTCAACCAGAAATAGGCAGCGCCCGCTGTCGCCAGCACCACCACCACGATCAATGTCAATAAACGCTTCACAACCCTACCGCCTCCGTGCCATGGATCGAGCATCATAATTCACCCCATGACTCAAGCATTACAGGGACACCTTTCGCTGCAGCATTTGGGCGTGATCCGCGCCGAGGGCGCCGATGCTGCCAGCTTTTTGCAGGGCCAGCTCAGCCATGATGTGCAGTTGCTGCCCGTGGGCCAGGCCCGGCTGGCGGCCTTTCTGTCGGCCAAGGGCCGCATGCAGGCCAGCTTCATCGTCATCAAGCGCAGCGCCGAAGAGTTCTGGCTCATCACCAGCCGAGATGTGCTGCCCGCCACGCTCAAGCGCCTATCGATGTTTGTGCTGCGCGCCAAGTGCAAGCTCAGCGATGCCACCGAGGCCGTGCAACTGCTGGGCCTGGCCGGCGATGCAGTTCCCGCCGAGGCACGCAAGCTGGCGCCCTGGCAAGTGCTGGCGTTGGACGATGCCTCCATCGTGCGGCTTTACGCCGCCGAAGGCGAAAGCCGCGCTTTGCTCGCGGCGCCCGCAGCCAGCGCCCTGCCCGCACAGATCACCGGCAGCCCCACGATCACCGCTGCGGCCTGGCAACTGTCCATCGTGCAAGCCGGCGTGCCGCTGATCACAGCGCCCGTGGTCGATGCCTTTGTGCCGCAGATGCTGAACTTTGAATCGGTCGATGGCGTGAGTTTCAAGAAGGGCTGCTACCCCGGCCAGGAAGTGGTGGCACGCAGCCAGTTCAGAGGTACGCTCAAGCGCCGCATGTACCGCCTGGCCTCGGCTGCGCAGCCCGAGCCCGGCCAAGAGGTCTTTGCCGCCAACGACGACAGCCAGCCGGTGGGCACCGTGGTGCAATCGGCCGCCAGCGCATCGGGCTTTGAGGCGCTGGTGTCGATGCAGATTGCGGCGGCCAGCGCGCCTCTGCACCTGGGAAGCAGCACCGGCGCGGCTTTGCAGCTGCTCAGCCTGCCTTATGCGCTCAAGGAAGACATCTGATTTGTGATCGCTTATGACAGCGGTAACCGTCTGCTTCATCACAAATACGACAATTTCTCAGGCAAAAACGCCGCCACTGCAGCCGTTACAGAATTTTTATGGCATTTGCGCCGTAATTTGCTAAAATTGCGTGACTTTGCGAGCAGGAGCCTTCCAAAAAGCCCTGTGAGCCTGACGGAACAACTACTCAAGCGCATCTTGACCATCACACTTGCCGGGTCTGGGAAACCAGACCCGGCTTTTTATTGGCCAAGTTATCACGCCTCTGCATAGGGCCATTGGCGCTATGCAGGGATCGGTCCGTCAGCGCAGGGTTTTCTGCATCGAGATGTGGGCAATGCCCGCTTCCTCATAGGGCTCGCCCACCACGCTGAATCCCGCACGCAGGTAGAAGCTCTCGGCCGTGCGCTGCGCATGCAGCTCGACCTGCCGCTTGCCCTGGCGATCGGCGGCATCCACCAAGGCATCGAGCACCTGGCGGCCCAGGCGGCCGCCACGCAGCGGCTTGGCCACGGCCATGCGGCCAATGCGCATCACATCGGCGCGGTGTTCGTCCTGCGCGCTGGGCAACATGCGGCCGGTGGCCACGCACATGTCCAGGCCATTGAGCGCCACCGCATGCAGCGCGCTGACATCAAAGGCATCGGCCTCGATCTCGGCGGGAATGCCCTGCTCTCGCACAAAGACCTGCATGCGCAGGCGCATCGCCTCCTGGCCCAGCACATTCCAGCTGCCGGTTTTCAGCGTCACCATGTCCTCGCCCGCTTCAAAGCGCTGCACCATGCTGCGGTAAGCCTGGGGCAGCGGCTGGGGCTGCTGCGCAGCATCGGCAAACACATAGACCATGGTCGCCGTGGCCAGCAGCTTGTCGGCGCAATAGATGGCCGCCTCGTACTGCACCGAGGTGTGGCCCAGCTTGGCCACGCGCAGGCCGATGTCGATCACATCATCCAGACGGGCCGAGGCATGGAATTCGAGTTGCGTGGCACGCAGGAACAGCTCGCCACCCAGGCGCTGCATCCCTTCCTCGTAGGGCACGGCCAGCTGGCGCCAGTACTCGGACATCGCAATGTCCACATAGCTCAGGTAGTGGGCGTTGAAGACCACCTTCTGCAGATCGACCTCGGACCAGCGCACGCGCTGGCGGCTGCGGCAGCGAAAATCGGAAAGGCTTCGGGCGGGGGTCTCGAACAGGATCTGGGAAGAGGAGCTCATGGTCTTTTCTGGATTCAACATAGGGGCAATCTGGCGGCGGTCTGGCAGCGGTCCTGCTCAGTCAAACGCAGCCCGCAGCGCCTGGACCATCTGCGCATGGCAGGCCCGCGCTTCCTTGAGCGCGCGGCCCATTTTCACAAACTCATGGGCCACGCCGGCATAGGTGTGCAGGTCCACCTCGATGCCGGCTGCGCGCAAGCGATCGGCATACATGACGCCCTCGTCCACCAGCGAATCGCATTGCGCCAGGTGGATGCTGGCAGGCGCCAGGCCGCGCAGATCCGGCGCCAGCAACGGCGCAAAGCGCCAATCTTCGCGGTCGGCGAGCGAGCGCAGGTAGTTGCTGAACATCCAGCTGATCATCGGCTTGGTCAGGATCGGGCCCTCGCTGTAGCGGGCGTGCGAAGGCGTATCTTGGTGGGCTGCGCAGCCGGGATAGATCAGCAGCTGCAAGGCCAGGTCAATACCTGCATCGCGTGCCAGGATCGCGTTGACCGCCGCCAGGGTGCCACCTGCACTGTCGCCCCCCACCGCCACACGGCCGGTATCGGCCCCCAGCGCCATGCCTTCGGCCACCAGCCACTGCAAGGCATCCCAGGCATCGTTGCTGGCGGTGGGAAAGCGGTGCTCGGGTGCCAGGCGGTAGTCCACCGAGACGACCATGCAGCCCGCTTGGTGCGCCAACTCGCGGCACAGCGTGTCATGCGTGTCCACGCTGCCGATCGTGAAGCCGCCACCATGGGTGAACAGCAGCACCGGTTGCAGCGGATCCCAGCTGGCGGCATAGAGCCGCGCCGGTATCTGAAAACCATCGCGCGCAGGGATGTGCAGATCCTCGACGCGGGCCAGCGCGGGCTTGGCAATCTCCAGCACCCCGGCGCCGATGCCATAGGCCTGGCGCGCCTGCTCCACCGTCATCTCCCACAGGGGGGTGTGCTGGGCGCGGGCCATGCGCTCGACCACGCTACGCATCGTGGGGGTCAGCTCTGCGACCACATCGGCAGGCATCGGCAGTTCGGCGGGGAGATGGGCTTTGGAGCGAGGTGAAGCGTCAGACATACATCGTTGCCCGGCCAGTAGGCAAGGGCGCAATTCAGGGGCAAGGCCGGCTGATTATCGGCCATTGCCCATTCACGACGGGGCATCTCGGTCACCCATGTTGTAAGGCCCTGCCAACGCGGCAGAGCCCTGCTTCACCGCTGCCCAAGTCCGCCCAGGTTTACTCGAAACGCAGCTCCACCGGCTGCGCCCCCTCCAAGCCCTTGTACTCCACCCGGATCTGCTGGCCGGGCTGCGGCGGCAGCAGCGCCGAGTAGGACCCCAGGCTGATCCAGTCGCCCACCTTGAGCCGCTGGCCTTCGGCCTGAAGGGCCTGCGCCAGCCAGACCACGGCGTTGAGCGGCTGGCCCATCAGATCGCCGCCACGCCCGCCGCCCAGCCGTGCGCCGCTCTGGTCGGTGATGTCGACCTGCATGCTCTGCAGCGCATTCAACAGCGCGTAACGCTCGGCCCGGAATTGCGGCACCGCCAGTGCCTGGCCCATCACGCCCATGCGCGCACCCACGTTGATGGCCTCAACGGCCGCGCCATCGAGCTGGGCGGGGTTCTCCACCACCAGGTCAGGCAGCTCCACAAACGGGACGATGCGGTCAATGTGGTTGAGCACCTGCAGCGGCGTTGTCGCGCGGTTGATGGCGCTGCTGGAGACGCGTACCAGCATGTCCGCCTCAAACATGGGCCGCGCACCAAAGGCGGCGGGCACCGCACTGCGGTTGGGCAGCAAGGCCCCCTCGTACAGCACACCCCATACCGGCTTGTCGGTTTGAAAGCGTTTTTGCATGGCCGCGCTGGTCAGCCCCGCCTTGTAGCCAATGGGCTTCTTGCCCTGGGCTGCCCAGGCGGCATGGAGCTTGTTGCGGCTGCATTTGCCATCGGCCTCGGTCATCGCTCCCGCCGACGGCACGGGCAGCTTGGCCTCATAGGCCTGCAGCCACTGCGCAACCTGTGCGTCATCCAGGCAAGCGGCCTGGGCCAGGCTGCTGCAGGCAGCCAGGCCGGCGGCCAGCCAAAGTGGGGAGCGGCGAATACGCAAAGCTGGGTGCATCATCCAAAGTCTCCTGTTCCAAGAACCTGTTCCGAATGCGGTTTTGTAGACCGCCCCGGGCACCAACATACCACCCGCATCGACCGGACTGACTAGGGAAAGCGCGCAGCCTGCGCGGCCCACCGACCCTCCGCCTGCTTTTGCTTGATGCAGGTCATGCCGCCATAGCCACAAAGCAACAGACGCTATAGTATTTGCGTAACCACCCGGCGACAGGAGACCCAAGATGCGCAGCGTGTATGAGCCCGCCAATGCCGTGCAAGCCCATGTTCTGCAGGACGTGCTGCGCCAGCACGGCATAGCCAGTTTTGTCAGCGGTGAGCATCTGCAAGGCGCAATCGGCGAGCTGCCAGCGGGCAGCCTGCTGCGTTTGTGGGTCGATGAGGCCGACTGGTCCGCTGCTCGCCGCGCGTTGGAGGAGTGGGAGCGTGCCCCGCTGATCGATGACGCCGAGCTGGCCCGGGCCGACCCCAGCCTGGGTGAGCAGCCGCCGTCTGCGCCCGCGCACGATGGTCGGTTGGATTCGCGCTTTGACCTGGCCTGCGACCCAGGTGTGCGTGCCGCTTCGCAGCGGGACGGCGAGCAAGAAGCCTACAGCGACGCCCGGCGCTGGTATCCCTGCTGGTGGGCCGGCGGCGCGGCGCTGTTGGCGCTGTGCCTGCACTATCTGCTCGGCGGCGTGCCTCAGGCGGATACCACGGGCGATGCGGGTGCTACGGAGCAGACCCGGCAAGCCCCCGATACCGCATCCGCCCACAGTGAACGCGGGCAAGCAGCACCCACAGGCAGCCGATGAACGGCAGCGGTTGCGATGCGCCTCAAGCGGGCTGTCCCGGCCTCGGCTGACGCTGCAAAGTATCAAATACCGATACCCATCCGGTATAAAAACCTAGCAAGCATCTAAATTTTGGCATCTGCTGCAGCGCGATGCCGACAATCGCGCCATCGCAAATCGCAGCAAGCCCGCATGCATTCTGGCCACCAATGGCCAAAACGGCAGCGCGCCAATGCGATGATGGCGACCGAGGAGAACGAGAGAGATATGACCGCCCCCATTCCAGCGCCCCTGGCCCCTGAGTTCAGCGCCCTGTCCACACTGCCAGACTTGTTTGCCTACCGTTGCAACAACACCCCCGAGCGCGAAGCCTACCGCTGGTTCGATACCGCGACGAATGCCTGGCAATCCTTCAGCTGGGCCGATATGCAAGCCGAGGTGGCCCTGTGGAGCCAGGCGCTGCACGGCCTGCAGCTGGCGCGTGGCGCACGCATCGCCACCTTGCTGGCCCACAGCGTGCATGCCATCTGCATCGACCAGGCCGGTATGGCCCAGGCCTGCGCCACCGTGCCGCTGCATGCCAATGACAACCCTGGCAATATCGCCTTTATCCTGGCCGATGCCGGCGCCTCGCTGCTGCTCATCAACCGCCTGGAGACCTGGGAGCAGATCGTGGCCACCGGCACGCCGCTGCCGGCGCTGCGCTGTGTGGTGATCGACGACCCCGAGCAAGCAGCCATCCCCGTCCAGGCCGGCAGCGATGGCTTGGCGCGCGTGGTGCGCTTGCAGGACTGGCTGGCCGAGGCCCATGGCAGCAGCCCTCGCGCGCAGGCCCAACAGGCACCCCAGGCTGAGGACATGGCCGCCATCGTCTACACCAGCGGCACCACCGGCAAGCCCAAAGGGGTGATGCTCAGCCACCGCAATGTGCTGAGCGACGTCAAAGCCGTGCTGGGCCGTGTGGTGCCCACGCAGGACGATGTCTTTCTGTCCTTTCTGCCGGTGTCGCACACCTTCGAGCGCAGCTGCGGCTACTACCTGCCGATGGCAGTCGCGAGCACAGTGGTCTATGCCCGCTCGGTTGCGCTGCTGGCCGAGGACATGCTCAGCATCCGCCCGACCATCCTTGTGTCGGTGCCCCGCATCTACGAACGCATCTACGCGAAGATCCAGGAAAAGCTGGCCAAGTCGGCGTTCAAGCGCGCGCTGTTTGCGGCCGCCGTGTCCAAAGGCTGGGCCCGCCACTGCGCGGCCCATGGTCTGGTGAACACCGATCCCCCGCAAGGCGGTTGGGCGCGCTGGCTGCCCTGGCCGCTGCTGCAGAAAAAAGTGGCCCAACCCATCCTCGATTTGTTTGGCGGCCGGCTGCGCATCGCGGTGACGGGAGGCGCGGCCATTCCCTCGGTGGTATCGCACAGCTTTTTGGGCCTGGGGCTGAATGTGCTGCAAGGCTTTGGCATGACCGAAACCTCGCCGGTGCTTACCGCCAACTCGCTGCAGCACAACGACCCCTCCACCGTGGGCAAGCCGCTCGACGGTATGGAAGTGCGCATTGGCGAGAACAAGGAACTGCAGGCACGCGGCCCCAACATCATGATGGGCTACTGGGGCCGTCCGGAAGACACACGCCAGGCCTTCACCGAAGATGGCTGGCTGCGCACCGGTGACCAGGCCGAGCTGGTCGGTGGCGAGGTGCGCATTGTGGGCCGCATCAAGGAGATCATCGTCACCGCCACTGGCGAGAAGGTGCCGCCCTCGGACATCGAGCAGGCGCTTTGCGCCGTCCCGCTGTTCGAACAGAGCTTTGTCGTCGGTGAGCACCAGCCCTTTATCGCCTGTGTGGCCGTGGTCAACCGCGAAGAATGGAAGCAACTGGCCGGCAGCCTCGGCCTGGACCCGGACAACAGCGTCAGCCTGCAGGCCAGCGCCGTGCGCAAGATCGCGCTCGAGCGCATTGCTGCGCAATGCCAGGGCCTGGCCAAATATGCGGTGCCGCGTGCGGTCTACCTGGTCACCGAGCCCTGGACCATCGACAACGGCCTGATGACCCCGACCCTGAAGCTGCGCCGCCCCCAGCTGATGCAGAAGTTCGCCGCCGAGATCGCAAACCTCTACGCGAAGTAAATCGCAGCGCCGAAATGCAGAACCGCCGATGCCCTCTGCAGGCATTGGCGGTTTTTGTATCTCTGCTGCAGAGGGGTCTGGGTTGCGGAGCTGCTGGTACGGTCCGGCGCTTACTTCTTGGGGAAGTAGTAGTTCAGCAACGCGCCGGCACCATCGACACCTGCCTTGGACGACCATTCACGGGCGAACTTCTCGCCCATCAGATCCAGCGCGCGGCGCAGTTCGTAGGAAGGCTGGCTGATCTTGGTGCCATGCTCGACCAGCACCTTCTGCGCCGCATCGTCGGCATCCTTGGCCAACTGCCAGCCGCGCGCTTCGGCCTGTTTGGCGGCAGTGTCCAGCGCTGTCTTGGCGCTGTCGGACAAGCCCGTCCAGCTCTTCTCGCTCATCAGGATCAGGTTCTTCGGAATCCAGGCGCGCATGTCGATGAAAATGCCCATCGCGTTCCAGGACTGGCTGTCCACGCCGGTGGTACTGGATGTCAACATCACATCGACCTTGCCTGCCTGGATGGCCTTGGCCAGATCGTTGGCAGGGGTGTCCACCGGGGTTGCGCCCGCCACCTCCGCGATGTACTTGGAGGCAACATTGTTGACGCGGAATTTCTGGCCCTTGACGTCTTCGAGCTTGTTCACCGGCGCGCGCGAGAACAGGCCCTGGCCCGGCCATGGCGCGGTGTAGAGCAGGCGAATGCCTTGCTTTTTCAGCAGCGCCTCGATCGGTTCACGCGTGGCTGCCCACAGGCGCTTGGCATCGTCAAAGCTGCGCACGATAAACGGCAGCGAATCGATCGCGAAAGCCGGGTACTGGTCGCTGAAGTTCGACATGAAGATCTCACCGATCGCCAGATCGCCCTTGCTGAGCGCAGGCATCACCTGGTTCATCGGCATCAGCTTGGCGTTGGTGACCACCTCGATCTGCAGCCCACCCTGGCTCAGGCCATTGGCTTCACGGGCGAACTGTGTCAGGTTGCGGGTGTGGAACAACGCGTCGGTGTAGGCGCCAGCGCATTTGAGCGGCGTGGCAGCCGCTCTGGCCATATGGGGAAGCGACCCGACCAGCCCGGAGCCTGCCGCCAGGCCCATGCGGGCGAGCACTTTGCGCCGGGACGGACTGGCAAGCGTTTCGTTGGTGTTGTGATCTGCCATATGACGATTCCTTGGTATCTGAGCCAGGCATCCCCCATTCCGGTGGATGCTGCAGGCCGCATGTGTACTGAAAAGCCCCACAAAGAGCAAACGCTGCCCGCAGCCCCATGGCGAGCCATGCGACGCATTCAGCAACCGTGCCATTCGATTTATTTGGTCACTAACGTCACAAATTTTGTGAGGAGGCGACGCAATCTATCTTGGCCTGCGCAACAAAGCAATCGCTATCGATCACCGGTGAGACATTGCTTGATGCAAGTCAGTTGTTGCCGCGCCAGAAGTTGGCGATGACTAGCATTTAGTCACAGCACACACTTTCTGAAACTACAAAAATAATAGCTGCTTTCCTCCCCTCCGAGGGACGAAAGCAGCCATTTTTTAGCGGATAGATGTATGCGCCCCACAGCGGGACTTCAACGGCAGCGGCCGCTCTGTGCATCGCCACCCCGGCAGGTTGGCAGCTGCTCGCCTGCCGCGCCGCGAGGCATGCGGCTCAGACTTCAGGCTGCCAGCGCGGCATTCAGATCCTGCGCGCGGTAGTACTGGCCAAAGCGGTTGGCGATGAAGTCGGATAGCGCGATCGATTCTTGCGCAATGAAGCCCTTCTGTGGCAGCACCCCGCTCGCGACCAGATCGAGCGCGCAGCAGATACCGGCAGCGGTGGTCAGCTGGATGGCAGTGAGTGCATGGCCGGCCACCGTGGTGCCCACAATACGGGCCGAGTAGGACTCCTGCATCAGCCGCTCACCCTTGTAGCCCGTGGCGCTGGCAAAGATCACGATCACATCCTGGCGCGTGGCAGCAATCGCGTTGTCAAAAATCTCGTTGAGCAGTTCGCGCTTGTCGCGCAGCTTGAGCTCGTTGAGCAGGATCTTCAGGATCGCGCAGTGGCCGGGGTAGCGGATGGACTTGTAGTCCACATTGCGCGCCTTGCCGGCCCAGGTTTCCGTCAAGGTGCCCAGGCCGCCGCTGGTGTTGAAGGCTTCGTACTCGATGCCATCCAGCGCAAAGGTCTCCAGCCCTTCGAGGGCATGCACCGTCAGAGGCTGGCCATCGACCAGCGCCTCGCAGGGGTTGATGTACTCGTTGATCAGGCCCTCGGTGCTCCAGGTCAGGTTGTAGCGCAGGCTGCCTTGCGGATAACGGGGCAGCGCACCGACGCGCATCTTCAGGTCATGCAAGGTGTCGAAATGCTTGGCCACGTCGTTGCCCACAATGCCGATAAAGCCAGGAGCCAGGCCGCACTGGGGCATCAGCACGCTGCCGGCCTTGGCGGCAATCTTGCGGATCGCATGGGTGGACTGCACATCTTCGGTCAGGTCAAAGTAATGCACGCCATGTGCAGCGGCAACGCCGGCGACTTCGATCGCCATGTGGAAGGGCAGCGCATTGAGCACCGCGAACTGGCCTTGCACGGCCGGCAGCAGATCACCGCCCTTGCCAATCTGCACGGTCTCCAGACCCAACGCGGCAGCGGCCTTGAGCTGTGCCTTGGACTGGTCGGCAATGCGCAGCTGGTAGCCGCCCGCCGCCTGCAGCAGCACGGCCATCGCAAAGCCGATTTTGCCGGCGCCCAGGATGGTCACTTTCTTGTCGGCGTTGGCCTTGGTGGAATTGGCTTGGACGGACTTTTTGCTGGTTTTGTCGTTCATGGTTGGCTCTCTGATCAGGGTGGATGATGGAGAAATGTTACAACCAGGAATTGTCAAAATGAACATATTAAAGCGTCATATTATTTGTTTTTGCTCGCCATTTCGGCAATACTTCACGACACATCAACCAAAATAATGGTTAACCCGTAGTTTAATGTGTCGCAAATCAGGGGTTTCGTTGCCCCAGGCACAATGGGCGGCTCGCACTCACTCCATCCTCTTTTTCCGCTATCCGTATCCAAACCATGGCCGATTCCGCATCCAACAAAGTTCTTCGTTTTCTGCTGGCACGCGACATCCTCAAGGGCAAGTCGCGCGAAGATCTGTTGGCCAAGCTGGAGGCTGCCGGTTTCAATGGCGAACATGCCGAGCTGTTCATCGCCCAGGCAGAAAAGCGTGTGCTGTCACGTAACCGGCGTTGCGCCGTCATTTCGGCGGTGGTCGTGGCCGTGTTGCTGGGCCGCGTGGTCTGGGGGCCTTATGCCAACAACCCCGACATGCAGCTGCTGCTGGGCGTGATGGCCGCCATCTTTGCGGCGGCCGGTTTTTACTTTTGGTTTGTCGCGCGCTGGCAGGCGCCGCTGCCCAAGGCCAGCACCTCCTGAGCACCGGCTCTGCGTCCATGCAGTGACAGCATCGGCGCACCTGAGCGTCGTGGGTGGACGACCCGGCGCCGACGGCAAGACCCCGCCCGCCCGGGGCCCGTGGGTCTGGACGTGCAGCTGATCAAGGCCGACCCAACCGATGCGGGCGCCAAGCCCGGCGGCAACGAAGCCGCTGCGGCCACCAAGCCGGCCGCACTGGACGGCGCGCGCTACGTGATCAACGCCAAGGCAAACCAGCGAACCGCAGCAAAATCCGGTGCTCTCAGCCTTCCACCATGCCACGCATCCAGGCGGGCAGATCCACCGCCTTCTGGCGCGCAAAATCCACCCACAGCACGGTGGCGCCGCCGCTGGCGTAGACCTCGCCGGGCGCGTCCTGCTTTTCGATCTGGTACCAGGTCTCGAACGCGGTGCGCGCCGCGTCGCTGACATACATCTTCACCACCAGCCGGGCCGGGTACTCGATCTGCCGCAGGTAGTTGCAAAAGCAGTTCACCACCACCGGGCCCTGCCCCGCGCCATGGGGGGTGTCGCGTGTCGAGCGCAGCCACTCCACCCGCGCGCTTTCCATGTAGCGAAAATACACCGTGTTATTGACATGGCCCAGACTGTCCATATCCCCCCAGCGAACATCCATCGGCGAGTCATGAACCCAGCGTTTGTGGTCAGGCAGCAAGATTTTCATAGACTGGCATATTAGCGGGCGCCAGCGGCCAGGCCTTGTCGCCGACTTTCACTGGCACAAAGCCCCTGTCTCAGAAATCAGAGCGAAGAACCCCGCAAATCTAGGGCTAACCCTAGGATCAAGGCGGTTACCGCACTGCAACATCGCCCTAAAATCCATGGCACTGCATGCAACCCAGACACAGATCTGCCACATGCCTGCCCATCGCTTGAAAAGAATTTGTACGGAGCCCCGATGACCAACGAAGAAATACTGGCCCAATATGGCCCCCGCGAGTCAATGGAATACGACGTTGTCATCGTTGGCGGCGGCCCAGGCGGGCTGGCCACGGCCATCCGTTTGAAGCAGCTGGCAGCGGAAAAAGGCAGCGATGTCTCCGTTGTCGTGCTGGAAAAAGGCTCCGAGCCGGGCGCGCACACCTTGTCGGGCGCCATCATGGATCCCCGCGCGCTGACCGAGCTGATCCCGGACTGGAAAGCCAAGGGCGCACCTTTGACCCAGCCGGTGACCGAGGACGCGATGGTCTTCCTGAGCGAAAAATCCGGTCTGCGCACCCCCAACTGGCTGCTGCCGCCCTGCTTCCACAACGAAGGCAACTACATCGTGCAGCTGGGCTTTGTCGTCAAATGGCTGGCCGAGCAGGCTGAGGCCCTGGGCGTCGAGATTTTCCCCGGCTTTGCCGCCGCGGAAGTGGTCTACCACGAAGACGGCTCGGTCAAGGGCGTGGCCACCGGCAACATGGGCGTTGGCAAGAACGGCGAACCCACCGGCGAGTTCCAGCTCGGCATGGAACTGCACGGCAAGTACACGATCTTTGCCGAAGGCTCGCGTGGCAACCTGGGCAAGCAGCTGATCGCCAAGTTCAAGCTCGACGAAGGCAAGGATCCGCAGACCTACGGCCTGGGTGTGAAGGAGCTGTGGGAGATCGATCCGCAGCGCCACCAACCCGGCTTTGTGATGCATACCGCCGGCTGGCCGATGAACAACGACACCTACGGTGGCGCCTTCCTCTACCACCTGGACGACAACAAGGTCACCCTGGGCTTCATCACCGGTCTGGATTACTCCAACCCCTACCTGTCTCCGTTCGAGGAGATGCAGCGCTGGAAGACCCACCCCAACATCCGCTACTACCTGGAAGGCGACGAGTCCAAGGGCATCAAGCCGGCCAAGCGCATCGGTTATGGCGCCCGCGCGATCACTGCCGGTGGCCTGATGAGCCTGCCCAAGACCGTGTTCCCCGGTGGCGCGCTGGTGGGCTGCGATGCCGGTTTCCTGAACGTCAGCCGCATCAAGGGCAGCCACGCGGCCATCAAGACCGGCATGCTGGCCGCAGAAGCTGCCTTTGAAGCGATTGCCGCTGGCCGCCAGGGTGATGAGCTCAGCGCCTACCCCGCCGCGTTTGAGAAGAGCTGGCTCTACGAAGAGCTCAACAAGAGCCGCAACTTCAAGAGCTGGTTCAAGAAGGGCCTGGTGACCGCCTCGATCATGAACGGTCTGGAGCAGTTCGTGCTGCGCGGCAACATGCCCTGGACCCTGCACCGCGACAAGCCGGACCACGCCTACCTCAAGCCCGCGTCGGAATGCAAACCGATCCAGTACCCCAAGCCCGATGGCAAGCTGACGTTTGACCGCCTCTCCAGCGTCTTCATCAGCGGCACCAACCATGCCGAAGACCAGCCTGCCCACCTGACCTTGAAAGATGCCAGCGTGCCGGTGCAGATCAACCTGGCCAAGTACGCCGGTCCCGAGCAGCGCTACTGTCCCGCGGGGGTCTACGAGTTCGTGGCGGACGAAAGCCAGGGCGGGGATGCCCAGCGCCTGCAGATCAATGCGCAAAACTGCGTGCACTGCAAAACCTGTGACATCAAGGATCCGACCCAGAACATTGTCTGGGTGACGCCCGAAGGCGGTGGCGGACCGAACTACACCGGCATGTAAGCAAGCGGCGCCGGTTCGGGAATCGATGCCAGGGCAAACACCGGTTGCCCGGCCATGGATTGCCGAATTTGGCCGACAAGCGCACGCCTGCAGGCGTGCAGACAATGGCCCATGTTTGTCTGGTTTTGCCTTCCACGCCGTTCCGTCCGCGCCCTGGCTGGCAGCGCCTGTGCTCCGGTCCGGAGTGCCCGTGCCCACCTGTACCGCCAGTGGCTGTGTGCGCTACTGGGCATGCTGCTGGGTGCAAGCGCGGCTTTGGCAACCCCTGCCACGCTGCCCAAACGCGGCAAGCGCGCAGCCGCGCCCGTGGCTGCCAAGCCAGCAGATGCGGTTCCTGCTGCGGCCCCTGCGCCGTTGAGCTCAGCCACCTCTCTCGATCTCGAGCGCTTCATGGGCCTGTGGTACAAGGTCGCCAAGGTCGATGAGCCGCAGGATGCGCTACGCACCCGTGAGCGCTATGAGTTCCTGCAACGCTACGACGGCGGCGTGCGCGTGATTGCCACGTCCTACGACCCGCTCTCCAACCGCTGGGACCGGCGGCAGGACTACATGGCCCCGGTGGACGCGAAAGGCGCGGCATTGGCGAGCCATTACCAGCTCACGATGCCTGTGCATTTCAGCATCAGCCGCTTCGGGCCTTTCGGGGTCAGTTACTACGTCGTGGCACTCGACCCTTACTACCAATGGGCCATCGTGGCCGGGCCCGGGCCGAAATCGCTTTTCATCCTGAGCCGCCGCAGCGATCTGGAGCCGGAGTTGCGCGCATCGCTGGAGCAGTTGGCCAGCAGCACCAACCGCCTGAAGGCACCGCTGCACTGGGCCGCTCCCGACCAGGACCCGCCACCTCGGTAGATACCCGGGGTAGGCGCGATCGGACTTCCCATGCAGGGCATCGGGACCCGGGCAGCGCGCACAGTTTTATTGTCACAGCGCTGCAAAATTATCGGCTGCGCACAGCTTTTTTGACCAAAAAGACTATTGAAAGAAATATTATTGTGAGACCGTGCCCACTTGCGCAACCCAACACAGGTTTCGCCCTGGCAGGGCAACTAGGGCAATCCCATAGATCACAAATGTGTCATCCCGTGGGTAGTGGGGTGTAGACTGCTGCTACCTGTTTGCCACCTGTTGTTACAGGGCATACAACGCAGCAGTTCTGCTGACGCTATTCAACAAACCTGGCGGAGATATACGCATGAAGAAATTGGCTTGGGCCCCTCTGGGCGCTGTGGCACTGGCAATCGCGGCGATTGCGCCCGCGCAGGCTGCAGACCAGAAGTCTGTGGCAGTGACGGCCATCGTGGAACACCCTGCGCTGGATGCAGTGCGCGACGGCGTCAAGGCGGCACTGAAGGCCGAAGGCTTTGAAGACGGCAAGAACCTGAAGTGGCAGTACCAGAGTGCCCAGGGCAACCCTGGCACCGCCGCGCAGATCGCCCGCAAGTTTGTCGGTGACAAGCCCGATGCCATCGTCGCCATTGCTACGCCATCGGCGCAGGCCGTGGTGGCTGCCACCAAGACCGTGCCGGTGGTCTTCTCTGCCGTGACCGATCCGGTGGCCGCCAAGCTGGTACCCAGCTGGGAGCCATCGAAGAACAACGTGACCGGCGTGTCCGACCTGCTGGCGCTCGACAAGCAGATGGAACTGCTGAAGAAAGTCGTGCCCAACGCCAAGCGCGTGGGTATGGTCTACAACCCTGGCGAGGCCAACTCCGCCGTGGTCGTCAAGGAACTCAAGGAACTGCTGCCCAAGCTGGGCATGACCCTGGTCGAAGCCGCTGCCCCGCGCTCGGTGGACGTCTCCAGCGCAGCGCGCTCGCTGGTGGGCAAGGCCGATGTGATCTACACCAACACCGACAACAACGTCGTGTCTTCCTATGAAGCGCTCGTCAAGGTCGGCCAGGACTCCAAGCTGCCGCTGGTCGCATCGGACACCGACTCGGTGGCCCGTGGTGCCGTGGCTGCGCTGGGCATCAACTACCGCGACCTGGGCGAGCAGACCGGCCGCATGGTGGCACGCATCCTCAAGGGTGAAAAGCCGGGCGACATCAAGACCGAAGTCTCGACCAAGATGGAGCTGTACGTGAACCCCGGTGCCGCCGAGAAGCAAGGCATCAAGCTGTCCGACGAGCTGGTCAAGTCGGCTGCCAAAGTCATTCAGTGATGGATGCCGCCTCGCCTGCTGCTGTGCAACCCGCGCAGCGCAGGGGGTGACAAGACGCAGCCCCGCCAGAAGCGGGGCTTGTTTGTTATCCGGACTACCTCTGACAAGAAAACTCCATGACCTTATTTTCCTTTTTGGGAGCCATCGAGATCGGCCTGATCTTTGCGCTGGTGGCGCTCGGTGTGTTCATCTCCTTTCGCTTGCTGCGCTTTCCTGACCTCACGGTCGACGGCAGCTTTCCGTTGGGCGCTGCCGTCTGCGCGGTGCTGATCACCCATGGCTACAGCCCCTTTGTCGCCACCATTGGCGCCACGCTCGCAGGTGCCGTTGCTGGCCTGATCACCGGCTGGCTCAATGTCAAGCTCAAGATCATGGACCTGCTTGCCTCGATCCTGATGATGATCGCGCTGTACTCGATCAATCTGCGCATCATGGGGGGCCCCAACATTCCGCTGATCAACGACCCCACGCTTTTCAACCAGCTGCAGCCCGCAGGCATGGAAGACTATGTGTTCCGTCCGTTGCTGATGTGCGCCATCGTGGTGCTCGCCAAGCTGGCGATGGACTGGTTCTTCCTGACCGAGCGTGGCCTGGCCATCCGTGCCACCGGCACCAACGCCCGCATGGCCCGCGCCCAGGGCGTCAACACCGGCGGCATGATCCTGCTGGGCATGGCCGTATCGAATGCGCTGGTGGGTCTGGCCGGTGCGCTGTTTGCACAAACCCAGGGCGGCGCCGACAGCTCGATGGGCATCGGCACCATCGTGATCGGCCTGGCTGCGGTGATTGTTGGTGAGTCCATCCTGCCGTCGCGCAGGCTGATTCTGGCGACCTTGGCCGTGGTCATCGGCGCCATCGTCTACCGCTTCTTCATTGCGCTGGCGCTGAATGTGGATTTCATCGGCCTCAAAGCCCAGGACCTGAACCTGGTCACCGCGTTGCTGGTCACGATCGCGCTGGTCATCCCCCAGCTCAAACGTCGTTTTGCGAAAAAGCACTGACAAGGAGAGAGACATGCTGAGCGCAAAAGACCTCAAGATCACCTTCAATCCCGGCACCCCGATCGAAACCCGCGCGCTGCGCGGCATGGCGCTGGATATTCCCGCAGGCCAGTTCGTCACCGTGATCGGCTCCAACGGCGCGGGCAAATCAACCTTTTTGAACGCGATCTCCGGCGACCTGATGGTCGACTCGGGCAGCATCGTTATCGATGGGGAAGACATGACCCGCAAGCCTGTGTGGGACCGTGCGCACAAGGTGGCCCGCGTGTTCCAGGACCCGATGGCTGGCACCTGCGAAGACCTGTCCATCGAGGAGAACATGGCCCTGGCGCATGAGCGCGGCAATTTTCGCGGCCTGTCCAAGGCTGTCAAAAACGCCAACCGCGCGCTGTACCGCGAGAAACTCGCCACCCTGGGCCTGGGCCTGGAAAACCGCCTCAGCGACCGTATCGGCCTGCTGTCGGGCGGGCAGCGCCAGGCCGTCAGCCTGCTGATGGCAGCGCTGCAGCCTTCGCGCATCCTGCTGCTCGATGAGCATACCGCCGCGCTCGATCCCCGCACCGCCGATTTCGTGCTCAAGCTCACCGCCCGCATCGTTGACGAAGGCAAGCTCACGACGATGATGGTCACCCACAGCATGCGCCAGGCGCTGGATGTGGGCGACCGTACGGTGATGCTGCACCAGGGTCAGGTGGTGCTCGACGTCAGCGGGGAGGAGCGCGCCCGGATGGACGTGCCCGATCTGCTGCAGATGTTCGAGAAGGTGCGTGGTGAAAAGCTTGCCGACGATGCGCTGCTGCTGAGCTGAGCCGCACCGGTCTCAACCCCAAAGACAGCGGAGCCACCGAGGTGGCATCCGCTGTTTTTTTATGCTTGCTGCCATCAGCCGCGCAAAAAGCGCCGCAGCGACCAGGCCGCCAGTGCGGGGAACAGCGCAAACACCGCAAACAGCCAGAGCGCCGAGCGGCCCAGCGTTGCCGGGTCGGACAGCGCGGTCAGCCCCAGTGCGTTGGCTACCAGGCCGACCAGCGCGGCACCGACGGCCATGCCGTAGAGCTGCACTGTCGTGATGCCCGATGCAGCACTGTCGGCCTCCTGCGCACTGGCGCTGTGCATGATCGCGTTGAGCACATGGGGCCAGGCCATGCCCACGCCCAGGCCCAGCAGCGCCAGCGCCAGGCCACAGACCACCAGGGCTGCCCTCCCCTGCCAGGGCATCGCCAGCGCCAACGCCAGCAAGCCCAAGGTGCACAGCACGGGGCCGATCAGCATCAGCGCCCGGCCCGCCCGGCCGCTTTTGCCAGAGAACAGTACCGAGGCCACCGACCAGCCACCCGCGAGCAAGGCCGTCACATAGCCCGCCGTCAAAGGCTGCAGGCCATGCAGGTGTTGCAGCAGATAGGGCACAAACACCTCCGTCATCGTCCCCATCAGCAGCAAGGCCACAGCGGCATACAGCATCCCCAGTGGCTGGCCCAAGGCCGTGCCGCCCTGGGGCAGCAAGCGGCGGCTGGCGCGGCGTTCATGGCGAACCGCCGCCGCACCGGCCAGCAAGCCTGCCGCGCCCAGCCCCCATTGCCAAAGCGGCTCCGTCACCACGCTGGCGGCTGCCACCAACAGCACCGACAGCGCCAGCATCGCGATCTGCGGGCCGGCAATGCCGCTGTCCTGCGCCGGCGTGCTGCGCAGCAGGCGCTGCGGCGCCAGCTGGCGGTGCACCAGCAGCATTTGCAGCAGCAGCAAGGGCAGCAGGGCTCCAAAGGCCAGCCGCCAATGGCCGGCCTGGGCAAACAGGCCGCCTACCGCCGGGCCGCTCAGCGTAGCCACGCCCCACATCGCCGAGATCAGCCCAATCGCACGCGGCCACAGCGCGGGCGGAAACACCAGCCGGATCAAGGTGTAGCTCAGCGCACCCACTGCCCCGCCCCCCAGGCCCTGAACTGCCCGGCCCAGCAGCAGCATCGGCATGGACGGCGCCATCGCGCACAGCAGGCTGCCCAGGCTGAACACCAGCAGGCCTGCGAGCATGGCACCCCGCGCGCCCCAGCCGGCCAGCATGCGCACCGCCAGTGCAGCACCGATGATGGAGGCCACGACGAACAAGGTGGTGCTCCAGGCATACCAGGCCAGGCCACCGATCTCCTGCACCACCGAAGGCAGGATCGTGGTGACGATGTGCACATTGATCGCATGCATGGCGACTGCGCCCGTCAGTGCCAGCGCCTTGAGGCCATGGGGCCGGCCCAGCAGCTGGGCCCAGCCTGCAGGGGGCTCTGCCATCGGCACTGCGGCCGTAGTCGTGGGTGATGAAGAGGACGATGCCATGCCATTCCTTGTTGTGAAATAATGCAAGCATTGTCTTTGATAATTCCCCCATCCAAGGAATAAAACAAGCTATTGCTTGTATAAATAAATGCCATCGCCCTCCCTCGATCACTCGGCCACCATGCGCATGCTGGAGGCACTCAAGCGCCAGGCACCCGCCAGCACCGCCGATCTGGCGCGCGCGCTGCAGATGACGGCCGAGGCCGCCCGCCAGCAGATCAACAAGCTGGCCGACCAGGGCCTCGTGCAGGCCGATCTGCAAAAGCCGGCGGGAGCGGGCCGCCCGCGCCAGTTGTGGACCTTGACCGCCGCCGGGCAGCGTTACTTTCCCGATGCCCATGCCCAGCTCACGGTGCAGCTGATTGGCGCGATCGAAAAGCTGTTTGGCCAGCAAGGCATGGAGGGTTTGATCAGCGAGCGCGAAGCACAATCACGCAGCCGCTACCGCCAGGCCTGCACCGCCCCCGGCCTGCCTGAGCGCCTGGCCCAGCTGGCCCAGGTCCGCACCCAGGAGGGCTATATGGCCCATGTCGAGCCCCACCCGCAAGGCTGGCTGCTGGTGGAGCACCACTGCCCGATCTGCGCGGCTGCGCAAAGCTGCCGGGGCTTTTGCCGTTCCGAGCAAGCACTGTTCCAGGAGGTGGTCCGGGACCTGGCCACGCTGGAGCGCAGCGAGTACCTGCTTGACGGCGGCCAGCGCTGCGTCTACTTGGTACAGCCGCTATAGCAGCTCAGGGCCCGCTCAGACGGAGACGCCACGGCCTTCGCCCACCGGCGGGGTATCCGTACGCGACAGGGCCTGCGGCCTGGCCATGCGCAGGCAGACCAGCCAGGCCAGCAAGGCCAGGCCCGCTGCGCCCCATTGCGCATGCTGCAGGCCGCGGGCATTGGCCTGGCGCAGGGTCTCGGCGCTGGCTCCCTCCAGGCCGGCCAGCGGCGCGGCCGCCAGCATCACCAGCAAGGCCAGGCCCAGCGCAGCACCCACCTGCTGCGCGGTCGCCGCCACCCCCGATGCCACGCCCTGGCGCGCCGGCGCAATGCCCTGGCCCACGAGGACCCACATGCCGGTCCAGCTCGCGCCCTGGCCCAGGCTCATCACCACAAAGCCGGGTACCAGCCAGGCATAGTTGCCGGCCAGCGGCAGCACCGCAGCTATCCAGACCATGCCCAGCACACCGGCGGCCCATCCCCGCAGCAGCACCGTACGCACACCGTGCTGTGCCAGGCCGCGCTCGGCCAGCCGGATGCCCCAGGTGCAGACGGCCGTCGGCAGCACAAAGGCCATGCCGGCCTGCAGCGGGCTCCAACCCAGCACCTGCTGAAAATACAGACCCAGAAAGTAGTACTGCACGCCATAGCTGCTCATGAACAGCATGGCCAGCAGCATGCTGGTCTGCAAGCTGCCCACGCGCAGCATGGCCAGCGGCATCAGCGGCGCTGCCACCCGCGCCTCGGTGCGCCAGAACAGGCCCAGCGCCGCCAGCGCCAGCAGTAACAGGCTGGCAGTGCGCAGATCACCCCACCCCCATTGCGGGCCCTGCACCAGCACGGCCACCAGGGCGCTGGCACCCACGGTCACGCTGATGCAGCCCAGCAGGTCAAAACGGCGCTGCGCAGCGGGCACGGCAGGCATCGCCGGCAGGTAGCGGCCTGCGGCCAGCGCGCAGGGCCAGGCAATCGGCACCAGCACCCAGAGCACCCAGTTCCAGCCCAGGGTCTGGGTCAGCAGGCCACCCAGCAAGGCGCCAGCCGCCAGCCCGCCGGCACTGGCCATGCTCCAGACGGCCAGTGCGCGGTTGCGCTCGGCGCCGGCGGCGTACAAGGTATTGATCATCGACAAGGTGGCCGGGAACAGAAGCGCCGCTGCCACCCCCTGCCCGGCGCGCGCCGCCACCAACTGCCAGGGCAGATGCGCAAAGCCGCCAGCCAAGGAGGCCAGGCCAAACAGCGCCATCGCCGCCACATACATGCGGCGCTGGCCCAGCAGATCAGCGCAGCGCCCGCCCAGCAGCAGGCAGCCGCCAAAGGCCACGCTGTAGCCGCTGATGACCCATTGCAGGTGGCGGGCATCGAGCTGCAGCTGCTGGCCCATGGCATCCAGCGCGACAAAGACAATCGTGGCATCAAGCGCAATCAGCAGTTGCGCCAACGACAGCAGCGCCAGCGCGGCGCGCGGATGGCGCAGCACCCCAGCGGGGTGCAAAGGTTTCTCAAGGGTCACTTCATCACTCCAAAACATACGAACCTGCAAGTGCTGGGGCAGCGCCTGCAGGCGGGTGATGACCGGTCATGGCGACATGGTATTCAAACCAATAACGAAGATAAACAGAAAAAATATCTTTTACTTATGCAAAAATGAATCAATAGTGGGGCAGGAGCAGCCGATGGATTTGAACGCGGTCAACATGCTGATCAAGGTGGCCGAACACAAGAGCTTTACCCAGGCTGCCCACAGCCTGGGCACGACGCAGTCGCGCATCTCCCGCGCCATTGCGCAGTTGGAGGCTGACCTGGGCACCCGCCTGCTCCACCGCAATACCCGCAATGTGTCGTTGACCCCCGATGGCTGCCTGCTGGTGGACCGCAGTGCCGACTTGATTGCCGGGCTGGACGATGCCAGGCAGCAGCTGCTGGACCGGCGCTGCGAGCCTACCGGCGTGCTGCGCATGACGGCGCCATCAGTGCTGGGCCGGGTGGTGCTGACGCCCTTGCTGGGCCAGCTGCTGCAGCAGCACCCGGGCCTGCAGATCGAGGCCAGCTTCACCGATCGGCTGGTGGACATGGTGGACGAGGGTTTTGACGCTGCAGTGCGCATCGGCCCCTTGCTCGACAGCCGCATGATCGGCCGGCCGCTGCCGCCGCTGCACTGGGTGACGGTCGCCTCGCCCGCCTATACGGCTCGCCACGGCCGGCCGCAAAACCTGCAAGAGCTGGCCACGCACCGCTGCCTGTCGGTCTACAACCACTACCGGGGATTTGCCGTGCCCTGGCAGTTTCGCCACCCCGACGGCAGCACCATCGACTGGCCCGCGCCCCACGCCATCCGGTTCGACAGTGGTGACCCGTTGATCGAAGGCGCGATCGCCGGCCTGGGCGTGGCCCAGGTGATGGGGTTTGCGGTGCGCGATGCGCTGGCCGACGGCCGGCTGGAGCGGCTGCTGCCCGCGCTGGAAGGCCGCAGCCGCGCGCTCTCCCTGGTCTACCCGCGCACGCGCCATGCCTCACCCAAGGTGCAGGCGCTGTGCCAGCTGCTCTTGGCGCGCAGCGCCTGGTGATCGCACCAGCCCAGGAAGGCTCTGGCGCGCCATGCTGGCTGGCGGCGATTGTTCAAATCCATGCAACGCTGCGTTCAAACCCGGGGCACCCCAAACAGGCGCAGACGCCCTACAGTAGATCCAGGCGCCAAGAACGGATCGCATACCGGTTCTGGAGACGCTCCCACCGCTGTAGCGGTCCCTCTTCATCGACAAAGGAAATATTCACCATGGCTAAAGTTCTGGTTCTCTACCATTCCATGTACGGTCACATCGAGACCATGGCCGGCAAGATCGCCGAAGGCGCACGCAGTGTCGCCGGCACCGAGGTGGTCATCAAGCGCGTACCCGAGACCATGCCGCAAGAGGCCTTCCAGGCCGCTGGCGGCAAGGTGGACCAGGCAGCCGCCGTCGCCACGCCTGCCGAGCTGGCAGAGTACGACGCCATCATCTTTGGCACCCCCACCCGTTTTGGCAATATGAGCGGCCAGATGCGCAGCTTCCTCGACCAGACCGGTGGCCTCTGGGCCAAGGGTGCACTGTCGGGCAAGGTGGGCAGCGTGTTCACCTCCACCGGCACCTTGGGCGGCCAGGAAACCACCGTGACCTCGTTCTGGAACACCCTGGCCCACCACGGCATGGTGATCGTGCCCGCTGGCTTTGGTCTGCCTTCGCAGTTCGACCTGTCGCAGGCCAAGGGCGGCTCGCCTTACGGCGCTGCCACCCTGGCCGGCGCCGATGGCTCGCGCCAGCCTTCCGCCCCCGAACTGGAACTGGCCTTTGCCCAGGGCGCCAAGGTCGCTGCATTGGCCGCCAAGCTGAGCGCCTGAGTCTGCGCCTCTAGCCGGCCTGGCCGGCTGCAGCAGCCTTAAGACGCAAAAAAGCCAGTCAGAATGTCTGACTGGCTTTTTGGTTTTGGCGCCTTGTCCGGTACCTGCCACCGTCGTGGTGGCAGGGCAGTGCCGCTTACTTGGCGGCCAGGCGCTGCCAGGTGTCGATGACGCTGTCAGGGTTCAGCGAGATCGAGGCAATGCCCTTGTCCGCCAGCCACTGCGCAAAGTCCGGATGGTCCGAAGGGCCCTGGCCGCAAATACCGACGTACTTGTTCTGTGCCAGGCAGGCCGTGATGGCGCGCTCGAGCATCTTCTTGACGGCAGGGTCGCGCTCGTCAAAGTCGGCAGCCAGCAGTTCCAGACCGGAGTCACGGTCCAGGCCCAGGGTCAGCTGGGTCAAGTCGTTCGAGCCGATCGAGAAGCCATCGAAGTACTCCAGGAACTCATCGGCCAGGATGGCGTTCGACGGCACTTCGCACATCATGATGACTTCCAGACCGTTCTCGCCGCGCTTCAAGCCATTGGCCGCCAGCAGCTCGGTCACGCGCTTGGCCTGGTCCAGGGTGCGCACGAAGGGGATCATGATCTTGACATTGGTCAGGCCCATGTCGTTGCGCACGCGCTTGAGCGCCTCGCACTCCATCTTGAAGGCTTCGCCGAAATCCTTGGAGATGTAGCGCGCTGCACCACGGAAGCCCAGCATCGGGTTTTCCTCATCGGGCTCGTAGCGGCTGCCGCCGATCAGCTTGCGGTATTCGTTGGACTTGAAGTCCGACATGCGCACGATAACCGGCTTGGGGTAGAACGCCGCAGCGATCGTTGCCACACCTTCGGTGATCTTGTCCACGTAGAAAGCGCGTGGCGAGGCATGGCCACGGGCCACCGATTCGACGGCCTTCTTCAGGTCGGCATCGACAGCGGGGTAGTCCAGGATGGCCTTGGGGTGCACGCCGATGTTGTTGTTGATGATGAATTCCAGACGCGCCAGACCCACGCCCTCATTGGGCAGCTGGGCAAAGTCAAACGCCAGTTGGGGGTTGCCCACGTTCATCATGATCTTGGTCTTGATCGGCGGCATCTCGCCACGCTTGACCTCGGTCACTTCGGTTTCGAGCAGGCCGTCATAGATGCGGCCGGTATCGCCTTCGGCGCAGCTGACCGTCACCAGGGTGCCGTCCTTCAGCAAGTCGGTAGCATTGCCGCAGCCCACGACCGCAGGGATGCCCAGCTCACGCGCAATGATGGCGGCGTGGCAGGTACGGCCACCCCGGTTGGTGACGATGGCAGCTGCCTTCTTCATCACCGGCTCCCAGTTCGGGTCGGTCATGTCGGTCACCAGCACATCGCCGGCTTCGACCTGGTCCATCTGCGAGATGTCGGACACCAGGCGCACACGGCCGGTGCCGATCTTCTGGCCGATCGCGCGGCCTTCGGCCAGCACGGTGCCGCTGCCCTTGAGCTTGTAGCGCTGCTCGGCCTGGCCCTTGGACTGGCTCTTCACCGTCTCAGGGCGTGCCTGCAGGATGTAGAGCTTGCCGTCGGTGCCGTCCTTGCCCCATTCGATATCCATCGGGCGGCCATAGTGCTTCTCGATCACCAGCGCGTACTGCGCCAGCTCCTGCACTTCGGCGTCGGTCAGCGAATAGCGGTTGCGCAGCTCGGGGCTCACATCGGTGGTGGCCACCAGCTTGCCCGATGCGGCTTTTTCTTCGGGCGTTGCAAACACCATCTGCACCAGCTTGGAGCCCAGATTGCGGCGGATCAGTGCCTGCTTGCCCGCTTCGAGCATGGGCTTGTGCACATAGAACTCGTCCGGGTTCACGGCGCCCTGCACCACGGTCTCGCCCAGGCCGTAGCTGGAGGTGATGAAGACCACCTGGTCAAAGCCCGACTCGGTGTCGATCGTGAACATCACGCCTGCGGCGCCCTTGTCCGAGCGCACCATGCGCTGCACACCGGCCGACAGGGCCACCACGTCGTGGGCAAAGCCCTTGTGCACGCGGTAGGAGATGGCGCGGTCGTTGTAGAGCGAGGCGAACACTTCCTTCATCTTGTGCAGCACATCGTCGATGCCCACCACGTTCAGGAAGGTTTCTTGCTGGCCGGCGAACGAGGCGTCCGGCAGGTCTTCTGCGGTGGCCGACGAGCGCACCGCAAACGAGGCCTCGGTGTTGCCCGCTTGCAAGGTCACAAAGGCCTCGGCAATCGCTTTTTGCAGATCCAGTGGAAAAGGCTGGGCCTCGACCATCGCACGGATCTCGGCGCCGACCTGGGCCAGCGCGCGCACATCGTCCACATCCAGCGCCGCGAGCTTGGCGCTGATCTTGCCAGCCAGGCCTTCGTGGGCCAGGAACTCACGGAATGCGTGGGCCGTCGTGGCAAAGCCGGTCGGCACGCGCACGCCTTGCGGCAGCTGCGAGATCATTTCGCCGAGCGAGGCGTTCTTGCCGCCTACGACCTCGACATCGGTCATTCTCAGGTTCTCAAACGGTACGACCAGGGCGGTCGCGCTGTAGAGGTTGGACATGGTGAAGCTCCGGAAGTTAAAAACTGGCTCGGGCGCCCATGGCCGCAGTGGGGGCAATGGCACGCAGGCATAGACTCCTGTCCGGCCGCTGCGGGCTCGGACATCTGGCTTTGTATTTGTACTGGTAGGCCGGAGTACATGCGGGAAATGTGAATAATGGGCGTCATTGTAGGCGTGCTGCCGCCGTTTTGCTTGCGACTTGCTGAACACCGTGGTCAACAATGACAAAGCCCGCACGCAGCGGTGCACCGCCTGCGACAGAATTCGCCCGTTACCGCCGATGTACCCCCATGCACCAACGCACCATTTTCTTTATCTCTGATGGCACCGGCGTGACAGCCGAGACCTTCGGCCGCGCCATCATGAAGCAGTTCGACATCACCACCCGTGCGGTGCGCCTGCCGTTTGTGGACACGGTCGACAAGGCCCACCAGGCCGTGCACCAGATCAACCACACAGCCGAAAAGGAAGGCAAAAAGCCCATTGTCTTCACGACCCTGGTAGAGCCTGAGACGGTCAAGGTGGTGCATGCGCACTGCAAGGGCCTGGTGATGGACATGTTTGCCACGTTTGTGCAGCCGCTGGAAGACGAGCTGGGCGCCAAGTCGCACCACCGCATCGGCCGCTTCACCGATATCAGCGAGAGCAAGGAATACTTTGACCGCATGGAGGCGATCAACTTCAGCTTGGCGCACGATGACGGCCAGACCCACCATGACCTGGCCGGCGCCGACGTGATCCTGGTGGGGGTCAGCCGCAGCGGCAAGACGCCTACCAGCCTGTACCTGGCGATGCAGTTCGGCCTGAAGGTGGCCAATTACCCGCTGATCCCCGAGGATTTCGAGCGCCAGCAATTGCCCCCGGCGCTGCTGCCCTATAAAAAGAAGATCTTTGGCCTGACCATTGCGCCCGAGCGCCTGTCCCAGATCCGCAACGAGCGCCGCCCGGACTCGCGCTATGCGAGCCTGCAGAACTGCCGCATGGAGGTGGCCGAGGCCGAATCGATGATGCGCCGCGCCGGCATCCAGTGGCTGTCGACCACGCACAAGTCCATCGAAGAGATTGCGGCCGTGGTGCTGCAGGACCTCAAGCAGGACGAGTGAGCGCCAGGCTGCCGTGACCTGCACGCTGCGCAACATGGATGCGCAGCGTTACCGTTGCTTCGCACAGCTTTACAGCAAGCCGCATGCCGGCCTGCTATAACCAAGTGATAGCGGCCCCGTGTGGATGGGCCGCCGCTCAGGAGTTCTCCGATGAACGCAACATTGACCTGGATCGCCAGCGCCGGCCTGTGTGCCGTGCTGCTGGCTGCCCTGCCCGCCCATGCCGCCCAACCGGGCGCTTTTTCCGTCACCGAGACCAAATCGGCCATTGGCAACAAGGCGGCCAAGCCCCCCCGCACCAAGGACCGCTGCATCGGCCCCGAGCTGGTGGACAAGGAAGGCTTTCTCTACCCCGACCTGATCCTGTCCAAGCACTTCAGCCAATGCCGTATCAAGGACAGCAAGCTGCTGGACAAGAACAACAAGAGCTGGACGGTGACCTGCGGCAAGATGCTGACCGCCCAGGCCAAGCAGACCAATACCGGTGACAACTTTCATCTGCATATCGATGCAGCCCTGCTTGGCGGCGCGATGAAGCAGACATTGGACTATGAGGCGCAGAGCCTCAAGCGCCAGTGCACACCTGAAGACGAGCCGCTGGAATAAGCCCACCCGCACCGCCAAAGAACCAGCGGGCTTCGGCCCGCTCAGTGTTGCGCCAACAGCGGCTGGGCCCTGCCATGCGCTGCCTTGTCGGCGGGTGTCGATGGGTTAGCGGATCACTTCAGCCATTTCTGCGCCTCTTGCTGCAGCACACCGCGCAGCGCGAGCACGTCCCAGGTGTACTGCATCACGCGCTGGTAGTCGGCATCGTCCACCGGCAGCATGAAGCCCAGCTGGTTGACGGGGGTCAGCGGCTTGTCCAGGTAGGCGGCGTAGAGGCGCGGATCGGCCTTGCTGTAGTGCAGCGCCTCATAGGTCTCGGTGATCATCGCGTCGCCCTTGCCTTCGGCGATCAGGCCCGGAATCTCGGCGTTCTTGTCATGCGTGCTGACCTGGGCGTTCTTCAGGTTCTGCAGCACATAGGCTTCGTTGGTGCCGCCGGGATTCTTGATCACGCGCACGCTGGCCTGGTTCAGACTCTCGGGTGTGGTGAACTTGTCCTTGTCGGCTGCCCGCACCAGGGCCACCTTGCCGAACGGCGCATAGCCGGGCAGCATCTGCACCTTGCTCAGGCGCGCCACATTGCGGGTGATGCCGCCCACGGCCACATCGAACCTGTTGTCCTGCAGGTCCTGCATCAGCTTGGGCCAGGTGGTATCCACATACTCGACCTTGACACCCAGCTCCTTGGCCATGGCTTCCACCACCTCGATGTCATGGCCGGCATATTTGCCATCGGCCTTCATCGCAAACGGACGGTAGTCGCCCGGCGTGCCTACGCGCAGCACCTTGGCCTGCAGGATGGCATCGAGCCGGGGGCCCGCCTGGGCAGGCAGCGACAGCGCAGCAAGCGCGGTCGCGCTGACAGCCATCGCGGCTAGAACATGGGTTTTCTTCTGGAACATGGGGCACCTTGGGGTTTCGACAATCGGGAGGGAATATCTCGCAAAAAAAGCGTGCACACCGTTGCGGTGTACACGCTTTTTGAGACACGCGGGGCCATTGTCTCCCGGCGCCCGCCGCCTGCCCATCGGGGTTCACCCAAGCGCAGCAGGCACTGCGGCGATCAATAACGCGAGATCTGGCCCTGGTTGATCTGCACGCGGTCACCCGGGCGCAGGTCGCCGGGGTTGGGCACATCAAAAATGCGCTGGCCGCCGTTTTGCAGGTTGATATGGATGCGGTAGCCGCTGACGGTGCTGCGGCCGCCATTGGACGACTGCTCCAGCGCATTGCCTGCTGCTGCACCACCGGCCACACCGGCGGCGGTAGCGGCCATACGGCCAAAGCCGCCACCGACCTGGTTGCCCAGCACGCCGCCCACTACCGCACCCAGGATGGCGCCGACGCCGGAGGTGCTGCGCGACTGCGAGCGCAGCTCTTCAATATTGGCCACGGTGCCATATTCCATGCCGTAAGGCGCTTGCTGCTGCGGGTAGCCGCCCTGCTGCGGGTAGCTGCCCTGTTGCTGGGGCGCCGGGCCTTGCGGGTAGCGGTTGTCATAACGCGGAGGTGCCTGCACACAGGCCGCCAGCACCGAGGTGGCCGCCAGGGCCAGGCCCAGCTTGCCTGCGCGTTGCAGCATGCTGCGCGAGCTTGGATTGGTTTGAGACATTGCGCTCTCCTTTCAGATCACAAAAATGGCTTGGGGGTCAGGGCATCCGCGCCCTGCCAGGTTCAATACGGTGCGGCGGCTTATCGTGTGCCGGTGGAGCCATAGCCCCCGGCACCGCGTGCGGACACATCGCCAAAATCTTCCACCACCTGAAAGCTCGCCTGCACGACGGGCACGATCACCATCTGCGCCAGGCGCTCCATCGGCTGCAGCACAAAGGGCTGGGTGCTGCGGTTCCATGCGCTGACCATCAGCTGGCCCTGGTAGTCGCTGTCGATCAGGCCGACGAGGTTGCCCAGCACGATGCCGTGCTTGTGGCCCAGGCCCGAGCGCGGCAGGATCATGGCGGCATAACCGGGGTCGCGCAGATGGATGGCCAGCCCGGTGGGCACCAGTTGCCAGGCATTGGGCTCCAGGGTCAGCGGTGCATCCAGGCAGGCACGCAAATCCAGGCCAGCGCTACCGGGGGTGGCGTACTGGGGCAACTGGTCTTGCATGCGGGGGTCGAGAATCTTCAGGTCAACAATCATGGTGGTGGTTCAACTAGCAATGCAGCGAAGGCTAGCATATACACAACGCCCGGCGCCCCAGTTGGTGCACAGGCCTACAAGCATTTACCGTATGCATACAAATGCGCCGGCCCGCGCCTGCGCTGTCTGCTGCCCCGGCCCGGCGCTGCCGCAGCCGCCCCACCGCTGGGACTTTGCCCAGCGCTAACCCTTCTGGGACCAGCCTTTTCTGAAAGCCGCAATCAGCATCACGATGCCCAGCGGGGGGAACATGATGCCCAGGATCGCGGCAATCAGCAGCCCGATGAGCTTGAAGCCGCTGAAAGACTTTTGAGGGGCCGCGCCATCGCCAGCCGGAGCAAAGATGGATGTGCTGGATGCGTTGCCTGAGGCGCTGCGCGCAGTGGCGGTCACTGTCTGCGCCGCGCCTGGGCGCTTGTCCTTGCGCGTCTGGTCCATCTGGCGGATGCGGTCAAGCAGCTCCTGGGCCTGGTCGGCAATCGGGTTGTGGCTTGCCTTTTGGCCGGATGCCCCCGATAACACCTGTCCCTGTCCCTGTCCCTGTCCCTGGCGCGGCCGCGCCGGACGCTGCGTGCTGCCGGCCGCATGGGCGGCGCCCGTGTTCTGCCGGGCGATGAGCTGCTCCACATAGCGCACAAAGTCGCCGTGGGGCGGTGTGTCATAGACAGAGGCTGTGTCCCTGTTCAGCAGTGCCAATTGCATCTCCTCCTTGCTCGGCCGCCTGCAAGTGGCGGCAGCGATTGATAGTTTCAAACTCCGGCATAGCAGCCTTGCATGCCCGGGACGCTTTCCCTCTGAAAGCGCATTGTGCTTGACATCCAGCGCCCCTACAACGCGTCAGATGCGGCGTCCGCTGCCTGCGCCCGGCCTTGCTTTCTGTCACAATGGCCTCAACTTTTGTCCATGGCGCATCCCCGCTGCCTAGAAACCCGATATTTAACAAGGAACCTGCCATGTCGGAATCCCTGATCAAGCACACCAACGAAGCCAGCTTTGAAGGCGATGTACTGCAACCCAACACCAATGTTCTGGTGGACTTCTGGGCTGAATGGTGCGGCCCTTGCAAGCAGATCGCTCCGGTGCTGGAAGAAGTGTCGGTCAGCTACAAGGACAAGCTGCAGATCGCCAAGGTCAATGTGGACGAGAACCGTGCCATTTCGGCCAAGTTCGGCATCCGCGGCATCCCCACACTGATGCTGTTCAAGAATGGCGAACTGGCCGCGACCAAGGTCGGCGCGCTGAACAAGGCCCAACTGACGGCCTTCCTCGACGAGCAACTCGCCTAAATTCAGCCCCGGGATGCCAGCGCAACATCCGCATCAGCATCCCGCCAAAGCGGCTATGGCCACCAAAAGCACGGTTTGCGCTGTGCTTTTTGCTTTTTCAAGCTTTTGATTTATCTATAATTTTTATAAGAAAATCAAAAACCCTAGCCGCTCGCTGTCCCGCTTGATACATATAGTTGATAATTCAAGCGGGATGTTCGTACAGCAACCTGTCTATAATCTTCATTCAGATCACCGATCGTATTCCGACCAAGAATAGATCACGCATGGTCTCCGGCTTCGCGGTCTCCCGCTTATTGCACCGGCTCTGCATTCCCCCTACCTCTAACAGTTACTCCGTTCTGGAGTCCATCCATGCACTTAAATGAGCTCAAGGCACTGCACGTGTCTGAAGTCCTCAAGCTGGCAGAAGAGCTTGAAATTGAAAAT
>Ga0308156_1000777_pt1 | contig 50865 bp, 47 predicted proteins | sample PhyAR2_FD_201041 | JGI IMG/M metagenome (GOLD analysis project Ga0308156, IMG submission 201041) | Phyllosphere microbial communities from UC Gill Tract Community Farm, Albany, California, United States - DLSL A.R2 | ecosystem: Host-associated > Plants > Phyllosphere > Unclassified | place: USA... | reverse complement strand
GGAAGTTGGTGATCAGCGCATCGATCACCTGATACTCATAGCCCGGATAGATAAAAATCTGGGTATCGTCGAAGAACGGCGCAATCAGGGCATCCTGACTCGCTTTGGCGGCGCTCTCCAGCGAACGCACGGAGGTGGTGCCGACGGCGACCACTTTATTGCCACGCGCTTTACAGGCCAGCACCGCGTCGACCACTTCCTGCGGCACTTCGGCATATTCCGCGTGCATGTGATGCTCTTCGATGTTCTCGACGCGCACCGGCTGGAAGGTACCTGCACCGACATGCAGCGTCACGAAGGCCATCTCAATGCCCTTCTCTTTCAGCGCCTGCAGCAGCGGTTCATCGAAATGCAGACCGGCGGTCGGGGCCGCGACGGCTCCCGGACGGGCGCTGTAAACGGTCTGATAAAGCTCGCGATCCGCCTCTTCATCAGGACGATCGATATAGGGCGGCAGTGGCATATGGCCGACGCTGTTGAGGATGTCGAGCACCACGCGCTCATCATCAAAGACAATCTCAAACAGCGCATCGTGGCGTGCCACCATGGTCGCTTTCACGCTCTCATCTTCGCCCAGCAGCAGTTCTGCACCCGGCTTCGGCGCTTTCGAGGCACGCACGTGCGCCAGTACGCGTTTGTCGTCGAGCATCCGCTCTACCAGCATCTCGATTTTGCCGCCGCTCGCTTTACGGCCAAAGACGCGCGCCGGAATCACACGGGTGTTGTTGAACACCAGCAGATCGCCTGGATTCAGCTTATCCAGCACGTCGGTGAAAACACCGTGCGACAAGGCACCGCTGGGGCCATCGAGCGACAGCAGGCGACAGCCACTGCGCTGCGCCTGGGGATAGTGAGCAATCAGGGATTCGGGCAGTTCAAAAGCAAAATCGGCGACACGCATTGAAATGTTCTTTCTCAGGCAAAAACAGGCGGCACAGTTTAGCGGAAAAACGACCAATTCTGAACAACTGGCTGCGCAAAGGCAGTTCAGCCTATAATGCGGCATGAACTTTCTTGCACATCTCCATCTGGCTAAGCTGGCCGACAGCTCCCTGCTCGGCAATTTAATGGCCGACTTCGTGCGTGGAAACCCGCACCAGCACTGGTCTGCGCCTGTCGCGGACGGCATTCTGATGCATCGTCGTCTGGATGTGATGACCGATGCCCTGCCGGAAGTACGCAGCGCCCGACAGCTGTTCCGTGCGGAGACTTATCGCGTCGCCCCCATTACGCTGGACGTCATCTGGGACCATTTTCTGGCCCGTCACTGGCAGCGCTTCACGCCGGACCAGACGCTGGTCGCCTTTTCTGCCGCCGCCGAGCACGAAATCATGCCGCAACTGGCAGACACGCCCGTGGAGTTTCAGGAACTCAACGCGGTAATGTGGCGCGAGCGCTGGTTTGAGCATTATGCCCAGCCCGCACGGCTGGAGCGGGTGCTGCACGGCATGGCCAGCCGCCGTCCCCGCCTCGCGGCACTGCGCGACTCTTACCACGATTTCACCGAACACTATGATCAGCTGGAAGCGCTGTTTTTTGTTTTTTATCCGCGTTTAATGGCGCTGGCCTCCAGCAGAACCCTGTAAAACCCGATCCTCTGCTGCCGGGCTGGCGGTTGCCAGCTCTGGCCTGCATAAAAAGCCCCTCTCCCGCCTCTGCGCCATCTTGCCATTGCTGCTTATCTGCGGCTTAATGAAGCCTTTCTTAACAATAGTTAAGAAAACATCACAGCCAGACCGCCTGTTCAGGCGCACCTTCCGTTCGTTATGCCAAAAAAAACATAAGAGGAAAAGATGTCATCCGCTTCGCATTCTGAAATAGACGCGCGTTATCGTTACGCCTGCGACATCGCCCGTGCGGCGGGCAGCCGGGCCTTATCATGGTATCAGCAGCGTCAGACACTGGTCGTGGAACACAAAAGGGATTTGCAGGATGTGGTCAGCGAGGCTGATCGAAACGTAGAAGCATTAATTAAGTCGTTAATCGCTGAGCGTTTTCCTGAGGATGCCGTCTATGGTGAAGAGAGTGGCGGCGAGGTTGAGGGCACGCCTTTTATCTGGGTCGTCGATCCGATCGATGGCACCGCCTGCTTCGTCAACGGGCTGCCTAACTGGTGCGTCTCGCTGGCGGTGGTCTGTAATGGCGAACCGGTGATCGGCGTAGTCTGCGATCCCAATCATCAGGAGCTGTTTCACGCACGAACAGGCCAGGGCGCGTGGGTTAACGAGAGCCGTCTGCAGGTTCATGATGCTGAGCATCTCAACGAGGGTTTGCTCGGCATCAGCAACTCCAGCCGGACGCCGGGCGAAAGCACCTCGCGCCTCATTAGCGGCTTAATGGAACAGGGTGGTATGTTTATTCGCATCGGTTCTGGTGCGCTGACCAGCGCCTGGGCAGCGGCCGGACGACTGATAGGCTACTACGAAGCGCATATGCATCCGTGGGATAGTCTGCCGGGCATCGTCCTGATGCGTGAAGCCGGCGGTGTCACCAATGATTATCTGCGAAACGAAGGACTGAAAAACGGCAACCCGGTGTTGCTGGCAAATGCGGCCCTTTATCCAAAAATTAAAGCGCTGACCGGTAATCGCGCTCTGGAGGAGTAAATGACTCTGCCTGTCCTGTTCCGCTGTGCACTGATCCTCAGTTCTCTCTGGCTGCTAAGCCCGGCGTCACAGGCGGCGGATTACCAGCTGGAGAAAGTGGTCGAACTGAGCCGTCACGGCGTACGTCCGCCCACACCCGGCAACCGCAAAGAGATTGAGGCCGCCAGCCAGCGCCCCTGGACGCAGTGGACTACGGCCGATGGTGAGCTTACCGGGCACGGCTACAGCGCCGTGGTGAATAAAGGACGCTGGGAAGGCGAGCACTATCGCCAGCTCGGCCTGCTGAACGCGGGCTGCCCTGACGCGGCCCAGGTCTATGTGCGTGCCAGTCCGCTGCAGCGCACCCGCGCCACGGCGGCGGCGCTGACGGACGGGGCATTTCCCGGCTGCGGCGTGACGGTGCATCACGTGGCGGGCGATGTCGATCCCCTGTTTCAGACGGAAAAGCTGACGGCTACCCAGATCGATCCCGCTCAGGAGCTGGCCGCGAAACAGCAGAAAGCGGGCAACCTGGCGCAGCTGCAACAGCAGCTTCAACCGGCAATCCGGCAGTTAAAAGCCGCCGTCTGCCCGGCCGCAACAGAGTGCCCCTTATTTGATGCGCCCTGGGCGTTCCGGCAGACCCGCAATGGCAACACTTACGTTTACGGGCTGAGTGTGATGGCAAGCATGGTGGAGACGCTGCGACTGGGTTACAGCGAAAACCTGCCCTTTGATCAGCTCGCCTGGGGACACATCACCTCGGCCGCGCAGATCACCTCGCTGCTGCCACTGCTGACCGCAAACTACGATCTCAGCAATGATGTCCTCTATCAGGCACAGCGCCGTGGCTCAATATTGCTCAACACCCTGCTGGAGGAGGTTGCTTCTGAAAGCTCGCCGACCCGCTGGCTGATTCTGGTGGCGCATGACACCAACATTGCGATGGTGCGCACCCTGATGGACTTTAGCTGGCAGTTACCCGGCTATTCACGCGGCAACATTCCGCCAGGCAGCAGTCTGGTGCTGGAGCGCTGGCGCGACACCCACAGCGGCAAACGTTTTTTGCGGATCTATTTTCAGGCGCAGAGTCTGGATGGGATCCGTCAGCTGCAGCCGATCGATGATAAACATCCATTATTACGTCAGGAATGGCATCAGCCCGACTGCAGAGTCACCGATGTCGGTCTGCTCTGCCCTTATCAATCTACGCTGACTCAGCTGCGAAAAAACCTGGATAACAGCGCTGTGCTGCCGGTTTCGGTTATATTGCCCTGAGTCTGTGGCTAATCAAATTAAGGCCGCAGCCGCAATGCGGCCTTAATAATGTTAACCGCTGTTAATTAACGCCATTCCGACCTTTTCTTATTTAATTCTCCTGACTATCAGCGCCACGCAATTTGTTTTACGATAGTCCCGTCAATCATCCCTTTATTAACTATTTTCCTGTAATCCTTGAGTATTTCGGCGACTGGTTTCGCCGTTTTTTATTTCTGCCTTCCTGACTTTTTAACTCCCAGCGCCCATGTGGCCGCCCGCTCTCTCGCCCGAAGCTCCATTGTGTCCATTTTCCCGGTGATCCTCTTCAGCGATATTTCTGCTATTTGAAATAATCATTCCCGCAATTATTTTCTGAAATAATGTGATGCATGATCTTATTTCGCAGACAGGAAATTAGCGTCGGATAAAAGGACAAGGTGTTGTGGCGAGGATCACACAAATAATCAGAGACGGGGAAAAACAGAAGGGAATAGCGTGCTCTGCTCCCCCATAAATCGGGAGAGCAGAACAGGAGATTAGCGGGTTTTACGAACCAGCTTATAGCCCAGCAGCAGCACCACAATCCACACCATACCAACATAGAGTGAAATGCGGGTATCGGGGAAATAACCAATCAGCCCGATAATAAAGCAGAGGAAGGCCACGCCGACACCGGCAGTCAAACTGCCGCCTGGCAGCGCAAACTGCAGCTTACCCGCCGCCTCTTTGCCAATTTTGCGACGGAACGCAATCTGCGACAGCAGAATCATGATCCAGACCCACACCGTCGCAAAGGTCGCCAGCGAGGCGATCACCAGGAAGACTTTTTCCGGCATCAGGTAGTTGAGATACACCGCGATCAGCATGGCGAACATCATCACTACCACCGTCACCCAGGGAATCCCGCGCGACGAAACCTTCATGAAGACCTTCGGAGCATGCCCCTGCTGCGCCATCCCGTGCAGCATGCGGCCCACGCCAAACACATCGCTGTTAATTGCCGAGAGTGACGCGGTCAGCACCACGAAATTGAGAATAGAGGCAGCTGCTGCGATCCCCAGATGCTGGAAGGTCAACACGAACGGACTGCCCGAGGTGCCAACCTGATTCCACGGATAGATCGACATAATCACAAACAGCGTGCCGACGTAGAACACCAGAATACGCCACGGCACTGAGTTGATTGCACGCGGAATCGACTTCTCCGGGTCTTTCGCTTCACCGGCAGTGATACCGATGATTTCGATGCCGCCATAGGCGAACATCACCATCTGCAGCGACAGCAGCATGCCGACCACGCCGTGGGCGAAGAAGCCGCCGTTGGTCCACAGATTATGGATGCCGGTCGGCTGGCCGCCGTTGCCGAGTCCCCAGATGATCATGCCGAAACCGGCCAGAATCATCACGATGATGGTGGCGACTTTGAAGAAGGAGAACCAGAACTCCACTTCGCCGAACACCTTCACGCTCATCAGATTGACGGCACCGATAATCAGCACCACGCTCAGAACCCAAATCCAGTGCGGCACCTCGGGAAACCAGACGCCCATGTAGATGCCGAACGCGGTGACATCCGCAATCGCCACAATCAGGATTTCAAAACAGTAGGTCCAGCCGGTGATGTAACCCGCCATCGGCCCAAGATAGTCCTGCGCGTAGCGTGAGAAGGAGCTGGCCTGAGGATTGTTAACGGACATCTCACCCAGCGCGCGCATGATGATGTAAGCCACTGCCCCGCCGATGATATAGGCGAGCAGCACGCTCGGTCCGGCCATTTTTATCGCGTCGGCGGAACCGTAAAACAGCCCGGTGCCAATCGCCGATCCCAGCGCCATAAAGCGGATGTGGCGCGTGCTCAGTCCGCGTTTGAGCTTGTTGGTTTCTTGCATAACAACCTGTACCTGTGAAATGAAAAAACCACGGGCAAGCCCGTGGTTAAAGAAAAATCAGTGCGCTCTGTTACGAGTGAACGGCAACCTGTTCCGGTCCTTTCACCCGATCCACAACAGCGGCAATCAGCAGCATGACCAGCGACGGCGGCAACCAGGCAAGACCCTGATCGGCCAGCGGCAGATTCTGACTGAAAGCGGGCAGCAAATCTTTAAACCCGGTGGTTTTAATCGCATCAACAATGCCAAACAGCAGGCTGACCAGCATGGCTGGTGCGACAATCCGGCTGCTCTTGTTCCACCAGTTAAGCGTGAAACTGAGCACTACCAGCACGATACAAGGCGGATAAATCGCCGTCAGTACCGGGATGGAGATCTGAATCAGGTGGCTCAGGCCGAGGTTCGACACCACCATTGAGAACAGACCCAGAATAAACACCAGCGTTTTATACGATAACGGCAGGTATTGCGCAAAAAATTCCGCACAGGCACAGGTCAGGCCCACCGCGGTAACCATACAGGCGACGAAGATCAGCGCGGCAAGGAAGAAGCTGCCCATGTTGCCGAAGGTGTGCTGAACATAGGCATGCAGAATCGCTGCGCCGTTGGCGTTTTGATCCACCAGCGCACCACTGCCCGCGCCCAGTTTAAACAGGCAGAGGTAGACAAGCGTCAGGCCCAGACCGGCGATCAAGCCAGCCAGAACGGTATAACGGGTCAGCAGCGCGGCATTATCGACGCCACGCGAACGGGCGGCGTTAACAATTACGATGCCAAAGACCAGCGCGCCCAGCGTATCCATGGTCAGATAACCGTTAACGAACCCACTGGAGAAGGCCGCACGCTGATAATCCGCGGTTGCCGGAATGGTCCCGCCTGCGGGCCAGACCAGTGCAGCCACGCCCAGTACGGTCAGCGCGATAATTTTTAGTGGCGCAAGGAAGTGCCCTACCGTGTCGAGCAGCTTCCCCGGATAGAGCGACACGCCAATCACCAGCGCGAAATAGATCAGGCTATAGATAAACAGCGGCAACTCGCCATCACCGGTCAGCGGCGCAATACCCATCTCAAACGAGACGGTTGCCGTGCGCGGGGTGGCAAACAGGGGGCCGACAGCCAGATAGCACACGGTGGCCAGCACGATGCCAGCGACCTTGCCAATCGGGGTGCTGAGCGCATCCACGCCACCGCCGACGCGGGCCAGCGCGATCACGGTCATTACCGGCAAACCGACGGCGGTAATCAGAAAACCAATCGCGGCAGTCCAGACGTGCTGGCCAGACTGAATACCAACCATTGGCGGGAAAATGATGTTACCCGCACCAACAAACAGGGCGAATGTCATAAAGCCCAGCGCGAGAATGTCCTTCGAATTTAAACGATGTGTCATACGGCCTGTCACTGATGTTGCGGTGGAAGTTGGGTTAGTGTTGTCCCCTCGCTGCGTATAAACCGCGAGCTGGCTGACAATGTCAGCGCATTATGCTCATCGCAGGGTAAAGCGCAGGTGATTTAAGCTGCTTTTATTCTGTTCACAGAGGGATGGATCGACAACGGCGCTAAGTAAAACGTTTATAGCGGTGAAAGGCAATACGGGATCGAAAAACCAGAAGGTTATACCACCATTTTTTCAAAAGGCAGTGGATAGCGTTAATATTTGCAGCAGGCACACAAGATGATGTGCCTAAATAGTAAACAGAGCATGAGAAATCCCCGCATAAACGGGGCCGGAGATACACAAAAGGCGCGTTTTACGCGCCTGTCTGCACAACGTTACAGCACTACCAGACCTGATTCGCGATATCGACGACCAGGCGAATCTTCTGCCACTGCTGCGCTTCGCTCAGGCTGTTGCCCTCTTCGGTTGACGCAAAGCCGCACTGCGGGCTGAGGCAGATCTGATCCAGGCTGACATACTGCGCCGCCTCTTCCAGCCGGGTTTTCACCTGCGCCGGATCTTCCAGTTCACCCACTTTGGTGGTGATCAGGCCCAGCACCACCTGCTGATGACCCGGTTTAATGTATCGCAGTGGCTCAAAGCCGCCAGAACGGGCGTTATCATACTCCAGGAAGAACGCATCCACGTTGACGCTGCCGAACAGGATCTCCGCCACCGGACCGTAGCCTCCCTCAGAGATCCACGTTGAGCGGAAGTTGCCGCGACAGACATGCAGACCCACAGTCAGATCGGCAGGTTTATCCTCCAGCGCTTTATTCAGCACCTGGGCGTAAGTCTGTGCCAGCTGATCCGGATCGTCGCCGCGTGCGCGGATATCGCGCTTCTGATCTTCCGAGCAGAGGTAAGCCCACACGGTATCATCCAGCTGCAGATAGCGGCAGCCCGCGTCATAAAACGCCTTAATCGCCGCTTTATAGGTCTGCGCCAGATCGTCGAAGTAGTCCGCCAGATCGGGATAGACCTCCGAATCGATCACTTTGCGACCACCGCGGAAGTGCAGCACACTGGGGCTGGGAATCGTCATCTTCGGCACCGCATCACCGGCAATACTCTGCAGGAAGCGGAAATGCGCCAGCATCGGGTGATCCGCCGGGAAACCGAGTTTGCTCACCACTTTCACGCCATGCGCTTTGGTCTGCACGCCATTGAACTGGATGCCCTGCTCCGCTTCGTAGCTTTCTACACCGTCAAGGCCATAGAAGAAGTCGAAGTGCCACCAGCCGCGACGAAACTCGCCGTCAGTAACCACTTTCAGGCCATTTTCACGCTGCTTCGCCACCACATCGCGAATCGCATCATCTTCAACCTGCTTCAGGGCAGCCGCATCAATCTCTCCGGCAGCAAACTGTTCACGCGCCTGCTTAATCGCAGCGGGACGCAGGAAGCTGCCAACGGTATCGGCACGGAACGGGGCGGTTTCTCTTTGCATGATCACTCCTGTCTCTCCTGCCGGTAATGACGGCAGGAAATAATTGCATCCTGATATAAATAGCCATCTGGATGGCTACATGTCTGGGCACAGAGTGGCATGCGCCGCGCTCATCTGCAACTGAAGAAAATTCAGCGATGATGAAAAAAATTCAACATGGGTATTAGCGCAGCGCGGCGCGCGCCTGCGCCATCTGGCTGTCTGAGAGCGGCAGATAGCCGGCTTCGCTGACCCGACGCTGTCCTTGTGGAGAGAGCACCTGCTGCAGAAACGCGGCGACCAGCGGTTGCAGCGGTTTGCCCGGCGCTTTATTGACATACAGATAGAGCGGACGCGCCCAGGGATAGCGGCCGCTGCGGATGGCATCCGCATCCGGAGCAATCGCCTGGCCCTGATCGTTCATCACCGCCAGCATTTTTACGCCGCTGAGATGAAAGCCAAAACTGGCGTAGCCGATGCTGCGCGCATTACCGGCCACCGCCTGCACCACTGCGGCCGAGCCAGGAAATTCCGCCACGTCGCTGCGGAAATCGCCCTTGCACAGCACCTGCTGTTTGAAGAAACCCCAGGTGCCAGAGGCAGAGTTACGGCCATAGCGCTGAATGGGGCGTTTGTTCCACTGCGCGCCGGTTAAACCGAGATCGCCCCAGCGCAGCGGCACGCTATGTGCGCCACACAGGCGGGTAATAGAGAAGATGGCGTCGAGCTGACGCGGTTCAATCTGCTGCAGCGGATTGCGCTGATTCACCACCACCACCAGGGCATCCATTGCTACCGGCACCGCCAGCGGCGGATAGCCGTAGCGCGCCTCAAACGCCTGCCGTTCATCGGCCTGCATCGGGCGGCTCATCGGCCCGAGCTGTGCGGCGCCTGCCGCCAGCGCGGTGGGCGCGGTAGACGAACCGGAGGCCTGAACCTGCACATTCACGCCCGGTGCCTGGCGACTGAAATCTTCGCCCCACAGGGTCATGAGATAGCCGAGGGTATCGGATCCGACGCTGCTGAGATTGCCGGAGAGTGTGCCGGGCTGGGCCAGAGCCAGGCCCGGCAGCAGAGAGACGATCAACAAAAGAAGGAGGCGCATCAGGGAGATCCGGCAGCGATTAATGAACGGCATTCTCCTGCATCACGCTGCTGACAATCAACCTTGCGGGGAGCGTAAAGGTAAAACAGGTCTCTTTATGCGGCACGCTGGTGATATCCAGCCGCGCGTTATGGTGGCTCAGGGCATGTTTCACAATCGCCAGCCCCAGTCCGCTGCCGCCGGTGGCGCGCGAACGCGCTTTATCGACGCGGTAGAAACGCTCGGTGAGACGCGGAATATGTTCTGAGGCGATACCCGGCCCGTTATCGCACACCCGGAAGGTGGCACCCTGTTTGCCGCGCAGCCAGCTGATATCGATGCGGGTGCCGTCCGGCGTATGATTCACCGCGTTGTAAACCAGATTGGAGATGGCGCTGCGCAGCTGTTCATCGTTGCCGAACACTTTCAGATGGGGATCGGTGTGGAAATGGATATCGTGACGACCGCCACTCAGCGTCGCCGCCTCATGCTGCAGCAGCTTCAGCATCACCGGCACATCGACCTTCTCTTTCAGATCGATCGCCGGTGCGGCTTCGATGCGCGACAGCGTCAGCAGCTGTTTCACCAGGCTGTCCATGCGGCGGGTCTGCTCCGACATCGTGTGCAGCGCTTTGCTGCGCGAAGGCTCGCTCATCACCGAGTCGTTCATCATCTCCAGATAGCCCTGCAGCACCGTGAGCGGTGTGCGTAACTCATGGCTGACGTTGGCAAAGAAGTTGCGGCGTGCCCCTTCCAGCTGATGCATCTGCGTTACGTCACGCGCCACCAGCAGCCACTGCCCCTCGCTGTAGGGCATGACGCGAAATTCCATATGAAGTTTGTTATTCAGCACCAGCGTCAGCGGCTTGTCGAAATCGCGCTGGCGCAGATAGCGGGAGAACTCCGGATACCGCAGCAGATTGAGGATGTTCTGGCCATTATCTTCCGGCCAGCGCAGACCCAGGTGCTGCTGCGCCAGGCCGTTACACCAGAAAATGGTGCCCTCTTCCGTGGTCAGGATCACCGCATCCGGCAGCGACTCGGCACCGCTGCGGAAACGCTTAATCAGATTACCGAGTTCACGCCGCCGACGCCGGTTGCGCAGCTGCATCTGGTAAAGACCATAAAACAGCGGCTCCCAGCTGGCACGCCCGGTCGGTGGCGTCATGGTGCGGTCGAGCCACAGCCAGTGCGACAGCCGCATCAGATTGTGGAAATGCCATAACAGCACGATGACCACGCTCAGCAGCAGCCACCAGGGCAAGCCGCCAAACAGCAGGCCCAGCAGCGCCGCAGGCAGACAGGCCAGCAGCAGTTCTGTCAGTAATCTCTTCCAGGAGAGGCGTTCCAGCACGGTAAAGGCTCCGTTTAGTAGCGGGCAGAGAAACGATACCCTGTTCCACGGACGGTTTGTACCATGCGATCGTGGCCGGAGACTTCCAGCGCTTTACGTAAACGGCGAATGTGAACATCGACAGTGCGATCTTCCACATACACATTGGTGCCCCAGACGTGGTTCAGCAGCTGTTCGCGGCTGTAAACGCGTTCCGGGTGAGTCATAAAGAAGTGCAGCAGCTTATATTCGGTAGGGCCCATCTCCAGCGGCGTGGTTTCGGACATCACGCGATGTGAGGAGGGATCCAGACTCAGTCCCTGCATCTCAATCACCTCTTCCACGGCCATCGGCGAAATACGGCGCATCACCGCTTTAATCCGCGCCATCAGCTCTTTGGGTGAGAACGGCTTGGTAATATAATCGTCGGCGCCCACTTCCAGGCCGCGCACCCGATCTTCCTCTTCACCGCGCGCGGTAAGCATCATCACCGGAATATCGCGGGTCATCGCCTCGCGTTTCAGATGTTTGATAAACTGAATGCCGCTGCCACCGGGTAACATCCAGTCCAGTAAAATCAGATCGGGCCAGGGTTCAATCAGCTTGCCAACGGCGCTGTCATAATCTTCCGCCTCGATTGGCTGATAGTCGTTCTGCTCCAGAACAAAACACAACATTTCACGGATGGGGGCTTCATCCTCCACAACCAAAATGCGCTTAGCCATTATTACTCCTGCTGATTATGACGGCTGTCACTGAGATTCGCGGCGCCATTATGCGTCAGATTTGTGACACTTTTATGAAAAACATAACCTGCCTGTAACGCCGTTGGTAATCATTTATGACAGCGCAGCGACAATTTTTTGCTTTGGCGGCAGAGCCAGTATAATCGCCGGGCGAATCACAACGGCAGGGACTCATCATGCGCATCATTCATACTGCGGACTGGCATCTGGGGCAGTTCTTTTACAACAAAAGTCGGGCAGCCGAACATCAGGCGTTTCTCGACTGGCTGTTGATCCAGATTGAACAGCATCATGTGGATGCGTTGATTATTGCAGGCGATCTGTTTGATACCGGCACGCCGCCCAGCTACGCCCGCGAGATGTTTAACCGCTTTGTGGTGGCGCTGCAGCCCACCGGCTGTCAGCTGATTGTGCTGGCGGGAAACCACGATTCCGTGGCGACGCTGAATGAGTCGCGCGAGCTGCTCGCCTGTCTCAACACCCGGGTGATCGCCACCCCGCAGGAGCAGGAAGATGTGCTGCTGCTCAGCACCCGTCAGGGTGAACCGGGCGCGCTGCTGTGCGCCATTCCCTATCTGCGGCCGCGCGACATCCTGCGCAGCCGGGCAGGTCAGTCGGGACGCGACAAACAGACTTCGCTGCTGGAGGCCATTGCCCATCACTATCAGCAGCGTTTCGCCGCCGCCCAGGCGCTGGACTATGCGCTGCCGATTATCGCCACCGGTCATCTCACCACCGTCGGCGTCAGCCAGAGTGATTCGGTGCGCGACATCTATATCGGCACGCTGGATGCCTTTCCGGCCAGCGCCTTTCCGGCGGCGGATTATATTGCGCTGGGCCATATTCACCGCGCCCAGCGCGTCGCGGGCAGCGAGCATATCCGCTACAGCGGCTCGCCGATTCCACTGAGCTTTGATGAGCTGGGCACCGAAAAGAGCGTCTTCCTGCTGGAGCTGGCGGCCAGCGGCCTGCAATCGGTCACGCCGCTGGTCGTGCCGCAGTCGCAACCCATGCAGGTGCTGAAAGGATCGCTGGCGCAGATTGCGGCGCAGTTAAACGCCTTCAGCACGACAGAGCAGGAGAAGCCGACCTGGCTCGATATCGAAGTCACTACCCAGGAGTACCTCAGCGATCTGCAGCGCCAGGTCGAAACCCTGACCGCCACGCTGCCGGTCGAAGTCCTGCTGCTGCGCCGCAGCCGTGAACAGCGGCAGCAGAGCCTGGCGCGCCTCGACAACGAGACCCTGAGTGAACTGAAGGTGGAGGAGGTCTTTGCCCGCCGGCTGGCGCTGGATGAGGAGCTGCAACCGGCGCAAATCGACGAGATGACCACCCTGTTCCGCCAGACGCTGGCCGCCATGGAAGAGACCCAATGAAGATCCTCACGCTACGGTTCAAAAACCTCAACGCCCTGCGCGGTGAATGGTTCATCGACTTCCGCGCCGAGCCTTTTGCCAGCAACGGCCTGTTCGCCATAACCGGGGCCACCGGGGCCGGTAAAACCACCCTGCTGGACGCGATCTGCCTGGCCCTCTATCACCAGACGCCGCGCCTGGGCGCCATTTCCCAGAGCCAGAATGCGCTGATGACCCGCGACTGCGCCGAATGTCTGGCGGAAGTCGAATTTGAGATCAAAGGCGAAGCCTGGCGGGCCTTCTGGAGCCAGAACCGTGCGCGTGGCACCGCCGACGGCAAGCTGCAGGCACCGCGCGTTGAGCTGGCACGCTGCGCCGACAACCTCATTGTTGCCGATAAAGTCGGTGACAAGCTGAAGATGATCGAAACCCTCTCCGGGCTTGATTTCGAACGCTTTACCCGCTCGATGATGCTGTCGCAGGGCCAGTTTGCCGCCTTCCTCAACGCCAGAGCCAGTGAGCGCGCCGAACTGCTGGAGGAGCTGACCGGCACCGAAATTTACGGCCTGATTTCCGCCGCCATCTACGAGCGCCACAAAGAGGCAAAAACCCAGCTGGATCTGCTGCGCAGCCAGGCGGGTGCGATGGCGCTGCTGGAGAGCGACGCGCGCGATGCGCTGCATCAGCAGCTCACCGATCTGACCGACGCGGAACAGCAGCTCAGCGCCCACTATCAACAGGCGCAGCAACAGCAACAGTGGCAGCAGCAGGCGCAGCAGCTACAGCAGGAGAGTGAGCAGGCTGAAGCGGCACTACAGCAGGCCCACGCCGCATCGCAGGCGGCAGAGACGGATCGCCAGCGGCTGGCTCGCAGCGAACCGGCTGAAAAGCTGCGGGTCAGACTGCAGCAGCGCGACGCCTTACGCACCGAACAGCAGCAGGTTGAGAGCCGCTGTCAGCAGCTTACCGCGGCGGCGCAGCAGGCGCAGAACCAACAGCAGCAGCATCAGCAGAATTACGCCGCCAGCCAGACGGCTCGCCAGCAGGCGCTGCAGGAACAGCAGCAGCAGGAGAACCTGCTGACGGAACAGGTGCTGCCGCTGGATCAGCGAATCAGTACGTTGCAGCAGCACCTTGCGGAGCAGCAGCAGGAGAGCAGCCGTCTGCAGCAGCATGCCGGCCAGACTCAGGCCAGCCTGACGGAGCAGAAACGGCAGGTCACGGCCTGGCAGCAGGCGATGGCTGAACAGCATCGGTTACGTGAGCAGCTTGCCGATCTGGCGCACTGGGGGGCTTCGCTGCCCGTATGGCAGGAGAACTTTGCCCTGCTGGCACAGCGTGAGGCGACGCTGGCGGGACTGACACAGCAATGCGAACAGCAGCAGCAACAGATCGACGCGCAGCGGGCGAAACAGCAACAGCAGGCACAGCAGGCACAACCGCGCCAGCTGGCAGAGCAACAGGCCCGCCAGGCGCTGTTGCAGGCGGAGCAGGCGCTTACTTCGCTTCATGAACAGCATCCACCTGCTGCACTGCGGCAGGCATTAAGCCAGCTGCAGAGCAGCCGTCCGGCGCGTCAGCAACTGCTGCTGCTCTCAACGCAGTGGCAGCCGCTGCACCAGCAGCTGGGCCAGCGCCAGCAGCGGCTCACTGCGCTGGAAAAAGCGCATCAGCAGAGTGAAGCGGAACTCCAGAGCCTGCGCGAGACGTGGAAACGCGAAAAGCAGCAGCTGGATGACGTCGAAAAAATCTGTGCGCTGGAGCAGCAGATTGTCGCTCTCAGCGATTATCGCGCCCGGCTCACCGCCGATCAGCCCTGCCCGCTGTGCGGCTCCTGCACCCATCCCGCCGTCGAGGCCTACAGCACACTGGAAGTGAGTGCTAACCAGCAGCGCCGGGCGGCCCTGCAACAGCAGACAGACGCGTTGCGCGAAGCGGGCACGGCAAAAGGCGAACAGCTGAAGCAGTCCCTGGTGCAGCAGCAGACCCTGCGCGATGAAATCGTCGAGACGCAGCGTCAGCTCGACCAGCTTGAGCAGCAATGGCAGGGGCTGAGCGGTGAGCTGGCACTTACCTTCTCCATCGCCGATCGTGAGGCGTTAGCCGCATGGCAGCAGCAGCAAAACGAACGTGAAAGCCAGCTTGAGCAGCAGCGCCAGGCACAGGAAGCTGCCGAACAGGCGCGTCAGGCCGCGAAAGATCACCATCTTCAGCAGTCGCAGGCCTGGCAGCAACATCTGCAGGAAGAGCAACTGGCACAGCAGTCGCTGACCAGCCTGCAGCAGGCGCTGGATGCGCTGCAGCAGCGTCAGCAGCAGGAACAGCAGGCCATGGCGCAATTGCAGAGTCGTCTGGCGCAGCAGTTCAGCGACCACAACCTGACGTTACCGGATGCCGCCGATCGCGATACCTGGCTGGCGGAACAGCAGCGGCGCTGGCAGCGCTGGCAGGAGAGTGAGCAATTGCTCGCTAACCTGCAGCCGCAGCTGTTAAAAGGTGAAACCCAGCTCACCGCCCTGCAACAGCAGGCAGAGCAGGAACAGCAGCAGCTCGCGACCCGTCAACAGCAGCAACAGCAGAGCCAGACACAGCTCAACGAAATGCGTCGTGCCCGTCTGGCGCTGTTTGGCGATCGCGAGGTCACTCTCGCCCGTCAGCAGATGCAGGCCCGCGTTCAGCAGTCAGATGAACAGCTGGCGCAGCAGCTCACTGCCCTGCAGCAGGCGCAGGCCGAGGTCAGTCGCCTGCAGGGTGAGCTGTCGGGGCTGGACAATCAGCGGCAGACGCTCAGCGGCAAACTGGCTGAGGCGGAAAGCGCCCTGCAGCAGGCACTGGAGAGCGCCGGATTCGCGGATGAAGCCAGCCTGCGCGCGGCGCTGCTGGATGAGCAGACCGCGCTGCAACTGCGTCAGCAGCTGCAGCAGCTCGATCAGCAATGCCAGCAGCAGCAGGCCCGTCTGACAGATCTGCGTCAGCGGCTCAGCACCCATCAGCAGGCGAAACCCGACGCGATGCCGGAATCCGCCGACGCACTGGCGCAGCAGCTGGAACAGTTACGGCTGGCGCTGCGCGACAACGCCAGTCAGCAGGGTCAGATTCAGCAGCAGCTGCACAGCGATGCCAGCCTGCGTGCGCGGCAGCAGAGCCTGATGACGCAGATTGAACAGGATGGTGTGGTGCTGGCACAGTGGAGTCGGCTCAACGACCTGATCGGCTCCGCAACCGGCGATAAATTCCGGCGCTTCGCCCAGGGCTTAACGCTGGATCACCTGGTGGCGCTCGCAAACCGTCAGCTCGACCGGCTGCATGGCCGTTATCTGCTGCAGCGCCGGGCGCAGGATCTGCTGGAGCTGGATGTGGTGGATACCTGGCAGGCCGATGCGGCGCGCGATACCCGAACGCTGTCAGGTGGCGAGAGCTTCCTGGTGAGTCTGGCGCTGGCGCTGGCGTTATCGGATCTGGTCAGCCATAAAACGCGCATCGAATCGCTGTTTCTGGATGAGGGGTTCGGCACGCTGGATGCTCAGACGCTGGACACCGCGCTGGATGCCCTGGACGCGCTTAACGCCAGCGGCAAAACCATCGGGGTGATTAGCCATGTGGAAGCGATGAAAGAGCGCATCCCGGTGCAGATCAAAGTGCGCAAAATGAATGGATTAGGTTACAGCCAGCTGGAACTGCCGCAGGGATAACGGGCGCCAGAGCGCCCGTCTGAGTCTGATCAGCGGGCGCTAACCAGCGTGTAGCGTGGGCCGGTCAGTAACCCGCCCTGCTCGTTCTGGGCCAGCATACGATCGCTGGTCAGTCCGGCCACGGTGTGCGCTTTATCCGTGACGTTGCTGGCAATCTGTTTGATCGCCGCGTTCACCAGCATCCCCACCAGTCCGCCATTATTATTGTTGTTCTCTTCACTGTCGCTGGCAGTGGCCTTACCCTGCCAGATCTCTTTGCCGCTGCGGAGATCCACCAGCCGTGCCTGGGCCGTCACGGTCGTCACGCTGTCAATGACCCGATAGCTGCTGCCATATTCACTGATCGAGATATAGAGCGCGCTGTCGGCGTGGAAGATCTCATTCAGACGCTTCGCGCTGACAGCCTGGGCGTCAGTGGCGCTGGTCACGCCATTCTGCTGAAAGGTCTCTTCAACGACCGCCACCGGGAAGACGTAGTAACCGGCTTCGGCCAGCGGACGCGTCACCAGCGAGTTCAGGCTATGAGCGGCGTTGATATCCGGGGATTTATTATCCGCAGGCAACACCAGAATCGAGGCGGGCTTGCTGGCACGGAACGCGCTGTAGTCATAAGGTTTTTTCGGGTGCGCACAGCCGGTCAGCAGCAACACCATCAGCACGCCGCTCAGGGCAATCAGTTTGTTCACTGAACCACTCCTTGTTTTTTACTCATCAGAAAATCCATATAAGGTGCCGATTCGGGAAACAGCTGCTTCTCGATGGCGAACTGATCAAAGGCTTTATTGGTGTCGCCGGTTTTGGCAAAGAGCAAACCCAGCTGGGCATGCAGGCCAGGCGCAACCGGCTGGTTAACGGCACGGGCTTTTTCAATATCCAGATTCAGCGCATCGATCTGCTTCAGCGGATCGCTGCCTGGCTGATAGTAGCTGTAAACCTGCTGCTGATAATCGCCCCAGTAGTAGATCGTCTTCGGCGCTTTTGGCGCACAGCCGGCCAGCAGCGCCGCTGCAATCAGCAAGCTGCTCAGTGTCATCATCTTCATTTACTGCTTCCTTATTTAGCCGGACGCCATGCGCCGTTGTTGATTCCATCCACTAAATGATCGACCGCTTCGCGAATCGCCAGATCCATAACTTTGCCGTTCAGGGTTGAGTCATAGCTGCTGGTGCCGCCAAATCCGATGACTTCACGCGCCGAAAGCTGGTACTCGCCTGCACCCTGGGCGCTGTAGACCACTTCAGAAGTGGTGACATCCACCACGTTCAGATTCACTTTGGCATAGGCGACCTGCGTTTTGCCGCGGCCCAGAATGCCCCACAGCTGCTGATCGCCCACTTCTTTGCGGCCAAATTCGGTGATATCACCGGTGATGATGTAGTTCGCGCCTTTGATATTCTGCTGGCTGCGTTTGAAGTCCGACTCCTGCTGTAACTCTTTCAGGTTGCTGCGATCCAGTACGCTGAAACGGCTGGTCTGCTGCAGATGGGTAATCAGAATGGTTTTAGACTGATTGCCCAGCCGATCGACGCCATCAGAAAAGATGCCGTTCATGTATGAGGAGCGGTTATCAAACTGACCCACCGCAATCGGGCTGCGAACGCCCTGGTAAACCGGCTGACTGGCCGCGCGAACCTGCGGGGCCTGAATAGCATGGGACGATTCGGTGGCACAGCCGCTGGTCAGCGACGCCGTTAACAGGGAGAGTGCCGCAAAGGCATATTTTTTCTGCATTTCTAATCCATGAAGTGAAAGAGACGTCATCCGCGCAAGGGCGGTAAATTCTGGTTCTGTCGACAGTCGGAGTAATGCCATAGCATTCATGATGCCGGTCTGTAGACTGTCGGCAGCAGACCGGAAGAACTTTAAGGAAAGTTGGCCAGTTAAATGAATTTAATTAATATAAAGATGAGAATATTGCTGGGGGTGATTATTGGGTTTTCGCTCAGCGCCTGTCAGCAACCTGTGACTAAGCAACGGGATAGCGTGGCAAACCTGTGTCAGCCCGCGAAAGACCCTGACAGCAAATCCTGTCACTGGACTTATCAAATGCAGCCGGTGCTGAACAGGCAGTTTACTGATGCGGCGCGTTATGCCGGTCAGCAATGTCTGGTCCGGATGGAGTGGCAGGAGCACAGCCGACATTATGCGGTGACGCAGACTCAGGGGGATGAAGCGCTCTGCCTGCGCGCCTGGCAACTGGTGGCGCAGACCCGCGATCTGCCGCCGCCACCGGAGCCGGGGCAACCGGCGTGGTTCGGCTTTGCGCCGCGCGGTTAGCTGGCGAGACCTTCCTGACGCCACTGGCGCGGACTGATGCCAAACCAGCGGCGAAACGCACGTGAGAACGCGCTGACTTCCGAGTAGCCCAGCAGCAACGCCATTTCTGAAATCGGCAGCTGCTTCTGCTGCAGATAGTGCGTCGCCATTTCGCAGCGCACCTGATCCACCAGCGCGGTAAAGCTGCTGCCCTCTTCGCGCAGCCGTCGCTGCAGTGACCAGCTCGACAGCCCGAGTTTATCGGCCACTTCTTCCAGCACCGGCTCACCCTGCATCAGCGATAAATTGACCTGAGAACGCGCCTGCTCAATCATGCTCTGCTGCGACGTTCCACGGTTAAGCCGCCGGATCGCATCCTGCATCACCATCAACAGGATCGGATCGCTCTCCGGCATCGCGCGCAGCAGATCGCGTTTCGGGATCACCAGCGAATTAAACGGCTGATCGAACCAGACCGGCGCATCAAACACTTTGCAGTGATCGTGCCACTGGCCGGGACGCGGATGTTCAAAATGGACTTCGCGCGGCGCCCAGTGCCTGCCCGCCACATGGCGGATCAGATTCATAAACATCCCCAGCGTCAGCTCGGCATCCTGACGGCGCGACAGGATCGCGCCGTGCCGCACCTGATAGTCGAGCCGCCAGCACTCTCCCTTATCCACCAGCCGGGTTAAGGTGTCGTGCTGATGCCATGGAAAGGCGTTGACCACATTGTGCAACGCCTGTTCCAGCGTGTCGGAGCACAAGCCGATGTAGCCGATCAGGCCTAATGACTGCGGTTTAAACTGCCTGCCGTAGTGCAAACCGAAGTTATCAAAACCGGAGTGACGCGCCGCCTCTTCCAGCACCCGACAGTAGTTAACCAGACCCAGGCTCAGCGTCGGGCTGGCCAGGCGTTCCGGATCGATGCCGCTGATGCCGAAGATGCGATCAACATCGCCACCCTGGGTATGGATAAAGTCGCTCAGGCCGGTCGCCGCCGCCGCCAGCACGCCGTGATTGCCTGCCCCCGCCGCTGCCGAGCAGGCCGCGAACGCATCAGGCTTTATCAGTGTCGGATTCATGGTCGCCTCAGTCAGAATTCGGGTGGATCACCCGTCCCTGAGATCAGAGCAAATTCCATACCAGGTCCCGGATGCCCGCCGCGCCGCCTGCGGGCGGGCCAGAATGCGCGCGGGCATCGGATCCGGCACTGCGGCGGCGCAGTGACGCCCGCCGCTGGTGCATCAGACGCCGACCGGCAGTTGCTGACCTTCCAGATAACGGCGACAGAGACGGACCGAGTGGCTGGCCCACTCCGGACCGAGACTGTGCGCCATTTCGGTTTCGGCATGCGATCCCACCCATGCGGTGAGCTGGATACGCCGCTGGATCAGCAACGCGGGCAGCATGGCCATCTCCGCATCGCTGATATGTGCCACCTTCTCATAACCGCGGATCCAGTGATCGATCCACTCTGGCGCGCGTGGATGATGCTCAACAAAACTGTTCGCCGCCGCCAGATCGTGCAGATACCAGCCAAGCCCGCAGTCATCAAAGTCGATCACCCGCGTTTCGCCCTTGTGCAGCAGCAGATTGGTCAGCCGCAGATCGGCGTGGATCAGGCCATAGCGATCCGATCCCTTGCCAAACTGTGCCATCGCCGCACCGACCTGGCTTATCGCCTGCTCCACCACGCCGTGATCGGCGGGGTTAAGATTCGGCGCGTCCTGCCAGCGTCCCCAGTGACTCTCGCTACTGGTCATGGTGTGGTGATCCCAGATAATCCGCTGAAAACCCGCAGGCGCCTGCCACTGTTTACTGTGCTGATGCAGCCGCGCGGTAATCTGGCCCAGCTGCTGAAAAGCGCGGGGATCGACGTCGGTGGTGGGCATCTCCCCGTCGATCCAGTGAAACAGCACCACGTAGCGTTCACCGCCATCCGGCAGCCGCAGCGTCAGCACGGTTTCGCCCGTTTTGTCCGGCACCGCTTCCGGCACCATAATGCCGGTTTCGCGCAGCGCATCGAGCCACAGCAGTTCGCTGACGATGTCCGCTTTTTGATGGTAATCGCCGCGATGCAGCCGCAGCGCATAACGCTGTCCTGCCGCCTGCAGCAGGAACGTGGCGTTCTCTGATCGGCACAGCAGGCTGAGCTGTCCCTGCAGGGCGGCGGGATAACAGGCCAGCGCCTGCTGCGCCATCAGGGTGAGTTGGGAATCAGTCAGGTTGTCATATTGTTTAGCGCTCATCAGTCCGGCTCCTTTTCACTTGCGTTATCTCAGCATGCGTTGCCGGAAGGTGAGCTGCTTGACTTCAGAAGAGACAAAGTTGACCGCAGCGTGCATCCGGCCCGGTTGTTGCCTGTGAGTTGACCCTGGAGGACAGAAGTCACCGCGCCCGCGTCAAGTCGCGGCGCGTCAGGCAACGGCATTATCCCCTTACTTTAGTAGTAATGGCGGTGTAACGCCGCGTGACCAACAACGACGGGGATAACAGTATGACAAACAGACTCAAGCCCACTCTGGGCACCCTGCATCTGTGGGGGATTGCGGTTGGCCTGGTCATCTCAGGCGAATACTTTGGCTGGAGTTACGGCTGGGCTGTGGCGGGCACGCTGGGATTTCTGGTGACGACCGCGCTGATCGCCACCCTCTACACCTGCTTTATCTTTAGCTTCACCGAGCTGACCACCGCGATCCCCCATGCGGGCGGGCCGTTTGCCTATAGTCGTCGCGCCTTTGGCGAAACCGGCGGACTGATTGCCGGTCTGGCGACGCTGATTGAGTTTGTCTTTGCGCCCCCGGCGATCGCCATGGCGATCGGGGCTTATCTTAATGTGCAGTATCCCGCGCTCAACCCGAAAACCGCGGCGGTCGGGGCTTACCTGGTGTTTATGACGCTGAATATTCTCGGCGTAAAACTGGCGGCGATGTTCGAACTGGTTGTCACCGTGCTGGCCGTTATTGAACTGCTGGTGTTCATGGGCGTGGTCTCACCCGGCTTCAGCCTGGCAAACTTTGCGGCGCACGGCTGGGCAGGCAGCGACAGCTTCGGACTGCCCGCCTTCTCCGGCATTTTCGCCGCCATTCCTTTCGCCATCTGGTTTTTCCTGGCCATTGAAGGCGCCGCGATGGCGGCCGAAGAGGCGAAAGATCCGACCCGGACCATTCCCCGCGCCTATATCAGCGGGATCCTGACGCTGGTGGTGCTGGCGATTGGCGTGATGCTGATGGCCGGCGGCGCGGGCGACTGGCGCAAACTCGCCGACATTAACGATCCATTGCCGCAGGCGATGAAAATGATCGTCGGTGAACACTCTAACTGGATGCATATGCTGGTGTGGATTGGTCTGTTTGGCCTGATCGCCAGCTTCCACGGCATCATTCTCGGCTATTCACGGCAGTTTTTTGCCCTGGCACGCGCGGGCTACCTGCCGCCTTCTCTGGCAAAACTGTCACGCTTCCAGACCCCGCATCGGGCGATTATTCTGGGCGGCCTGCTGGGTATCGCAGCGATTTACAGCGATGGCGTGATTAATCTGCAGGGAATGACGCTGACGGCGGCGATGATCACCATGGCGGTATTCGGCGCGATTGTGATGTACATCATGAGTATGCTGAGCCTGTTTAAACTGCGCCGCAGCGCGCCGGACATGCCCCGCAGTTTCCGCGCGCCGGGTTATCCGATTGTTCCGGGTATCGCCCTGCTGCTGTCGGTAATCTGTCTGCTGGCGATGCTGTGGTTCAACCCGGTGATTGGCGCGCTGTTCTTCGCCATTATGCTGGTCGGCTATATCTACTTCCTCGCCACCAAAGCGCAGCGCGACCGTGCACCACAGGACACGATGCTGGTCGGCGAATAAACGTGGCGCGGCAGCATGCTGCGTCGTGGGTTAAGTTCAGCGCCTGAAACCCAGGCGCTGAACCGTCAGCGGATGTGCGGGACACTCAGCCGTTAAGCGGCCAGAGCCACGCCGCACCACGCACGCCACTGGAGTCGCCATGCTGCGCCTTCAGCACCGGCGTTTCACACTCTCCGCCAAATACCCACTTCTTCATCAGCACCGGCACGGTCTGATAGAGACGATCCACATTGCTCATCCCGCCGCCCAGCACGATCACATCGGGATCGATCAGGTTCACGACCTGCGCCAGCGATTTTGCCAGCCGCAGCTCATAGCGACTCATCGCCAGTTCGGCGATCGGATCCTGCTGCGCCAGTAGCGAGACGATCTCCGCGCCCTTGCGATGCACGCCGCTCAGCCGCTGATAGTCGATACCAAAACCGGTGCCTGAAACAAAAGTCTCGATGCAGCCCTGCTGCCCGCAATAACAGGGCACTTCCTGGCGGTAGCGCAGCTCATCTTCATCCATCCACGGCAGCGGATTGTGGCCCCACTCACCGGCATTACCGTTGCCACCGATGCGCGACTCACCGTTAATTGCCACACCCGCACCGGATCCGGTGCCAATGATCACGGCAAACACCAGCGACTGTCCGGCACCGGCTCCATCGACCGCTTCCGACACCGCCAGGCAGTTAGCGTCGTTGGCAATGCGCACTTCACGATTCAGCGCCTGAGCCAGATCTTTATCCAGCGGCTGGCCGTTAAGCCAGGTGGAGTTCGCATTCTTAACCCGCTTACTGAAAGGCGAAAGCGAGCCGGGAATGCCCAGGCCGACCGTGCCGGTCTCGCCGGTTTTCTGCTCCGCCAGTGTGACCAGATCGACAATCGCCTGTACCGTTGCCTGATAGTCATCACGCGGGGTATTCACCCGGTGGCGGAACAGCTCCTGTCCCTTATCTGACAATGCGATCACTTCTGTCTTGGTGCCACCCAGATCTATGCCTATGCGCAAGGTTACTTCCTCGTTATTCGTTCAGGTGAGAGATACAGTAGAAGGCGGCTGCCTTAAAGGCAATGAAACCACTCCGATGTTTCGCTATCATGCGCGCTGACTCTCGCAGACTTGTGCGCCCGATCGCGCCACGGTAAGGAATCCCGATGTTGTGGTTTAAAAATATGATGGTTTATCGTCTGAATCGTGACATTCCGCTGTCCGCAGATGAGATGGAAAAACAGCTCGACGCCTTCACTTTTTCACCGTGTGGCAGTCAGGATATGAGCAAGACCGGCTGGGTCTCGCCGATGGGTAACCGCAGCGACGCGCTGACCCACGAGAACAAAGGCCAGATTGTGATTTGCGCCCGCAAAGAAGAGAAAATCCTGCCTTCGCCGGTCGTAAAACAGGCGCTGGAAGCAAAAATCGACAAGCTGGAATCTGAGCAGAGCCGCAAGCTCAAAAAGACCGAAAAAGATTCGCTGAAAGATGAAGTACTGCATAGCCTGCTGCCGCGCGCCTTCAGCCGTTTCAGCCAGACCTACCTCTGGATCGACACGGTCAACAACCTGATTATGGTGGACTGTGCCAGCGCGAAAAAAGCGGAAGATACCCTGGCGCTGCTGCGCAAAAGCCTGGGTTCACTGCCGGTGGTACCGCTGACGCTGGAAAATCCGATTGAACTGACGCTGACCCAATGGGTACGTTCAGGCGACCTCCCAGCCGGGTTTGCGCTGATGGATGAAGCGGAGCTGAAAGCCCTGCTGGAAGATGGCGGCGTCATCCGCTGCAAGAAGCAGGATCTGGTGTGCGATGAGATCGCCAACCATATCGAAGCCGGCAAAGTGGTGACCAAACTGGCACTCGACTGGCAGGAGCGTATTCAGTTCGTGCTGGCCGATGACGGGTCAGTGAAGCGTCTGAAGTTCAGCGACACCCTGCGCGACCAGAACGACGATATCGACCGTGAAGATTTTGCGCAGCGCTTCGATGCGGACTTTATTCTGATGACCAGCGAACTGGCGGCACTCACCAGTAATCTGGTGGAAGCGCTAGGCGGCGAAGCCCAGCGTTAATTCAACAGGCAAAGTGCCTGAAAAACGGTTTTTGCCCAAAAAAAGGGCCGCTTAGCGGCCCTTTTTTTAATCTTTATCTTTCAGGTAGCGGCAGAGATAGGAACTTGGCTCGCCAACCTGCAGATGAAATTCGCTGTGACCCGGCACGTTAAATACCGAACCCGCTTCAAACCATTTCCACTCGGTCTCACCCGGCAGTAACACCTTAAGCGAACCGCTGACGACGGTCATCTCTTCCGGCTGGCCGGTGCCAAATGTGTATTCACCTTCAGACATCACGCCAACGCTGGCACGACCGGTGCTCGCACTGTCAAAACCGATAGATTTAACTTTTCCGTCAAAATACTCACTAACGTTGAGCATAATAGTTCTCCAGAGCACATGTTGTGTGTCTGGCAGTGTAGAAGGGAACCCGCTGATCTGTCACGCGAAATGATGGTCGTTTGTGATCTCTTCCGGGGGAGAGGTCAGACGCGCAGGGAGCGCGCGCTCTGCTGTCGGTTCTGGCAGCGTTGTTTTGATTCGGCAAGGGGGAGGTCGGAGGTGAAAGCGTGATGGGCATAACTCATGCAACTGACTGACAGACGGCGAAATGACGCTGAATATCAGGCTGGCCTCCCTGCCAGCCGCAATGCTTTACTCTTTTTCGACGTCTTCGTAGCGCTCTTTAGCATCGCGCGCTTCTTCTTCCGTCTCATGCTCACTGATTAATGAATTTGGTTTGGGATGATCAGCACGCAGTTCGTAAGAGGTTACTTTATTACCTTCAGGGCCCTTTTCGACAGGCACAACTTTGGCTTCACGTGGGTACGGTGGTCTGCTCGGCATACTGTGTCCCTCTTATCTGAATAACAATCCACAGGACAGGCTGCTGCCTGTCATAGGATCAGTATAGACAATGACATCTGAAGCGGGATCAAAGCGGGAAAAATCCGAGGGTTAGCTGGCGCGGGCCAGAGAGAGGGACAGCAGAATCTCTTCCACCACACACTCCGGTGCCTGCATGGCATTCACCTGATGATGGGCCGCCGCCTGGTAAAGGTGTGCGCGTTCACGCAGCACATCACTCATCTCGTCGGCAATCGGACGTCCGGTTAAGGTCGGACGCTGAGCCGCTTCCGGCTCACTTTCCAGTCGCTCTGCCAGCACTTCGGGTGACGCGCTGAGCCAGATCACCTGACCCTGCTCCTGCATAAAGCGGCAGTTCTCTTCAGCCAGGATCATGCCACCGCCCGTCGCAATGACCGTCCGGGGAGCCGTCACCGCTTTCAGCGATTCCGTTTCACGGGCGCGGAAACCTTCCCAGCCTTCCGCCTCGACAATCTCCGTCACGCTGCGTTGCGTGCTGAGTTGCAGATGGTGATCGGTATCCGTAAAGGCGTAGCCCAGCGCCTGCGATAACGCCTCGCCGACCGTGGTTTTGCCGCAACCGCGAGCGCCAATCAAAAAGATGGGTAGTGACATCAGGGCCGTTCCTCCGCCTGACCGCGCGATGCGGCTGCATGGTTAGCTGATTAATGCGACGCATAATAACTGGAAATTATTATGGCCTCCACCTGTCAGGCATGATTTACGCATTTTCCTCACCTGAACAGCGATAATCTCTCTATTTTCAAGGGGAAATGCATGCACGTTTTGTGCATCAGGCGGGTAACCGGGCGCTAAAAAACGCATAAAACGGCGGCTAAAATGGGCTGGCAATATTTGCTTACCGCCCGGATTTTACTTTTCGTGTTGACGCCCCCATATACTGATAACCATCGCCACAGGAGAGTCATCATGCAACGCGAAGAACAACAACTGATTGAAGGGCTGTTCAGCCGTCTGAAACAGGCCGAAAGCCAGACCGTGGCACGCGATGCCGCTGCCGAACAATTGATTAACCAGCATCTTCAGGCGCAGCCAGGCGCGCCTTACTACATGGCGCAGGCGATCCTGATTCAGGAAGCGGCGCTGAAAAAACTCAATGAGAAAGTGTCAGCACTGGAAAGCCAGGTGGCACAGTTGCAGCAGCAACAGCAGCAGCCTGCACAGAGCAGCGGCGGCTTCCTGTCGGGACTGTTTGGCAGCGGTTCGCGTCAGCAGCCGCCCGTTCAACAGCAGCAGCAACAACAGCAACAGTCGCCGTGGAACAGTGCGCCGCAGCAACCGGCACAGCAGCAGTATGCCCCTGCCCAGGCACCCGCGCCACGTGGCACCGGTTTCCTTGGCGGCGCACTGCAGACTGCCGTGGGCGTAGCGGGGGGTGTCGTGATGGCCGACATGCTGACCAGCATGTTCCATCATTCACAGCCGGAAGAGATTGTGAATATCATCAATGAGCCGCCGCTGCCGGAGGTGAATGATAATCTCAACACCTTTAACGGTGGCGATGACAATGCCGATAACTTCAACGGCGGTAACGACAGCGCTTTCCTCGACCAGAACACGGGCTGGGACAGCAATTATGCCGACAACAGCGATCTCAACGATTTTGGCGGCAACGATTTCGACGACGACGACAGCTTCGTTTAAGTTGAGCGTTTCTGCTGGGTGAGCCAGCTATCCAGTTCATTCGCAAACTGCTGGCGGTCACGCGGACTCATCGTCGCGGGGCCGCCGGTCTGCACGCCGCTTGACCGCAGCGTATCCATAAAATCACGCATCGTCAGGCGTTCACGAATCGTCGCCGGTGAGTAACGCTCGCCGCGCGGATTCAGCGCCGCCGCGCCCTTCTCAATCACCTCAGCCGCCAGCGGAATATCGGCGGTGATCACCAGATCGCCGGGCTGACAACGTCTGACGATCTCATTGTCCGCCACATCAAAGCCAGCAGGCACCTGCAGCGTGCGCAGATAAGGCGATGGCGGCACGCGCAAAAACTGGTTCGCTACAAAAGTGACCGTGGTCGCGGTACGGTCCGCCGCACGGTAGAGCACCTCTTTGATCACATTCGGACAGGCATCGGCATCGACCCAGATAAACATCATGATTCCTTACAGTCAGAGAAGCCTGAGATCTTGCCGGGTTCCTCTTAAATGGCAAATTTTATTTGCGGCACGCTTTCCAGCGTACTTGCAGCTGACTTGTTATTCGGGCTGGCTGAAGTAAGCTAGCTCACTGAGAAAAACGAATAATGTCCTAAGGAGATGGCGATGCTGGCTAAGAAAATCGGGTTTATCGGCGGGGGAAACATGGCGAAAGCCATTATCGGCGGACTGGTCAACAGCGGCAAAATCGCCCCGTCTGATATCTTCGTTTACGATCGCAAAGCAGAAACCAACCAGGCGATGGCAGAGCAGTATGGCATCAACGCCGCAGAGAGCGCGGATGCGCTGGCGCGCGAAGTGGACATCCTGTTCGGCGCGGTAAAACCCAATGTCATCCTGAAAGTATTAAAAGAGCTGTCCGGCAGCCTGAAAAAAGAGGCGCTGGTGGTGTCGATTGCGGCTGGCGTGACGCTGGACTCGCTCTCATCCGTGCTGGGTTACGATCGTAAAATTGTCCGCGCGATGCCGAATACCCCTTCGCTGGTGAGCGAAGGCATGACCTCGGTAACGCCCAACGTGCTGGTTGAGCAGGCAGAGATCGACGAGGTCGTGGCGATTTTTGAGAGCTTCGGCAAAGCGGCCGTGGTGGATGAATATCTGATTCACGCCGTAGTGGGCGTCAGCGGTTCTGCACCGGCCTACGTGTTTATGTTTATCGAAGCGATGGCGGATGCGGCCGTGCTGGGCGGAATGCCGCGCGCTCAGGCCTATCAGTTTGCTGCGCAGGCGGTAAAAGGGGCCGCGCAGATGGTGCTGACCACCGGTAAACATCCGGCTGAACTCAAAGATATGGTCTGCTCACCTGGCGGCACCACCATTGAAGCGGTAAAAGTGCTGGAAGAAAAAGGGATGCGCTCGGCGGTGATGGAAGCGATGCAGCAGTGCATGGCGAAGTCAGAGAAACTGAGCCGCAGCTAACCCACACTCATTGCGCAAGGCGGCCCGGCATGCTGGCCCGCCTTGCGTGCTGCTTAACTGATGTGCGCCTGACCGCGCGCCACCGCGTCGGCAAGCGTCATCGGTTGCTGCATCCGCTCCACCAGCTCAGCGGTCAGCGTATACATGCCGCATGAGCAGATCGCCGCCAGTTGCCCCTGCTGACCATAAAACGCCATAAACTTTTTATCCTCCAGCGAACCGATTAGCTGGAAGTCATCCCATTCTGCCGCGTGGCCAACATACTCATAACGGGTGCCATACTGGGTCGTCCAGAAGAACGGCACACGATCAAAGGCGACGTTCTGATCCAGCATATTCCATGCGGCGGTCTGTCCCTGCTGATGCGCAACGCGATAGTGCTCAATACGCAGCGGCCCCTGTGCCGCCGGATACGTGGCGATATCCCCCGCCACCCAGATATTGTCAGCGACCCGTAGCTGCTCATCCGCCTGCAGGCTGCCATCCTCTGCCAGCGGCAGATCGTGAATAAAGCCGGTGGCCGGTTCAACCCCGGTAGCAAACAGCACAACAGTCGCATCCAGCTTCCGTCCGCCCTTCAGCTGCACACCATTCACCTGCTGGTCGCCCTGCAGTGATTCGATCTCGCCCTGCACCCACTTCACGCCGTTTTGCTCATGCAGCTGGTAAAAATAGCGGCCAATCTGATCGCCAAACCGTTTAGCAAAGGGCAGCGCCTGACGGGCAATCACCGTCACGTCGATGTCGCGATTACGCAGTGCCGACGCCAGTTCGGTGCCGATAAAACTGTTGCCGATAATCACGATTTTATGGCTGGCATCCACCGCCTTAAGCAGCTCATCGGTCTGCCCTTTGCTGCGCAGCAGATAAACCCCGTCCAGATCGCTGCCCGGCAAATCGGGAAGAACAGGTGTCGCGCCGCTGGCGATCAGCAGTTTGTCGAAGGCGAGCGTCCCGCCATCCTCAAAGATTAACTGCTGCTGCTGCGCATCGAGGCGGCTCACGGTAGCCTGAAGACGTTCAACGTGATCCATCACATCCGCTTTCAGCAGCTGCGGAACCTCGCTGATATCCATTTTGCCCGACGGCACAAACTTGGTCAGCGCGGTGCGGTCATAAGGCGCGTCCGCTTCCCGCTCGACCAGAATCAGGCGGCCTTTAAAGCCGTCATGGCGCAGACGCCACAGCGCGGCACTGCCCGCCGCACCACCACCCAGCACCACATAGACCGGCGCAGCTGCCCCGCTGCCAATCGGTGCCGCAGGTGACATCGCTTTCGGGTTAACCAGCACCCGGCCTTCTTCAATGCGCAGCGGATACTGTTTGAGATCGGCTAACGCCAGCGGTTCACACATTTTGCCATCGGCGAGAGTAAACGCGGCTTTGTGCCAGGGACAGACCAGCCGGTCGCCGCAGATCGCGCCCTGCTCCAGCGGCGCGCCCGCGTGCGGGCATTTCGCCTGGTAAGCGCGGACGTTCTCACCCTCGCGGATCAGTAACACATCCACATCGCCGAGCGTTTTTTTAACCGGCTGTCGCTGGGGCAGATCGTTCAGGTCGGCGGTAAATTGATAGTTCACGGCATGGCTCCTTTAACTGTTTCTGGTCTGATGCTGCGCGGCAAAGCAGTGCGCGGCGCAAATCCCCACAAACAGTAAGTGTGGCAAAGGAACCGGGAAGTCTGACGAGGAATCTGTTTCAGGAAGATAACCTGCTGTTATAGCGGGTAATTTAATCGGCATTGAGGGGGAAATGAATCCGCATCGGGCGGCAGGGAGAAGCGGCCACCTGCGTGGCCGGGGGAATCATGCGCTTTTTTTCAGGCACTGGCTCATAAAGGTTTTACGCGCATCGCCTGCCAGCTTTTTATCGCCAGCTTCGCCGTTACAGCTCTTCATTTTCATCTGCTGCGGTGACATCTGCGACAGCTTGCTGTCCTTTTTCAGGCATTCACTCATAAAGGTTTTGCGCGCATCCCCTTTGAGATCCTGAGATTTAGCATGCTGGTTACACATCGTCATCTTCTCCTGCTGCGGGGTCTTCTCCGCCGCACCTGCCAGCCCGCTGACCAGCAGGCCCGCCATCATCATCGCCATTAAACCGACTTTCATCTTGTTATCTCCACAGTGGATTGTCCTTTATTATTCTGGCAGCGAATAAGCAAAGCGGAAAATGTTTAAGGTCAAAGTGATGTGAAGATCCCATTCCATATCGGCACTGGGCGGTGTTACTGGCGGGGATGCCGGAGCAGCTTGTCGATGTAATTGCGCAGCAGGAGCGCATCGTCTTCATCGGCACCGGCCACATTATCCATGGCATTTTCAATACTGGAAGTGATCGCCAGATGTTGTTGCGGCTCCAGCTTGCGAACCAGCGCGGTAACAACAATCTCCAGCGCTTCGATCTGCGCCATCTGCTCTTTCGCTATTGCCTCTTTTTCAGCCAGCTTTACCAGTAATTCAGCAATCAGGTTTTTCATGCTGTTGTCTCAGCGGTGTAGAAAAGCTGAAATTATCATCACGCTGGCTAAAAAAACAGAGGGCAACGGCCTTTTTTTCAGTGAGTTAGCCCACATCTCCACCCTTTTCGCAGCGGTTTACGGCTAACTTTGCAGGCGAAACGTTTTGCGGGCAGATATCACCGCTGTTAAACGTTTCACCTGCCAGAGAGGGGTTAACGCGGATCGACAAATCCGCGGCCCGGTCCGCCGCCATGTCCGCCCCAGCCACCACCACCACCGCCGCCAGGCGGCGGGAAAATACATCCGCTTAATGCAGTCACTAATGCCACAACGGCAGCCAGCTTAACGATTCGTACCATATCTACCTCAGGGTGAAGAAATCGGGCTGAGTGTATGAAGCCTCCTGCATGACGACAAGTGAGATTCCTCCGCATCCGGCCGCTATTCATCTTTGCTGACCAGGCTTAACGTTTTACCGTCAGAATGCCGCCAGATTCTCAACATCCCGGCCGGTTTGTGGCGCAAACTATTTGTATAAAACGGGATAGCGGGCTCTTTACAGCCTGAAGAATTTTGCGCATTGTGAGCGCATTACATTTACAGGATAACACCATGACTCTCTCTCAGGCTGCTTTCAGTGACATCCTCTCCCGGCGCGACTGGGAAAACCCGATTGTGACTTCGCTTCATCGGCTGGATGCACACCCGCCCTTCGCCAGCTGGCGCGATGAAGCCGCCGCGCGCGATGACGCGCCTTCGGTGTCACTGCAGAGTCTCAACGGAGAGTGGGGTTTCAGTTACTTTCCCCAGCCTGAAGCGGTCCCCGCCAGCTGGTTACTGCAGGATCTGCCGGACGCCACAACGCTTCCGGTACCCGCTAACTGGCAGATGCACGGCTTTGATGCGCCTATTTACACTAACGTGCAATATCCGATTCCGGTCAATCCGCCACGGGTTCCCGCAGAAAACCCCACCGGATGTTACTCGCTCACATTCAGTACTGACGCAGCCTGGCTCAATGCGGGACAGACACGCATCATCTTCGACGGCGTTAACTCGGCTTTTCACCTGTGGTGCAACGGACGCTGGATTGGCTACTCTCAGGACAGCCGCCTGCCCGCCGAATTTGACCTGACTCCCCATCTGCAACCGGGCAAAAACCGGCTGGCGGTAATGGTGCTGCGCTGGAGCGACGGCAGCTATCTGGAAGATCAGGATATGTGGCGGATGAGCGGCATTTTCCGCGATGTCACGTTACTGCATAAACCGCAGGTGCATCTGGCCGACGTTCAGCTGGAAACCCGGCTCAGCCCGGAGTTTACCCGTGCCGAGTTGCGCGCCAAGGTCCGCGTCGCCCTGCCGCCTGATGTCACCTCACGTTATCAGCTGCGCCTGACGCTGTGGCAGGGTGAACAGCAGGTTGCGCAGTGTCAGCAGCCGCTGGGCAGCGCCATCATTGACGAGCGGGGTCACTATCCTGAACGCGCCCTGATTAGCCTGCCGGTGGAACAGCCCGCGCTTTGGAGCGCCGAAACGCCCCACCTCTATCGCGCCACGCTGGCGCTGCTGGATGGGGATCAGCAGCTGATCGAGGTGGAAGCTTATGATGTCGGCTTCCGTCAGGTCACCATCGACAACGGCTTGCTCTGTCTCAACGGCAAACCCCTGCTGATCCGTGGCACCAACCGTCACGAACACCATCCGGAGCACGGTCAGGTGGTGGATGAGACGATGATGCGCCGCGACATCGGGCTGATGAAACAGCACAATTTCAATGCAGTACGCTGTTCGCACTACCCTAATCATCCGCTCTGGTATCGGTTATGCGACCAGTACGGGCTTTATGTGGTGGACGAGGCGAACATCGAAACCCACGGCATGCAGCCGATGAACCGGCTCTCCGACGATCCCCGCTGGTTCGCCGCCTATAGCGAACGCGTGACGCGCATGGTGCAGCGCGATCGTAATCACTGCAGCATTATTATCTGGTCACTCGGCAATGAGTCAGGACATGGCGCCACACACGATGCGCTCTACCGCTGGGTGAAAAGCAGCGACCCTACCCGTCCGGTGCAGTATGAAGGCGGCGGCGCCGATACCGCCGCGACCGATATTATCTGCCCGATGTACGCCAGGGTTGATGAAGATCAGCCGTTCCCGGCGGTGCCGAAATGGTCACTGAAAAAGTGGATTGGTCTGCCGGGCGAAACCCGCCCGCTAATCCTGTGTGAGTACGCGCATGCCATGGGTAACAGCTTCGGCGGTTTCGCAAAATACTGGGAAGCCTTCCGCCAGTTCCCGCGTTTGCAGGGTGGCTTTGTCTGGGACTGGGTGGATCAGAGCCTGACCCGCTATGACGATCAGGGCAAATCCTGGCAGGCCTATGGCGGCGATTTTGGCGATAAACCCAACGATCGTCAGTTCTGTATGAACGGACTGGTGTTTGCCGATCGCACGCCGCATCCGGCGCTGTATGAGGCGCAGCGCGCCCAGCAGTTCTGGCAGTTCACGGTCGATCCCGGCGATCCGCTGAGCTTTACGGTCAGCAGCGACTATCTGTTCCGCCACAGTGACAATGAAGTGCTGCGCTGGCGCGTCGAGCAGGAGGGCCAGGTGGTGACGGAAGGTGAAGTCCTGCTGGATATCGGCCCGCAGGGCCAGCAGCGGATCACGCTGCCATCACCGCCCGCGTTACACGGCGAATGCTGGCTTAACGTCGCGGTTCATCAGATTCACCCGACCCGCTGGAGCGCCGCCGACTGGTGCGTTGCCTGGCACCAGTGGGCACTGCCCTCGGCGATGGCGCTGCCGTCACAGCCGGAGATCGGTGAAGCACCAATGCTGCAGGATGAGGCCGGAGAGATTGTCGTCACGCATCAGCAGCAACGCTGGCATTTCTCACGCCGCAGCGGCGAACTGACGCAGTGGTTTGTTGACGGCGAGCCGACGCTGCTCTCGCCTCTCCAGGACTGCTTTATCCGCGCCCCGCTGGACAATGATATCGGCACCAGCGAAGCGGAACGGGTTGATCCCGATGCCTGGGTTGAGCGCTGGAAAGCGGCAGGCTATGACCAGATGCACAGCCAGTTGGTATCGATTACGGCGAATGCGTTGTCGCAGGCGGTGCAGATTGAGACGCTGCACAGCTGGCTCGCCAACGGCCAGCTCGCTTTTATCAGCCGGAAACGTTATCTGATCAATGCGCAGGGGGAGTTGCAGTTGCAGCTTTCCGTTGAGCAGTCGCGCGGATTGCCGCCGCCTGCGCGCATCGGATTACGCTGCGAGCTGGCGCACATCCCGCAGCAGGTGAGCTGGCTCGGCCTGGGTCCGCATGAAAACTATCCCGATCGCCAGCTGGCCGCGCAGTTTTCACGCTGGCAGCTGCCGCTGGAACAGCTGTCAACGCCCTATGTTTTCCCCAGCGAGAACGGTCAGCGTGGCGGCACCCGTCAGCTCGACAGCGGCAGCTGGCAGGTCAGCGGCGATTTCGCTTTCTCACTGAGCCGCTTCAGCCTGGAGCAGCTGCGGGAGACATCACACCGCCACCTGCTGCGTCCGGAGACGGGCTGCTGGCTGCACCTGGATGCCTTCCACATGGGCGTAGGTGGCGATGACTCCTGGAGCCCCAGCGTCAGTCCTGAGTTTTTACTGACTCAGCAGCGCTGGCAGGCTGAACTGACGATTTCTCAGCCGACGCGGGTAGCACGGTCTTTGGCCGCCGGTAAAAACGCTTCAGAAACAGCACGTTAATCAGCACGACAACGGCGGTGGCAAAAAAGACCCAGCGGAATCCTGCCACCGCCGACACGGCGGCCCCTAAAAGCGGACCCGCCACATTGCCGAGATACATAAACGACTGGTTATAGCCGAAGATCCGGCCGGTGATGTTGTCGCGCGAGTGACGCACCAGCAGCGTCTGCACCGCAGGCATCATCGCGCCATCGGCGAAGCCGAGCAGAAAACGCAATACGCCCAGCTGCGTGGTGCTGGTGACAAAGGACATCGCCACAAACAGCAGTAGCGAGATGACCATCGTCGCCAGCAGGATACGCTGCGTGCCGATGCGATCGCCGAGTCGTCCCAGCCGGGGCGCGGCCAGCAGCGCAGAGACGCCAGGCAGCGCGGCGATCACCCCGCTCAGAAACGCGATATTCTCCGCAGTCGGAGCCAGCTCACGCACAAACAGCGTCAGGATCGGGTTCACCGATCCGTTGCACATCTGGATCACCATGGTGGTGAAAAACAGGCAGAGCATCAGCTTTGGGTTATCCAGCGAGCGGAAAACCTCGCGTCCGCTGAGCTTATCTTTTTTACTGACCGGGACATAACCGGTCTCTTTAATCAGAAACAGCGTCACCAGAAAGCTGACCATCAGCAGAACCGCAGTGACGATAAAGACCGTGCGCAACCCGACCCAGTCGGCCAGCAGCCCGCCCAGCATCGGCCCCAGAATCACGCCACCAATCTGACCGGTTGAGACACAGCTCAGCGCCCAGCCACTGCGTTCACGCGGAACCTGAGCCGCCACCAGCGCCATCGCGTTGGGGATATAGCCGGAGGTCAGCCCCATCAGAGCGCGCAGCAGCAGCAACTGCCAGGCTTCGGTGACAAACGCCTGTAGCAGGATCACCACGCCCATGCCAAAAGCCGCACGCAGCAGCATCAGTTTACGGCCTTTGCGATCGGCCAGGCTGCCCCACAGGGGAGCGACCGCTGCCGAGATCACAAAGGTGATACTGAAGGTGAGACCCGACCAGAGGCTGAGTGATTCGCCACCGGTAACGCCAAGCTGCTCAAGGTAGAGCGGCAGAAACGGGATGATCTGACTTATGGCCAGTCCGGTAAAAAAACAGCCAAACCAGACCGAGATCAGGTTTATCTTCCAGGGTTCTATAGTGCGTGGCATGAGCAGATGATTTAAAGAGAGGGAAAGCTCAGTCTAACGCGCGCCTTCTCAGCATGACCGACAAAACATGGCACAAACGGCAAAAGACCGGATTCCTCTTTGATTCCGGGCAATGACCGGCGCAAATTTTCCCGACGCAAAGGTTTATAGCGCGAATCACGCGGGCAGCGGGCTGTCCGGACGCGCGCTGACTCAACCCACCCTCATCAATATGGAAAAATAGGTCATTCTGTTACTGACAACCCTCTGCCCCGCTTCTATGTTTAAAAAACCGCCAGCCGCGGCGGTGTGGCGATCTTTCTGATCGGTGCGACGTCCTCCGCAAAAAAACGGTACAGACTTTCCGGCTACGCTGAGGCAGACCAGCTTATTTTATGCAGAGACGCCCTTACTCAGCCGTAAGGGACGAGGAAGTGTTTCAGCGGAGGTGGGGATATGAGAGTACAACCTGACAGCGCCAGCCGTGCTATCAACGACTATTTCAAAGGCCCGAACTGGAGAACACCGCCAGAGTCCGATCTGCTGGCGGTGATTCTGCGCGAATTAATGGAAGCGGGCGAACCCGCGACCAGTAAAGCGCTGATTACGCGCGTCATCGACAAGCTGGAAGTGGAAGGCGACGAGATGCAGCTGCAGCGTTACCGTACCCTGCTGGCTGAGTTAATCGACACGCAACCGGAGGCGTAAACCGCCGCCTACTTCACCCAGCGCAATTTATCCGCTTCGCTGACGCTGGCACGCCCGCTGCTGCGCTGAAACAGGCAGAGCTCCCGTCCACGCTTATTTCTCATGTGCTGCTGAGGATAGCGCCCCTCCAGCAACAGTGCGCTGTAACCTGTGTTGTCGTCATACTCGATCGGCTCGCCCTGCACCCTGACTTTGCTCAGGTGACTGGCGTTGATGCATGCCTGCACCATCACCTCACGGCTCTTTTTCCAGGCCTCATCACTGGACGCGTGCGCCAGCGTGCTGCTGAGTAACAACGTGGGTAAGAGCACCCCGATTATGCGTTTCATCTTCTCCACTCCTGTTCCGGCGCCGAAGGCGCTAAAAAAATTCCCGCCGGGGCGGGAATAAACAAGACGAGCACTATCTATTGTGTGACGAGGAAGTGCTGAAGCGCGCTGTTATCCTCGCCTGCCGTTATGACAAGCCTATGACAGACTGGCCGTCAGCCACAATAAACGGAACTGATATTGCCATTTTTGTCGGCCAGGAAGTTAAGCCGGTTGAGATTGAAGTCCATGGTGACGGCAGAATCATAGGGGATTGGACGCACCTTCTGTTCGAAGTGCTGACCCTGCAGCGCGGTTAGCGGTTTGCCAACATAGTTTTGAAACTGAGAGGCCCCGCAGCGGTCAGCGTCGGGATCCTGCGCCACACGGGCGGTGTCGGGTTTCGAGGCAGACTGGCAGGCGGTTAAGGCGAACAGGCCGACTACCAGCAGCCCTTTTCCATAAAATTTCACGTTTATTCTCCTGTTGGACGTGTAAAACCCCGCCCAAGAGTAGCAAAGCGCGCCTGCTGACCTGAAGCCCTGAAAAGTAAAGTTGTTACAGCGCGATGAAAATGAGAGCGGTATCGGTCACGCTTTAAGATTAATCGCACAACCTGGCTAAAAAACAGACAGCCTGCTATACCCTTACAGAAGATTCATCACTCTTTGGAGGTCATTATGGAACTGATTATTTTTGTTGTCTGCGCCATGCTGATGACCGCCGTGGCGGTCAAAGTGCGTTAAGCCGGTTCAGTCTGATTTTGCGCGGTTCTTTCCAGAAGCGTACTGAATGCAGCCAGCGGCATCGGACGACCGAGGAAGTAGCCTTGCCCCTCTTCGCACGAAAGCAGTTTTAGCTGATTCAGCTGCGCTTCTGTCTCTATTCCTTCTGCCGTAATGGTCAGGGCAAAGGCGCGTGCCAGCGCAATAATCCCCGCCACCACCGATTGCGCCTGCTGCGACTCCGGGAAATCTTTCATCCAGGAGCGATCGATCTTCAGGCCATTAAACGGGAAGGTTTTCAGGTAGCCCAGCGCGGCATAGCCGGTGCCGAAATCATCCACGGTCAACCTGACACCCAGCGACCGTAATCCCTGCATCACCTCCAGCGCGTGCTGGGGATGTTCAAACGTCACGTTCTCGGTGATCTCCAGCTCCAGCCGCGTCGCAGGCAGGCCACTTTTCTCCAGCGCATGCGCCACGCGCTGCACCAGGTCGCTGGTGCGAAACTCCATGGGCGAGATATTGACCGAGACATAGCGTTCACCGCCCCATCCCAGCGCATCCTCACAGGCGCGCATCAGCACCCAGTCGCTGATAGTGGCGATCAGACCGCTCTCCTCGGCCAGCGGAATAAAGTGGTCAGGCGTAATCCACTGATCCGGGGCAATCTGCCAGCGTATCAGCGCCTCGGCTCCCGCCAGCTGCCCGGTCAGCAGCTGATAGCGCGGCTGATAGTGCAGGCGAAATTCATTGTTCCTGAGCGCTTTCTCAATCCGTCGCGCCATTTCACGTTTATCTTCACGCTGGCTGGCCATCTCATTGGCATACCAGACCCACTGGTTGCGTCCCGCGTCACGCGCTTCATTCAGCGCGATATCCGCCATTTGCAGCAGCGCTTCCGGATGGCTGGCATCCTGTGGCGCACAGGCAATACCCATGCTGATGGTGAGATAATGGACATGCTGGCCAGTGCTGATGGGTTGCTGAACCTCATGCACCAGCTGAGCACAACGCTGATCGATCCGCTCACGGTTCGTTTCACGCAATACCAGCACAAACTCATCCCCGCTCAGCCGCGCAACCAGCTCCTGCGGCCCGATACAGTGCTTCAGACGCTGCGCGATCTGGCTCAGCACCTCATCACCCGCCGCATGGCCCCAGGTTTCATTAATCGGCCGGAACTGATCGAGGTCGAGGGTGACCAGCGTCAGCGGCGCCGCGCCATCCGGCAGCTCAAGGTGCAGCGTCAGAAACTCCAGCAGCTGCACGCGGTTCGACAGGCCGGTTAAGACGTCGTGACGCGACAGAAACTGAATGCGCGCCTCCGCTTCCATGCCCTGCGTGATGTCCGATACCGTGCCGCGAAACCCGATGCGTCGCTCATCATGCCAGATGGTTTTCGCCACCAGCTGACCGATGCGGCGGTTGCCATGTGCGGACATAAACTGGCAGCGCAGCGGCATCTGCTGGCCGTCCTCTTCCTGACGCAGCAGCCAGGCGACCAGCGAATGGCTGGGATGCGTCAGCAGATGATCGATGTGACGTCCCAGCCAGTGGGCAATATCGTGGCCGGTCACGGTGTGAAAGCGCGCGGAGAGGTAGATCAGACGGCCCTCTTCATCCGTTTCCCAGATCCAGTCTGACGCTGCCTCAGCCAGATCGCGAAAACGCGCTTCGCTGCTCGCAAGCTCCTGCTGACTGATCGCCAGCAGGGCAAAGCGCCGGTCAGAGAGAATCGCATTAGAGAGCGCATGGCGGCTGACGCGATGCGTAATCATGCCGATGATGATCGCCATCATCATCAGCAGCGGCAGCAGAAACCAGATCAGGCCCATGCCAGGCATCTTCGGCGTCCAGCGCAGCACAATCGGATCGCCGCCTGGCAACGGCTGCACCAGCCGGGGTTCACGCAGGGCATCCTCCTGATTGAGGGGCAGACGCAGTTCACGCACATCCAGCGTGGTGCCCAGCGCCTGCAATTTGGCCGGCGTAAACAGATTCACAAACACCATGATGGATGCGGGCCCCGCTACGGGCGGCACCGTCGTCACTTTGCCACTGCTGATCGGGGCGGCAACCACAATGGCGGGCCGATGATTGATCAGCGCATCGCGGGTAATCGCCTTATTGTTAAGCTTGCGTGCCGCCGCAATCAGCGCCGGGGTCTCTTTGCCCAGCCAGCTTTCCAGCGGCATATCCACCAGCTGTCCATTGATCACGCTGTAAGACGTGTGGCCCTGGCCGTCGACGACGAACACCCCCTCGTAGTGATACTCTTCGTAGAGGCCCGGTCCGAAGTTCTCTTCGTCAAAAGCCCAGACTTTGTTAACCCTGACATGAAGATTGCGCCAGGCCTCACCCCAGAACGCATAGTCCCGGATATCTGTGATCATGGCATTCTGACGATTTTTCCACGCCTGCTGCACCAGCATCCGGTCATGATCGACCGATTCGCTGTTCTGACGCTGCGCAATCGTCAGCACCATCAGCATCGAGAGCACCAGCACACCAAACAGCAGCAGCGAAAGCGTGCGCAGGCTGCGCCGCGTAAAGCGGACAGTGCGGTCTTCAGCGACATGTCTGAATGGAGGCAAGGGTGGCGCCGGTGGGTTAAAAGTCATTAAGAGTGCTCACTACACAGCCAGAGTTTGAGATGACGGGCCTGCAATACAACCTGCGGTGCTGACCAGATTAGTTTCCTCAGTTATCGGCTCGCGCGTCCTGGTGTTTAGCCTGCAGTTAACATTTTGCGCTTAAATATTGTGTTACAGGCTGACTCGACAGCGATCGGGTGCATTGCTACTATGCGCTTACCTTCGATGGCAGAGTCGCCTATGAATACCAATTCCGACAGAGTGACCCTGACGCTGTTCTACGTCGGCAGCTTTGTGGTCTATTACCTGGTTACCATGCTGATCACGCTGTTCCCTAATTACGGCGTGCTGCGTAATGACGGCCTGCTGGTGCCGGTACTCTGCCTGTTTGAATTTGCCGTGATCTACCCGCTCTACCGCTTCTATTGCCAGCGTCGCACCGATTTGCCGCTGGGTGAACTCGGCACGCTGCAAACCCTGCTGTTTACCGGCGCGCTGTTTGTGCTGATGGCGGGACAGATGCAGTTTATGCAGCCCGAAGGCTGGCTGGTGATGCAGGCGCAGCAGGGACGTAATTCGCTGCTGATCCTGCTGCTCACCGCCGTGCTGCTGGCCCCGGTATTTGAAGAGGTGCTGTTCCGCGGTTTCCTGTTGCAGGGCTTTCTGCTGTGGGCGCCGCGCAGTCGCTTCGCCTGCATGCTGCTGACCTCACTGCTGTTTGCGGTGATGCATACGCAGTATGTGCACTGGCAGACGCTTATCGCCCTGACGCTGTTTTCGCTGCTGCTCTGCTATGCCCGGCTGCGGAGTAACAGTCTGGCGCTGCCCATCTTCCTGCACACCCTGAATAACCTGATTGCGCTGCTGCCCGCCTGGTATTTCGCTGGCTAGTTCCTGACACTCCTCCGTTTCTGATGCCTGACAGACCGCCGCCCTACCCGGCTGGCGGGCCATAGCTCACACTGACAATGCCACCCCGTCACGTTTGTCTATACTGGATGTTAAAAAGGGATAAATAGCACCGCAGTCCGGACCACCAGACCGTGCAAAGGAGAGGAACTATGTTGATAGGATTTGTGTTGTTAGTGAGCGCGTGTGGCTACGATGCCTGCGAAGCGCTGCCGGTCTCGGAGCGCATTTATCCGACGAAGGTTGACTGCGAAACGATGGCAAACCGCATTCATAAAGTCCGGCCGAATGTGGTACTGCTTTGTGGTGAGGTTCATCGCTGATTCAGGGCCAGGGACAATAAAGCCGCGCTGCAACATTGCAAGCTGGCGCTTTAGCGTACAAAATATAAGCTGTTGTTAACCATTACCGTTGTGAATCCCATGAAAACATCACGCCCCCGTCGTCCTGGTGGACGCTGGGTTTACTATCTTTTGTATGATGGCATTCTGTGGCCCTGCCCCGTCCGATGGGAGTGGGAGAGCAGCTATGGCGGCTGGTTGCCATTTTACTACACGCCAACCTTTGAGTTTGTGGTGGGCGATCCCCGCAAGGCGTATCGCATTGCGCGCAGCGACGTGCGCACTAAACAGCGGCGCGAAGATGCCTTTGTCTGAACGCGTTTACCGCCACGGCAGCCATGAGGCTGTGAGCAGATAAAGCACCACCTCCAGCACGATAATCACCATCAGTAGTACGCCCAGCGTGTGACGGCCAACCCCCTTCATCGGCTCAGGCCCAGATCATGGCAGCCCAGCGGATCAGCAGCAGCGCGCCGCAAATGCACAGCAGAACCAGCACCATCTTCCAGTACTTTTTAGCCGCCCGGTATTTTGTCACCTCGGTTTCCTCTCGTCAGAAAGCGAAGATGCGCCAGAAGGCGCATCTGTTCCGGTCAGTAACAGGACCGGGAGGCATAGCATAACGTCCGGGCCACCAAAAGGCGACCCGTTGCCGGCATCAGTTGTTCAGGGTGTAATCCAGCGTAATTTCCGCATTCAGAACCTGAGAAACCGGGCAGCCCGCTTTGGCTTTATTGATGATCTCGTCGAACGTTGACTCATCAATGCCAGGCAGAGAGATGGTGCTGGTCAGCGCCACTTTGGTGATGGCAAAGCCGTCGCCTTTTTTGTCCAGCGAGACGTCAGCCGTGGTGTCGATGCTTTCTGGCGGATGACCCGCATTACCCAGCATCAGTGACAGCGCCATAGAGAAACAGGCTGCATGTGCTGCACCAATCAGTTCTTCCGGGTTGGTGCCTTTACCGCCTTCAAAACGGGTGTTAAAGCCATAAGGCTGCTGGCTCAGCACGCCACTCTCGGTGCTGACGGTGCCTTTGCCTTTGATATCGCCTTCCCAGTGCGCCGAACCTTTCTTATGAATGGTCATGTCATTCCTCCTGTTGGTAAAAAAGTTAAGTATAGACAACACATTCAATTTCGCAGGCTAACTCACCGCGCGGGGACGTGGCGTTGTGCCTGCTGGTGCCAGCAACGCCTCCGCCTGCACCAGTGAATCGCGGGTGATTTCACTAATGGATTTTGCGCCGGTCAGCGTCATGGCGACGCGCATCTCTTTCTCAATCAGGTTCAGCAGGTTTTCGACGCCGCGCTGACCGTGAGTCGCCAGCGCATAGATAAATGCCCGTCCCAGCAGCACGCTGTCTGCGCCCAGCGCGATCATCCGCACCACATCCAGCCCGTTACGGATGCCACTGTCCGCCAGAATGGTGATGTCGCCTTTGACCGCATCGGCAATCGCTGGCAGCGCACGTGCCGAGGAGAGCACGCCATCCAGCTGACGTCCGCCATGATTCGACACCACGATGCCATCGGCACCGAAACGCACCGCATCCCGCGCATCTTCCGGATCGAGAATGCCCTTGATCACCATCGGCCCGTCCCAGAACTCGCGGATCCACTCCAGATCTTTCCAGCTGATCGAGGGATCGAAGTTGTTCGCCAGCCAGCCGATATAATCTTCCAGCCCGGTCGGCTTGCCGAGATAGGCGGAGATATTCCCCAGATCGTGTGGACGCCCCTGCAGACCCACATCCAGCGCCCATTGTGGATGGGTGACCGCCTGCCAGTAACGACGCAGCGCGGCGTGATTGCCGCTCATCCCGGAGTGCGCATCGCGATAGCGCGCGCCTGGCGTTGGCATATCCACGGTAAACACCAGCGTTGAACAACCAGCGGCTTTAGCGCGCTCCAGCGCATTGCGCATAAAACCGCGGTCACGCAGCACATAGAGCTGGAACCACATCGGACGGTTGATCTGTGGCGCCACCTCTTCAATCGGGCAGACCGAGACCGTCGACAGGGTAAACGGAATGCCTTTCAGGGCCGCCGCGCGCGCGGCCTGCACTTCACCCCGGCGGGCATACATGCCGCACAGGCCGACCGGCGCCAGCGCAACCGGCATCGACAGGGTCTCATTGAATAATTTTGTCTCAAGGCTCAGTTCCGACATGTTCTTCAGAATCCGCTGGCGCAGCGCCACGTCAGAGAGGTCTTCCACGTTACGTCGCAGGGTGTGCTCGGCGTAGGCCCCGCCATCAAGATAGTGAAACAGGAACGGCGGCAGGATACGTTGCGCGGCGGCGCGATAGTCACTGGCAGCTGAGATAATCATCAGTCAGATTCCTTAGAGTTGCGTGTGTCGTTATCCGGTAAGCGGGTGATGCGCGCCTGACGCGCTTCATCTTCATGCAGGCTTTTCATGGTGGTGTGCACAAAGCCCAGATGCTGCATCGCTGCCTGACGGGCCGCTTCGGCGTCGCCCGCCAGGATCGCATCGAGCAGCGCCTGATGCTGTTCCGTCAAACGGGCGAAAATCGCTGGCTGGGTGTACATGCGCTGACGGGTCTGCATCACCGACGATTGCAGCAGCTCAAAAAAGCCACGCATCGTCTGCAGCAGCACCACGTTGTGCGACGCCTCGGCAATCGCCAGGTGGAAGCGGACATCTGCCTGGGCGGCGAGATCGGGATCGTCGCTCTCTTTCAGCTTCAGGGTAGCGTCGAAAGCGTATTGCAGCTTCTCTTTGTCGGCGTCGGTGGCGCGCAGTGCCGCATGCCAGGCCGTGCTGGCCTCAATGGCATGCCGCGCTTCCAGAATGTCGTAGCGGTAGTCGGGATCGTCGTGCAGCAGCTGACGAATCGGCTCGACGATGCGCTGTTCAGACCAGGGCGCCAGCTGCTGACGCAACCAGGTGCCCCCGCCGCGTCGGCTGATCAGCATTCCGCTGCTGATCAGCTGCTGTATCGCTTCCCGCAGCGAGGAGCGGGAGACGCCGAGTTCCGCCGAGAGCTGACGCTCGGCGGGCAGGCGCATACCCGGCTCAAGCTGATGGTCGGTGATGTATGCCCGGAGGCGTGTCACCAGCGGATCGGCATGGCTGCTCATGGAATCATCCACGGGAAGACGTAGGCCTGAAGCGTGGTAATCACACCGACCATACAGGTGAAAATCAGGCTGTGCTTTACGGTAAACCGGAACAGGTCGGACTCTTTCCCTACCAGTCCGACCGCCGCACAGGCGATGGCGATCGACTGCGGCGAGATCATCTTACCGGTCACGCCACCGGTGGTGTTGGCCGCCACCAGCAGAATATCGGAGACGCCGATCTGCTGTGCGGTCGTCGCCTGTAACGCGGCAAACAGCGCATTCGATGAGGTATCAGATCCGGTCAGGAACACGCCCAGCCAGCCGAGGAACGGCGAGAAGAAGGTAAACGCGTGACCGGTGTGGGCCAGCGCCAGCGCCAGCGTCGCAGAGAGACCGGAGTAGTTGGAGATAAACGCAAAGGCCAGCACCATCCCGATGGAGTAGATCGGCAGCGCCAGCTCTTTCAGCGTTTCACCAAAGGTCTGCAGCGCCGCCTTTGGCTTCATGCGCAGGAACAGAATAGCCATGATCGCCGCAATCAAAATCGCGGTGCCGGTCGCGGAGACCAGATCCAGTTTATAGATCGCCGGATAAGGCGTTGCATTGCTGACCACCGGCGGCATCCGCGCCACCAGCTCATTCAGCATCGGCACCGGCACAGCCAGCACCCAGTCATAGAGCGCACCGCCTTTGGCGAACAGCGCCTTAAACGGCGGGATGCTCCAGAGCGTGACGGTGGCGGTCAGAAACAGGAACGGCATCCAGGCACGGATCACCTGCCCCAGCCGATACTTCTGGGTGGGCAGCAACGGATCGCCCTGCTTCGCCTCTGCATCGGCAAAGCGGAAGATGCGCACTGGTTTCCAGACCCGCAGGAACAGCGTCAGCGAAATCAGCGAGGCGAGCGACGAGATAATATCGGGCAGCTCCGGCCCCAGGAAGTTAGAGCTGAGGAACTGGGCAATGGCAAAGGATCCGCCCGCGACAACGACCGCCGGCCACGTCTCTTTCACTCCGCGCCAGCCATCCATAATCGCCATAATCCAGAACAGCACAATCAGGGTCAGCAGCGGCAGCTGGCGTCCGGCCATCTGGCCGATAGCAAAACTGTCCAGCCCGGTAACCTGGCCCGCCACAATAATCGGAATGCCCATCGCGCCAAAAGCCACGGGTGCGGTGTTCACAATCAGGCAGAGCCCGGCGGCGTAGAGCGGATTAAAGCCGAGTCCCACCAGCAGCGCGGCCGTAATCGCCACCGGCGCACCAAAGCCTGCCGCGCCCTCCAGGAAAGCCCCGAACGAGAAGCCGACAATCAGCATCTGCAAACGCTGATCGGGCGTAATCGACAGGATTGAGGCGCGGATAATGTCGAACTGGCCGGTTTTGACCGAGATTTTGTAGACGAAGACGGCGGCAACAATAATCCAGGCAATCGGCCACAATCCATAGAGGAAGCCGTACACCACGGCAGTCAGCGCCTGTGCAGCGGGCATCTGATAGAGAAACAGCGCCACCAGCAGCGCCAGTACCACGGTGGTGGTGGCCGCCAGGTAGCCTTTCATCTTCAGCTTAATCAGCGCAAAGAAGAAAAAGAGAATCGGGATCAGTGCGACCAGACTTGAGAGCCAGATATTACCCAGCGGATCGTAGTTTTGTTGCCAGATCGGCATGCCAGTATCTCCAGAGGAAGAGGAAACGTGGCACGCAACCGTGAAACTGCATGCCATCCGCCCCTGGATTGGTCAGACCAAACCGCGATCCTGGGGCTTATGGCAACAGATAGTTAATGCATTGTTAATCTATGGCAACAGAAGTTGCGCGAATTTTCCCGGAGTGTGAACCAGAGAAAAATATTGCCGGGATTGGTCGGACCAAAATCAGCGTTTTACCCCGGGAAAGGCGTACTGATAGCTGCGCGGATGGAAACGCAGATTCAATCCAATCAGCAGCAGCGTGACCGCCGCCTGCAGAATCCAGACACTGGTGAAATGACCGGTGAGCGCATGCAGCTGTCCGGCGATGAACGGCATGCTGCCCGCGATAATAAAGCCGACGCCCTGCATAAAGGCGACCAGCCGCGCGCCAGCCTGAGGCTGCTCCAGATGATCCAGCGCCAGCACCAGTGCCAGCGGAAACGCCCCGCCCAGTCCAAAGCCCGCGATCCCCGCCCAGAGCCACGGCGCCAGCTGTGGCGCGAACAGGAAGCCGAGCATGCCGCTGAACTGCATCGCCAGGGTCAGCAGCAGCAGCGGACGGCGATCGCGCCCCCGCGCCAGCAAGGGCAGCAGCAGCGCACCCGTAACCTGACAGCCGATCATCATGCCCAGCAGTGAACCGCCCGCCTGCGCGCTCCAGCCAAGCTGATGGTAGAAATCGGGCAGCCAGGCGACGCAGATGGCGTAACCGCCATTCACCAGACCAAAGCTTAACGCCAGCGTCCAGGCGCGGGTTTTTCGCCACAGCGAAGTCATCGCGGCGGCCTCCGTTCGGGCTGCGGGTGCGGTGGTGATAAACAGCCACAGCAGGATAGCCAGCACCACCGGCAGCGCCCAGCTGCTCAGCGCGCCCTGCCAGCCAGCCTGCGCACTCAGCCACGGCGAGATCGCCGCGCCAATCCCGCCGCCGCCCATCAGCGCCGCAGCCCACAGTCCGGTTACGCCTGCACTGTAGTTGCCAAAGCGCTGACGGATCAATCCCGGCATCGCCATCTGTACGATGCCAATCCCTGCCCCGCCCGGCACGGCAGTCAGCACCAGCCAGCGGCCGTCAGTGACAAACAGCCGACTCACCAGCGCCAGCAACAGCAGCAACAACCCGCCCAGCAGCAGTCTGCGCACCGCAAAACGCTGCATCAGCGGGGCGCTGATTAACGCAATAGCGCCCATCATCATCATCGGCACCGCAGGCAGCAGCGAGGCCGCCAGCGGTGACAGACCGATGCTCTGTCGCAGCTGGCCGAGTAACGGACTGACCGACGTCATCAGCGGTCGCATGTTGAGTCCGGCCAGCACCAGCGCCACCAGCAGCAGGTTGTTCTCTCTTTTCATCTGAGATCCACGCAGTTAAAAGTTGCCAGCCTGGCAGCAGTCGCTACTATCTGGAAATGAAATATTACTCTGCCAGGTAGTGGAAAAATGAATCGTCAGCCGATGTTCACCCCTCAGCAGCTGCTCAGCTTTGTGGCGGTGTGCGAAACCGCCAGCTTTACACGCGCCGCCGACCGGGTGCATCTGTCGCAGTCCACCGTCAGCCAGCAGGTGCGGCGACTGGAGGAGATGGTAGGCAAAGAACTGCTGGTTCGCTCCTCCCATCAGGTGCAGATCACCGAAGAGGGCGAAAAACTTTTAGGTTACGCCCGGCGGATTATCGCCCTGAATGGCGAAGCGCACGATGTCCTGAGTGACCAGTGGCGCGACGGCGTGCTGCGTCTCGGCGTGCCGGAAGATTTCGCCGCGCCCACCGCCGGTCTGCTGGCGCACTTCAGTCGCGACCATCCCCAGCTGCGGCTGGATGTGATGAGCGGCATGCAGGTGGAACTGCGTCGCGCCTGGCAGCGTGAAGAGCTGGACATCATGCTGATTAAACAGCCCGCTGGCGAGCGGCCGCTGGCATCACGTCCTGAACCGCTGCTGTGGCTCGACAGCGCAGAGTGGCCCTGCTTTGAGCAGACGCCGGTGCCGCTGGTGCTGTTTCCCCAGCAGGGGCTCTATCGCGATGAAGTCTGTCAGACGCTCGACGCGATGGGCCGAAGCTGGCGTATCAGCTACAGCAGCGCCAGCCTGGTCGCGCTGGCCGCCGCCAGTGCTCAGGGGCTGGGACTCACATTACTGCCCGCCAGCTGCCGCCTGCCGCAGCACCGGGTGCTGGGTCCGGAACAGGGGCTGCCGGTGATTGATACCTTTGAACTGGCGCTGTTCTGCCGTCATCCGCAGGATCCGCTGCAGCGTGAACTGGCGGCGTCACTGGCGGCATTTGGTCAGCTGCGCTGGCAGTGAGATATCGAATAGTCGTCAGTGGAAAATAACGCAGCAGGCTGACCCCGCGTTTGTCAGATTAAGAGCGTGTTCATTTTGCAGGAGCCTCTGATGCCTATTTCCTCTTCGCCGAGCCGCCGTGATTTTCTGGGACAAAGCGTTCGCTGGACCGCCGCTGGCGGCCTGCTGGCCGCCGGTCTCGGTCAGGCCAGTGCCGCCACCTCTTCATCGTTGCCCGCCCTCAATCCCGACCCGCCCGCTGCCCTGCCACAGCAGGATCACTATCTGCTGCGCAATGTGCGGCTGGAAGAGGGCTTTATCCGTGAGGATGAGGAGATTGTCGCGACCCGGACCGGACGTTACGACATCAGCGTGCGCGACGGTAAAATTGACCAGCTGACACCGGCAGGCCAGGGCGACAGCTCGCTGCCGTCGTGGGATGCGCAGGATGCCCTGCTGCTGACCGCCACTCGGGATATGCACATCCACCTTGATAAAACCTTCTACGGTGGCCCGTGGCAGGCGCCGCGTCCGCGTCAGGGCAAAACCATCATGGATATGATTGCGCGCGAACAGGTGCTGATTCCGCAACTGCTGCCGCACTCCCAGGCGCGCGCCGAAGGGTTGATCGCCCTGCTGCACGCCAAAGGCACCACCCGCGCCCGCAGCCACTGCAATATCGATCCGGTCAGCGGACTGAAAAGCCTGGAACATCTGCAGGCGGCGTTAGCCCGTCACCCGGACTTTCCCTGCGAGATCGTCGCTTTCCCGCAGCACGGCCTGCTGCACTCGCAGGTCGATGGGTTAATGCGTGAGGCGATGCAGCACGGCGTTGAGTATGTCGGCGGACTGGATCCCACTAATGTCGATGGTGCGATGGAGAAGTCGCTGGATGCGATGTTCCGGATTGCGCTCGACTACCAGCGCGGCGTGGATATTCACCTGCATGAGACCTCCCCGGCTGGCGTGGCGGCGATTCAGTACATGATTGATACCGTAGCGAAGAATCCGGAGCTGAAAGGCAAAGTCACCCTCAGCCACGGTTTCGCGCTGGCGACCCTGAGCGGCAGTGCGCTGGATAAGATGATCGAAGGGCTGGCGGAGCAGCAGTTCAGCGTCGCCTCCACACTGCCGATCGGCAAGCTCACCATGCCGATTCCGCAATTGCAGGCGGCGGGCATAAAGGTGATGACCGGCACCGACAGCGTCATCGATCACTGGTCCCCATTTGGCACCGGCAGCATGCTGGAAAAAGCGAATCTCTATGCGCAGCTCTACCGCGGCTCCGATGAGTTCTCGCTGTCCCGGGCGCTGGCGATTGCCACCGACGATCGGCTGCCGCTCTCCGCCCAGGGTGAACGCCAGTGGCCCGCGCCAGGCGATGAAGCCAGCATGATGCTGGTGGCGGCGAGCTGTTCCGCCGAGGCCGTGGCGCGTATCTCGCCCGTCGTCGCGACCTTTTCACGCGGTAAACCGGTCTTTGCGATGACCCCGGCCTGAAAAAGCAAAACCGCACAGGGATGCACATAGGGCCACCTGACGTGAAGCGATGGGAGCCTGCGCCCGTTCCACCGCGCCATACTCAACGGGCCGCGAGTCATCTATCCCCAAAAACAACAGAGCCTCCACAAGGGAGGCTCTGCATTTACCTGAGCGGAGTGCGTGTTATGCGCTTTTGGCCCATTTATCGTTCGACATTAGTTCCATTGCCAGCGCGTATAAGCGACGATCTTCCTGATCACAGGGCTCATCTTCCGCATAACACGCAATCATCGAAGCGATCTTATCAGCAGATAAGCTCTCTCCATGAATATGCAGTGTCAGTACGGCGCGGCCTACTATTTTAAGCACATTTTCATGTGGTCCCTGGATGCGATTACTCAATGCAAATACCCTCTACCGGTCGTTGTACCAGGAATATGGCGCGCTAAATATAAAG
>Ga0308156_1000776_pt1 | contig 51014 bp, 55 predicted proteins | sample PhyAR2_FD_201041 | JGI IMG/M metagenome (GOLD analysis project Ga0308156, IMG submission 201041) | Phyllosphere microbial communities from UC Gill Tract Community Farm, Albany, California, United States - DLSL A.R2 | ecosystem: Host-associated > Plants > Phyllosphere > Unclassified | place: USA... | reverse complement strand
TGGATGGTAACAGTCCATCAGCCTGAGAACCTATACGGTCTGTCTCAGGAGGGGTGATGGCACACCCCTACCTCAAGGCTCGGACGAAGCAGAAATGGATTGAGTCCGCCAAGCACTTGAGAATCCCCCCTCACCAACGGTGTGGGCTTGCGGCTTTAGCCGTGGGAGTGTCAACAAGCGATAACGCATCCGTGTTTTCTACGACCCATGACTTTTAGTATACTAAAGACGAAAAAAGGGGGAAGTAAACATGTGGATCGTCATGAACCAGTTACACGTCGTCAAAGGTGCAGCAGATCAAGTCGCAGCGCGTTTTAAGACGACGAAAGGAATTGAACGGATGGAAGGGTTTCACCGGATGCAAGTCCTCGTCGATATCAGTCAGGAAGAAGAAGACATCGTCACGATCATGACGACATGGTCGAATCAAGCAGCATTCCATGCATGGCAAGAGAGTCAAGCGTACAAAGGCGTGCACCATAAGCGGGATAACGGAACATCCGAAGTCAAACCGCTCGTGACGTCGAATACCGTCACGCAATATGCGATCGTCGCTGATCACAGTGCCGTCGTGGAATAAACAACAACACCCCTTGGGAGGACGCCTCTCAAGGGGTGTTGTCTAGTACATTACAATAGATTATTTTTCCGTAATCTGGGTATAATCTAACAAACTAGATGAAGCGAGGTGACACCGCATGGTCTATCGTAAACCTGTCGTCTCTAGCCTGTCCGTCCTCGGTGGTATGATCCTGCTCTTTGGTTTCTTGACGAGCGGTGGCTTCATTTATCTCTACTTCTTCGTCTTACTATTCGCTTGCGTGTCCTTCTTACGTGAACCGTTGACGCGTAAAGAGTGGTTAAGAGAGGGGATTGCTTTCATCTTCTGGTGTTCCTTGATTTATTTGTTGCAACATCTCGTCTTCATGGCGTGAGTCATTTTTCGTATTGCTCGAACAAAGGAAGGAGGATGTCACGACCTGTCGCTGATAGGTGAATCGACACGTCACGCTTCGGATCTTTTAAATAAACATCGGTCTTTTTGACACGCTTATCGAGATAAACTTCGTATTGTTGTCCTTTCACTCCATCTCGGAACGTCAAATATTTCCACTTCGCCCGTTTTCCTCGTACGTCAGCTTGTTCACTTGTCTTGATTGCTTTTTTTAATTTCCCGGATTCATCACTGGTCATCATGATCATATGGTCCCAATCGAGACCTTTCTCCGAAATACGATTTCCTTGATCATCTTCTTCAAAACGGACATGCGAGAACTGTCTTTGATGGATCAACGTCATTTCTTCATTATCCACAACAAGATCATCTGTTGTTTGATTCGGTTCTTGGAGTTCAGTTGGTTGTTCCGTCGTGTGTCGAATCGATAATTCGTAGCGGAATTCGCGTCCGTTTTTCTCCGTTGCGATGACCGTTCCATAATGCTCGGGTGTTCCGTCACCCGGAATGAACCGGACCTTTCCTGGATGTTTCATTGAATGGATCGGGTGTTCCGCACGCCGTCCACCATACAACTGTGGTATTCGAACCGAAACGTCGTATGTCGAACCGAATTGTTGATTGTAGACGAGATAGAGATCGACATCACGGGTGAACGGTGTCAAAGAATTCGTATATACGAAAGACGTCGTACGTGTATCTTTTTTTGTGACATCCGTCGCCTCGATGACGAGGTAACCTGATCCTGGAAGTTCTAATGTTCGAGCAGAATGATCTGCGATCTTCTCATCAGGATTAAACCAGTCGTCTTTTTTTAATACAGTAGGCTTCACATTAAAGTTCTTCCGTTGTTGAGTCAGAGCAGTCTTCTTGAAGACATCGTCTTTCTTTGGTAATGGATAGTACCCGCCTTTAAACGATGTCTGACAATATAAATATCTCTTCTTTCCAGCTTTCACGTAACGAACGGTTTGACCTTCATAATCTTCGAACGGATTCGTCATCATGACGGAATAGATATCGCCGACAGCGTAATCAGTAGGTGCATCGCTCACTTTCGACGCGCACGTTTTTTGGATGGCAGTTCGTTCTTTAGCTGACAAGGTGCGAGATTCTTTTTCGTTGAATTGCCCTCCGTCATACATTTGCGATAAGTAATCCCATTTGAAATTCGGCGCATCGCTTTGACAACCGCTTAATGCTAGCGTTGCTCCGAGTGTGAGTCCGATCCAGAAACGTTTGTTCATTGATTGAGCACCTCACTGAGTGCTTCACTTGTCGTACCCGACAGCTTCGCACCGTTTTTTGATCCTGGTTTGACAACATAGATTTCAAGTTTTTTGGCGCGTTTGCGTTCGAATAGCTCGAACATTTGGCTTTTCCCTTCGCGCATCAACGTCAATTTTTTCTGCTTTAGTTTTGTCCCTTGTGGCTCCATCACTTCGGTCTCTTTTAATTCCTGAGCGATTTTTTTCGCTAGCTTGTCAGGAATTGCTGAGACGAACTTATAATCGCTATCGATGAGCTGTTTCGGTGATTGATGGATGAAACCGACATAATTGCTTGAGGATGCTTGAAGGAATCCATAATCGTAATTCACAGGTTTTTTATAAGTTTTATTAAAACGCAAATAAATCGATGTTTCTTGGACGACTTTTCCGTCCTCTTGTTTCCGAACGGTCGCGAACTGGACGGTCTGACCTGTCGCAATCGTATCCAGCAGTTGCTTCCGCTCAATCTGATAGATTTGTCCATTCATATATTCTTGAATCGTCGAAGGGAATCCGACACGGTCACCACTGAACATCAGCTCAATCGACGATTGTTGGAAACCACCAGTCGGACTAACGCGAAAAGCTAAATTCAATTCGGAACCGGATAGTGACTCGGTCGTCTCAAAGAGTGTTTGTTCTTTATCTTTGCCTTTCTCTTTCATGTAGACGACGAGTTGTCCTTCTGGTGGCAAAGATAGTTGATAGGACGGGAAGAGGTACCGTCCGAGCTCTTTTATTTCTTTCTGATCTTCGTTTTCCTGTTTTTGTTGATCCGTGATTTCTTTTGGGACAGGTTTAAAGCGAACGACTGTCGATTTGGCTTTAAGCGGTTGTTTTGACCAATCGACGAATGGATAATCACTTCGCTTGATCTGATGGACCGCATAATCCGCGTGGCGAATCGGCTGACACGCCAGATAGTCCTTTTTTTTATCTGACAAGAAACGAACGTGTTGGAATTCGCGCCCTTGGACATTCGGAGGCAGGAAGTATAAGTCAAACCCTTCGTGTTGCACATATCGATCAGGTAAGCGCGTCAAGTCCGGTTTTTGCTGACAAATTTTCAATAAAGCAGCCGTTTGTTTTTTAGAAAGATCCGGTATCTCTTGCCCATTAAAAGTAGTCGAAATACCGCCCCAGTAATTGGCATCATATGTAAGGTCTAAGTATTGTTCTTTTCCACATCCAGCAAGTAGGACTGCGCCTGCGAGAATACCGGTATGTATATAGCGTCTCATGAAAAACCTCCTTCATCTTAATGACTATATTTTACCATAATTTCTATAATAGACAGAATTTTCTATAATGCTTTAACATCAAGATGTTTGACATCCCTTGACTCGGGAATAATAGATGCATGCACGGTCAATCTATTACTATGGGGGTTTTATGATGGGTACATTCATTCAAGCGGTTGATGGCACGAAGATTTACGTCGAGGACGTCGGATCGGGTCAACCAGTCGTCTTTCTACACGGCTGGCCGGCAAACAATAACATGTTCGAGTATCAAAAAAATCTGCTCGTCGAAGAAGGATACCGTTACGTCGGAATCGATTATCGCGGTTATGGTAAATCAGATGCACCGGCAACGGGATATGATTACAAGACGATGGCGTCCGATATCAATGAAGTCATCGAACAGCTGAAATTATCGAACGTCACGTTGCTTGGTTTCTCGATGGGAGGAGGAATCGCCTTGTCCTATCTCTTACAATACGGGGATTCAAAAGTCAGTAAGCTCGTTCTCGCAGGAGCTGCAGCACCTGTCTTTACACAGCGAGACGGTTATCCATACGGAATGACAAAAGAAGAAGTCGATGCGTTGATTGCCGACACGAAACAGGATCGTCCGTCGATGCTCAAAGGATTCGGGGAAATCTTCTTTGCGAAGGAACATCCAGAACCACTCCAACAATGGTTCCATGGACTTAGTATCGCCGCTTCGTCCCACGGTACGATTCAGTCAGCAATCGCCTTACGTGACGAAGACTTACGTGGAAAACTCGAGAACATCAAAGTCGATACGTTGATCATCCACGGTAAAAAAGACCAAGTTTGTCCGTTCGAGTTCGCGGAAGAAATGCAAAAGGAAATTCCACATGCACGCCTTGAAGTCTTCGAAGAGAGTGGACACGGCATGTTGCTTGATGAACAAGAGAAGTTCAACGAGACATTACTGTCATACGTCAAAGGAAATCAAACCGTCTAATCTAACAAGCCATGGACACCCGTCCACGGCTTGTTTTTGTGTACAGAAAAAAGCGTGCGCCGGCGCACGCTTTTAAGGGCGATACTTCCGCATGAACCGTTGATCAATCCAACGCTTCAGGTACCAACCGAACGGCAGTGTCGAATAATGATTACCATACAGGGAAACCGCATGACGTGGTCCCATCGATAAAATCGTCAAATAGTTCGTTTGCGGACGATAGGATCGCAACGTTTCTTCTTTGACATACCGCAAGAGGTTTGCCAGTAAGATCGGTGCTTGCCGGACAGCTGTGACGCCGTTCTTTGGAATATCGGGATAAGCGACGAGGGTCGCCGCGTCACCCGCAGCAAACAGACTTGGATGATCGAGCGCTTGCAACTGCTCATTGACAAGTAGGAATCCGTCTTCCGTATAGAGCTTACTGTCCGCAAACAATGCCGGAGCTTTCGCACCCGTCAAGCGGACGAGCGCATCCGACTCGATTGGCGGGTGATGTGAAAAGCGGAGAGGAGACGACTCGTTCAGTGACCGTTCTCGAATCCAATGAACATCGAGTTCTTGTAAGCGTCGTGTAATGGCTTCCGCTGCTGGGTGTCCTGAAAGTAACTCTGGATCCGTGATCAGGGTGATCGGCACACCCGCTGCTTTTAAGGACGCCGCCATCTCGACGGCCGCTGCACCGCTTCCAATCACGACCGGACACTTTGCTTGTTGCAGACGCTTTAATGTATCCGGTAACCGGTAGTTCGGTTTGATCGATAATCGTGTCGTGTCTTCCGACCAATCGAACGAGCCGATATTCGTCGAGACGACGTCATAGGTATAGCGTCTGCCGGATGCACCGAAGACGACCTTTTCATCGGGGTCGATTTTGATGACGGTCTCTTCGATGAACTGTTTATCATTGGCGCGACACAGTGCGGCGACGTCGATACGGATCTCATCGATATCGTACGTTCCGTCAGCAAGTCCGGAGTACATGCCTGAGTAATATTGGTACGTCGAGGCATTTAAAATCAGCCACTCGACGTCTTCTGTTGGTCCATTGGTAATGCAATGCAGGTGAGCGTGTCCTGCACCAATCAAGAGGATTCGTTTCATGTCGTTCTCCTTCAATCTGTCTTGCTAGAATGTACCCGGATACGGGTGGTGGTAATCATAGCCAAAAGACAAGACTGATGAACAGGAGGATGACCATGAGATAGATAACATCCTGGCGCTGAACGACTGGCACTTCATAATATGTCCGTTCTGCTGAAAAATGACGGGCTTCGAAAGCGATTGCCATCCGTTCTGCCCGCTGAATCGATCGCGAGAAGAGCGGTAAGCCGATTGATAGGAACGCATCACCAGGAAAGCGACTGTGAACGTTCCGAATCATCCGGACTTGCCGTAAGACGCGGACTTCTTCGACCAAATGTGGAAGAAAGCGGATCCCGGCAAGAAATCCGTACGCGAAGCGAGGCGATACCTTTGCTTGGTGAATCAAGCTCATCACGAACCGGGTCGCATCGGTCGTCGTGACGAAAGCGAAACTTAAGCAGACGAACGTTGCCATCCGTAAGGCAAGTAACCAGCCGTGCATGACACTTTCCGATGTGACATGAAACCAACCAAACGACCATAGAGGATTCGTTCCTTTGCCGAAGGCTGCCATCATCCAGAACGTCAATAAGAATAATAGACTGTAAGGTGCGAGTCGTTTCAAGAAATCGCGAGGACCCCACCCGGAGAGGAGTAGCAGAGCGATAGCAAAACTTAGGAATACCAACGTCTTGCCCCAGTCATTCGTTGCGATTAGAGCGAACATGATCAAAAATAATCCGCTACCTTTGATGACAGGATTGAGTTTAGCGAACGATGACGCGTTCGTCTGCATCGCGTTTCACCTCCTGGAATTGGTACGAAAGTGGGCGTTGTAGCTGACAGCGTTCGAGTAACGGAACGTCAGCGAACAACTCGTTCGGACACCCGTCAAAAGCAATCCGCCCTTGCTCCATGACGAGGACACGATTTGCGTATCGGGCGACGAGTTCCATGTCGTGCGTTGCCATGACGAGTGTCGTTCCGTTCTGTTGTTCCGTCAACAACTGTTTCATGAGCCGCCGCGTCGTCAATCCATCCTGTCCGAACGTTGGTTCATCGAGCAACAACAAATCCTTCGCCTGCCCGAGCATCGTCGCGACGCTGAGCCGTCGTTGTTGCCCCGTACTAAGCGCAAGCGGTGACTGCTGTTTGACGGATGCGAGTTCCAGCCGTTCGAGCAACGTCGTGCGCTCATCACTCGTCGCTGCTCGGTGACTCCAGTCGATTTCCGCTTCAACCGTCAGCTTGAGAAACTGCAGATCCGGTTGTTGAAAGACATAGCCGACGTGCTCATAAAAGCGTCTCCGGGAGTAACGCTGAGCCGGACGTTCCTGGAACCGATATGTTCCACGATGGGGAAGCAACCGACCGAGTGTTGCAAGCAACGTACTTTTCCCGGATCCGTTTGCCCCGAGCAGCATCACCCATTCTCCTGTCTGCAGGGAAAATGTCGCATCGGTCAGCGGGTAAGGGGCTTTCGTCGATAATGCAGCAACGTGTAACACGGGAATGCCTGCTGTAGCGACTGGAGGAAGCACGTGAAGTCGCGCTGCTTGTGGTCCATCTATGGGTAACGTCTCTAACGTGTACGGATACAAAGAAGGAACAGCGATGCCTTTCGATTGAAGCTCTGTATAAGCCTGCGGGAACAAATCCTGCGGATGCGCCGTCGCAGTAATCGATCCGTCCTCAAGTAAGACGATCTGGTCGATGTACGGTAAACAGACATCGAGTTGGTGCTCGATCAAGACGATCGTTAAATCGTGTTCTTTCTGAATCCGAAAGATCAACGCCATCAGCTCGTGTTGTCCGATTGGATCAATCTGGGCTGTTGGTTCATCGAGTAATAAGATCGTCGGCTCGAGCGCTAGGACCGCGGCGAGCGCGAGGCGCTGTTTCATCCCCCCGGATAGACTCGCGATCGGTGTCGAGAAGGGGAGAGGGAGACCGACGAGTGCGAGTAAGCGTTCAATTCGTTCCTCCATCTCCGCACTTGGAATCGACCGGTTTTCTAAACTAAAAGCGATTTCGCGTCCGATCGTTTCCATGCAGAACTGTTCTTCTGGATTTTGAAATAAGACTCCGACCGAACCGGACCGGGTAACGGTACCAGTCTGTTCGACTTCAATCGTCTCCGGTGTCAGTCCGGCTAGGGCATGAAGCAGTGTCGTCTTGCCACTCCCACTGCGTCCAAGCAAAAGGGTCGTTCCTTGTTCGATCGTCAGCGATACATGATCGAGCACCGATTTCATCTGACCCGGATAGCGGATGCTGAGGTCGTCGACAATAATCATGCGACTTCCCGTTTCGCACGTCCGGCCGCAAACCCGTTCAAGACACCGGTCGCAACAAGGCGACGGACGAGAATCGCTGCAAGCAAGCCGCCCAGTAATGCGCCACTAATTAATTGTAAGCCAGTTGTCGCAAGCAACGTCGTCGTCGTGTAGTAACCGAATCCGTTCGCGATCAGACTATAGACAATGCTACCAATCGCGGCTCCAACACCCGATAACATCAATGTCCATGTGTCATAACGGCGATAACGCGTCATCGCAAAGACGAGTTCCGCACCAAGCCCTTGGCATACCCCGATTAGAAGAGCCGATAAACCAAAGTGACTACCCGTGAACAGCTCGACGGCTGCCGCGACGATTTCCGCGATGAGAGCGGCACCTGGTTTTTGAATGATTGCTGCGACGAGCGGGCTCGCGATGATCCAGATCCCAAACATCCAGTTGGCACCGACCGGTCCGAAGATCGCAGACATCGGTAACCAGAGTGTTGACCAACCAAGATAGATGACCCCGCAAGCGACGGCGAGCATCATCATGACCATGATTTCTTTCATTTTCCAGTTTTGCATTAGGTACGTCCTCCTTAGAATGGGGGAGACGCCAAAAAAGACCGCCCTCCGTAAAAAAGAGAGCGGTCCTCAGAAAAACTGCGCGCAGCAGGAGTCATTGGATGTGATCGCTCCACTTTCCTACGCTAGTATGAACTAGATCAGGTTCGAAGGGTCCGAAGTGAATCGTCTCAGCCAAATGGGCTCCCCTAGTGGATATGGTAATAGGTGATACGCTGTTCACTTTAGGCAATCTTCTGTCTATTGTCAAGACACAAAAAAACGATACGCCACGAAGGGCGTATCGTCAAACGACTTATTTGTTGTCTTCGTTCTCTTCTTTTGCTTCTTCTGAAGACTCTTCCGTAGCTTCCGCTTCGTTGTCTTCACCAGCTTCCGCTTGTGCCTCAGCTTCTGCTTCTTCGATTTCCTCAAGCTCTTGTTCAAGCGTTGATTCGACGACAGCTGCGACTTGAATGTCGCCTTCTGTGACGATACGGAAATCTTTTTGTTCTGGAAGATCAGCAACAGAAATCGAATCGCCGATTTCGAGGTTCGTGACGTCGACTTCGACGTTCTCTGGTAATTTATCTGGTGTAGCTGCGACTGTTACTTTAAAGAGTGTCTGTGACAGGAATCCACCGACTTTAGCGCCAGCTGCTTCGCCGACGAGTACGACGTCTGCTTCGACTTCTGTCTCTTCATCCATTTTAACGGCGATGAATTCAACGTGATCGACAGTTGGTGTGAAGACATCCATATCACGACGGTTGATCAAGACGTTAATATTTTTACCGTCGAGTTTCAGTGAAATCAAGACGTTCTCACCGTTTTCTCGAACGATTTTAAGCAATTCTTTTTCTTCGAATGAGATTGGTGTACTTTCCACTTTGTAACCATACACGACACCAAGAGCTTTTCCTTCATGACGTAATTGTTTACGGAGTGAGCGTGGACGTACCTCGCGTTTTTCGGCTGTTAATTTAACTGACATGTTCATTTCCCCCTTGAATTTGGTATAGCCCTCAAAAGGTAATGAATGTAGGAGCAGGACAAGTCCTGAACAATATGAAACATGCTAAGACAATCGGTTCCAGACTCGCATTGAGCCTGACGCTTTCGTGACTTTGCATTTCTCTCCCAGGTCATTACGCTGATATTGAGAAACATGTGTGAGTAAGTCACCGGTTTGATGCGGTGCTAGTGAGTTTATACCCCTATGTTTTAAATCCTTAAACCTCTAATTTTTATTTTTTAAAGTCGAAAGACCTCCAAATCGCTTGAAATCAAGGGTTGAGAGGTCTTTCATTTTTTTCATTTTTTATGGTGATGCGTTGGTTTTCACGAACCAATACACGGACGAGACGTTCAACGTGCCGCATCGTCGTCTGTCCCATCGTTGAAATTTGGAGCCATTGATTACGGACGAGATAGTCGCTTTCATACTGGACGTGATAGCCCTGAATCCGAAGAGCGTCTCCTAAAGCGGTTGCCGACGGATGGACGATCGTCAGAATTCCCGGCGCTTGCGCTTCTTGAGTCGCAAGAAGGTTGAAACCAGTAGCGCGAACGGTTTGTTCGAGATAGGTCATCTTGATGGCTGCTTGATCGAGATCAATGGCATCCAGCGCTGCCTGACAAGCCAGCAACAGATTCGAGGAACCGGAAAAAGCAACCCCTTCCGCATATAGACCGAGATCCAGATAACGTGGAATCCGGGAGGAAGGCAATACGCTGGACGTATGCCCGATGAACGCAAGACCCGGTAACCCACCAATCGCCTTTCCGGAGACGGTCGTGACGAATCTGCAACCGGCGTACGAGAAACGTCCGGTTCCGACGGCGCTGATCGCATCAACGATGAGTGCGGTTCGTTGATTTAACAGCGCTTTTACCGCATCGAGATCGTAGAGAACGCCCGTAGACGTCTCACAATGCGTCAACCAAATCCAGTCGTACTCCGTTTGATGCAGTTGGCTTGCGAGTTGTTCTAAGTCGATCGGGTGACCGGACGGAAGCAGGTGGATATCAAACGACTTCCCGGCTCGTGCCGCGTGATCGATCAAGCGTTGACCGAACTCGCCACCGTTTAGGATCAATCCATGTCCACTGAGTTGTTGTGCGACGATATCGTTCGCGAGCGTACCACTGCCGACAGCCATCGAGACATGTGGCAAATCCAGCAACTGACACATTCGGTCCCGTAAATCTTGATCGAGCTGACGCATCGATGCCGTCCGATGCGGACGCGGTGCTTGTTGCGCCGCTTGACGGACCGTCGGAGCGACTTCGACCGGACCGGCTAGAAAATGCAGGGGACGTAAGACATCCGCGATGACGGACCGTTCGTATGTTGCGCGAGACAACAACATCGGTACGAACTGGGCATCGCCACTACCAAGCGTCGCTGCGATTGGTGTGAAGCCGAACCGCGCGTATAGTTTTGCTTCCCGTGTCGTACCACTGATATAGACATGATCAATCGTCTCCCGTTCCAAGTAGACCATCAAAAAGCGCATCAATTGCATGAACGTACGACTATTGCGGTATTCGGGACGAACGCTGAGTAAGCGGATTTCCGCTGGGTCCGTCAGTGTCTCATCTAGCGTCACGCCCTTTTCTTCAAGCGAAAAAGGACGATGCTTCCGAATAGCAATCATCGCGACGAGTCGATTGTCTTCCTTGCCGATCAGATAGGTATTTTGATCATGAAACCGGTCAATCCGTTTCCGTTCGGTATTCGGTTGGTGTTGCGGAATCTCTTCCGTGAAGGTGAGGTAGTTCAGTTCATGGATTGCTTCCGCGTCCGAAGCGGTGGCAATGGAAAAATCGATCATGAGACGTCCTCCTTATGTAATGACTGGCTTGTGAAGTGCATCATGAGCCCACAGGACAAGTAGACTTACGGCAACGGTACACAAGATATTGATGGGTCCCGCGTCAAAGTAGACAGGTAGTAACGGGAGTAAAACGACCGGAATAAGCCCCGCTTTGACGCTATCTTTCGTTACGAGATATGACAAACCGAGTATGCCTAGTCCGGCAAGGTATGCCCACGGCGTGATGGCGAAGACGATTCCGGAAAACACAGCGTACCCTTTGCCGCCGCGTCGCGGATGAAACAACGGAAACAAGTGACCGATAAGCACGGCGAGAGCGATGGGATAAAACGCGTCTGTTAGCTGTAGTGCAAGAATCGTCTTCGCGGCATCAAACAGATAAACGAATAAAAAGGCCGGGAGCCCACCGGCGCGATGGGCATTGCGAGCACCGATGTTTCCGGAGCCGACCTGTGCCAAATCGGTACGGCTGATGTACTTCCAGAGCGTACCGCCAAGAATGCTACCGATAAGGTAACCAAGCAGGAGATCAAGGATCACCGATGTTCCTCCTTTGTCGTTACGAGATGAACGAGTTCCTTGACGGTCAAGGCATCACTGTCTGGAGCCGTCAGGACGGCATCGACCATCTGGGCTTTTCGATCTTGTAATTCCGTCATCTTTTCTTCGATTGTCCCGCGTGTCAGCAGTTTGATGACCGTCACGTCAGATTGTTGTCCAAGCCGGTGGGCGCGATCGGCTGCCTGTTGTTCGACAGCCGGATTCCACCAGCTGTCAAACAGGATGACGGTATCAGCAGACGCGAGATTCAGTCCCGTTCCACCGGCTTTCAGGGAAATCAAGAAGAGATCGACTTCACCGTCATTGAACCGGTCGCATAACGCTACCCGGTCTTCAAGCGGTGTCTCACCCGTCAACAAGAAGTGGGGGAGGTGACGTTGCGCGAGGTCCGAGCGAATGCGCTCGAGCATTTGCGTATACTGCGAGAAAATCAAGATCCGCTTTCCGACTGCCCGTTTTTCCGCAATCAGTGAGAGCAGACGCGTTCGTTTCGTTGCTTCCCCTGTGTACTCCTCGACGAATAATCCCGGATCGTTGCAAATTTGCCGCAACCGCGTTAACCCAGCCAGTAATTTCAGACGATCTTCGCGTTTCGTCTCGTCTAAGTGTTGCAGCGTCTCGAGTTGCAATTTGGCAAGATACGACGCATATAAGCGTTTTTGGTTCGGACCGAGCTCGACATAATGATGCTCGATCTGTTTCTTCGGTAAGTCCTGTAAGACATCTCGTTTCTCGCGCCGTAATAAGAACGGTTGGATGAACTGTTGCATATCATCAAACGACCATTTCTCAAACGTCATTAGATCCGGCAGTAATTCTGGAAACAAGACGTGGAAGATTGACCAGATATCACGCGGACGATTCTCGAGCGGTGTTCCCGTTAAGGCGAACCGGCGTTTTGCTTGCAGATGCCGTAGTTGACTGACCGTTTGTGACTGCGGATTCTTCAAGTGCTGTGCTTCATCAAAGAATACGACGTCATATACAGGGTGGCGACGGACGTCGGTCCGAAGCGTCGTATAGGAGACGATCGTCACCGTATCTTCAGGTAAGTGCTCCAGTTCGCGGAGTCGGCTGGCTTGAGAACCCGTGACGACATGAACCGGTCGACCGGGTAAAAAGCGCTTCAGTTCCGCTTCCCAGTTGCGGAGCAGTGACGCCGGCGCGACGATGAGCGCGCGACGGTCAGGAATCGTCGCGATATAACCAATCGCTTGAATCGTCTTCCCGAGCCCCATCTCATCGGCTAGGATCCCGTGACATCCTAACGCGTCTAGATTCTTCAGAAATTGGATACCCGTCCGTTGATACGGATAGAGTCGTGACTCTAACGAATTCGGCAAGTCGAGCCGGAATCCTTGTCCGGATTTTAATTCAAGCCATTTCTCGAGCAAATCAGCGTGAAGATGGAGGACGGAGGCGCCGATCAGATGCTTCATGTTCCGGACGGCAGGTAAGACGATTCGTCCATCGCGTAAGTCGCGTTCACTTGCTTCCATCTGGGCGAGAACCCGTTGCAACTGCTCGAAGGCCCGTGTCTCAAGGGAAACGAACTGTCCAGATTTCAAGCGGTGGTACCGTTTTTGTAAGACGAGCGACTTCAGGACACGTTTCAGCTCATCTTCTGGAATCCCGTCCATCGAAAAGTTGAACACGAGCCAGTCGAGGCGGTCCGTTACGTCGACTTCGATTCGCGGATGGAACGGACCTTTTGGTAACGTCGTCCGGATCGCTTGTGTTGCAAATAACTCCAGTTGACCGAGCGCAACCCGTTCGTCAAGCAGACTCCGCAGAAAGGCATACTGCGCGGCGTCACTCGTGATGATGTATCGCATGTCTCGTGGTGTTGCTTGGAATTCACGTAAGAAGCGTAAGACACTTTGCTCCGTTACCTGATCCCGTCCAGCGTAAATCGTCTCATCGAGCGGATTCAGCTGAATCCCTTGATAATCAAACGACACGCGGACTTCGACTTCCTGAGCCGTTCGGTCGAGATGGAGTTTGACGATTGGTGTCCCGGAAACGATTCGTTCTTGTAAATCAGGACTGAACGAAACATCGGCGAGTCGCTGCAGATACTCGGCCTGTCCAAGCAGACGATCGAAGTAGGGCAGGGACAGTTGATGCTGCTGATTGTCCGTCAATCGTTTGAGTGTCACGACGGGTCCTGTCAGTTCGAAATGAATCGCCACCCGACGATCCGGTGTGAGACTGCGTAAATAATGGCGCGCGCCAGCGTCATCGACTTGAAACGCCGTGAAGGGACGGATCTGCGGCGATAGCGGCGTCGGTGTGCCGTGCGCCTGAACATGATGCATCGCTAGTAAAACGGCGACGATATGTCCACAAAACGATGTATCCATCGCAAGTGATGGACAATTACAGCCGGCGTCGACACCGTGCGCCTTGACGCGGACGGTCACCGTGAATCGTTCCTCACCGTCGACACTCGCTTCGATCAGCTCGTCGCCCATTCGATAATTATGCAACGTGACCTTTCGAGCGGCGACATACTTCTTTCCCCGTCGAAAAGCATAGGCATCAGACATCTGTTTGATTTTGCGTTCACTGAGCCCGTAATTCATGACAACTCTCCTTTAGTTAACATAATATGATTATCGTTCACCATCAAATAAATCGACGGCGCGTTTTTTCTCCGAATCGCCGATATGGGCATAGACTTGTGTCGTCGCGACGGATTCATGACCAAGTAACTGCTGGATCGTCAGGACATCGACCCCACCGGTCGCAAGACGTGTCGCAAACGTATGCCGCAATTTATGCGGTGTAATTTTTTTGCGCTCTAAAAAGGGGAGGACCGGTTTCAATCGTTCGGTGTGCCGCTGCAAAATATGCTGGACTGCCCGTGGACTGAGTGGTTTCCCGTGTTTTTGGAAGACAGGCACGGCGCCACTCGTTGGCATCTGATAATGAATCGCGTATTTGCGTAAGGCGATCCGGGCTGGTTTCGCGAGTGGAATCAGGCGCTCTTTATTGCCTTTTCCGATGACACGGAGCGTGTTTTCATGGAAATCGACATCATTCCAGACCAATTGGGTCATCTCACTGAGACGCATCCCGCTATAGCCGAGTAGTTGGAATAACGTCACGTCGCGGACGCGATCACGTTCATAATGCGACGCTTCCCGGGCATTCATCTCGACGTTCGACGGTAACAACTGAATCAATTCGTCCCACTCGCGTTTCGTCAGGTAGACCGGTTCCCGTTTCGCTTGTTTTGGTCGGTTGACTTTGGCGACCGGATTTTCTGACAGCTGACCTGTATCGACCAAATAACGGAACAACGACTGTAACGCCGATAGCTTTCGGTTGATCACGCTTGGTGCATTTTGTTTCGTTAAGGCAAGGTATTCGGCATAGGCTTCGATTCCTGATGCATCGATCTCGACGAACGCTTCAAGCGGAATATCTCGCGCCGTTACTTCTTCACCGGACGCCGCAGCGACGAATTGAAAGAACGCTTCGTAGTCATAGACGTAGCGACGCATCGTTGCTAATGAGAAATGTTTTGCTGCTAACTGATCCAAATAGGACTGAATGAAGCGTGGCATCCGCTCATAACCAGGAATCGCTGGTGCTGTAGCCGAAACGGTCGTTTTATGTATCGTTTTTCCTAGGTTTTTAAATAAACTCATCCGACAATCACCCCTCTAGTAGTAGTATACCAAACGTTGGTACGTCAGACACTTGTTTGCGTGAAATAGTTATTTCACGCAATGTTAAATTGTCAGACAGGGAGCGCTCAGTTGCATCGACATTGGTTTGAACGGGTAGTTAGTCAACTCAATGCACGTGAGAATTTAGCCTAATTTTATGGTTTTCAAGCTACAACATCCTCTTTGATAACAATAATAGTATTATGTCACCTAAATCACCAAAAAAAGAATGAATATTCAATTTCGCTCTCAGTTGCATCGAGAAGTCGTTCGACGGGTCATTGGTCGACTCATTTGATTTCAAGACGATTTCTGAAAAACGTCGAAAACGTGCTCGATTTCGCATACTTCATCTTGGTTCGGGTATAGAGTGTTAGGTAAGAGTTATTTTCATAAGGGGGAGTTCTAAATGATTACTGATCAACAAGCACGTCAGTATTTGAAGGATGCGAAACGCATTGCCGTCGTCGGTGTCTCGAGCGACTCTGGAAAGACCGCAAACTGGATTGCCGACTACTTAGTCCAACATGGATACGAAGTCATTCCAGTCAATCCGACGTTAAACGAGTGGAACGGTCAAAAAGTCTATCCGAGCGTCGCAAGTATTCCAGGACACATCGATATCGTCGACGTTTTCCGTCGGTCTGAGTTTTTAGCGGATGTCGCTAAAGATGCTGTTGCTCACGGTGACGTCGGGATGATTTGGAATCAGCTCGGTCTCTCAAGTGTCGAAGCCGAGAGTCTCGCACTTGGCGCCGGAATTCCATATATTGAGAATCGTTGCATCAAAATTGAGCATCAATATCTGTGAGTCATCATCTGTGAGTCATCGCACGATTTCAGGCATCTTCACCCGTTCGTGAAGGTGTCTTTTTTCATGCGCGTTACAGGTTATGCTTGTCAGGAAGCAAGAAGATGCCTACAATTAGAGACAGACTACTCGAAATAACGAACGAACGTTTGTAAAAACGACGTCGTACTTTCGAATTTTGAGGTGAAATGAATGGCGACAGACTTAAATAACTACAATGATGATGCCATACAGGTGCTCGAAGGACTCGAAGCAGTCCGGAAGCGCCCAGGTATGTATATCGGTTCAACCGATCACCGTGGACTTCACCATCTCGTCTACGAGATCGTCGATAACGCGATCGATGAGGCACTCGCAGGGTTCGGGGAACAAATTGACGTTACGATTCATAAAGATAATGCAATCACCGTCCGTGACCATGGACGTGGAATGCCAACGGGGATGCATGCATCGGGAAAACCGACTGCTGAAGTCATCTTCACCGTCCTTCACGCTGGCGGTAAGTTCGGTCAAGGTGGCTATAAGACGTCCGGTGGCTTACACGGCGTCGGGGCGTCGGTCGTTAACGCCTTGTCAACGGATCTGAAAGTGACGATCTTCCGTGACGGGAAACAATATGAGCAAACGTTTGAAAACGGTGGGATGCCGAAGACGACGTTGCTTGAAACGGGTACCACGCGTCAAAAAGGAACGAGCGTTTACTTTAAACCAGATGGCTCGATCTTCAGTACGTTGACATACAACTACGATACGCTCGCGGAACGCTTACGCGAATCCGCTTTCTTGCTGAAAGGTCTGAAGATTACGCTGACGGACGAACGGTCCGATAAACAGGACATCTTCCAGTACCGAGACGGTGTCAGCGAATTCGTGCAGTACTTGAACGATGATAAAGACACGCTGCATCCGACGGTTGCGTTCGAAGGTACGGAAAACGAGATCGAAGTCGATATCGCCTTCCAGTTTACGGATGCGTACTCGGAAAACGTCCTGTCGTTCGTCAACAACGTCCGGACACGCGACGGTGGAACACACGAAGTCGGTGCGAAGACAGCGATGACACGGGTTATGAATGAATATGCCCGGAAGAACACGCTCTTGAAGGAAAAGGATAAGAACCTTGACGGAAATGATATCCGCGAAGGCTTGACGATGATCGTCTCAATCCGGATTCCGGAAGAGTTCCTCCAGTTCGAAGGACAAACGAAGTCGAAACTCGGTTCACCGGAAGCGCGGACGAGCTGTGATGCTGTCATCAGCCGTCGTCTCTCGACGTACTTGGAAGAGAACCCGCAAACGGCGACGCTGTTGATCAAAAAAGCGATTCGCGCAGCGCAAGCGCGTGAAGCAGCGCGGAAAGCCCGCGAAGAAGCACGAAACGGGAAAAAGAAGAAACGTTCGAGCATCTTGAACGGAAAACTGACGCCTGCTGCTTCGAAAAACGCGGACAAGAATGAATTGTTCCTCGTCGAGGGTGATTCTGCCGGTGGTTCTGCGAAACAAGGACGAAACCGGACGTTCCAAGCGATCCTGCCGCTCCGTGGGAAGGTCTTGAATACGGAAAAAGCGAAACTCGCTGATATCATGAAGAATGAAGAGATCAACACGATCATTCACGCGATTGGCGGAGGTGTCGGAGCTGATTTCGACTTGTCGGATTGTAATTTCGATAAAGTCATCATCATGACCGATGCCGATACCGATGGCGCGCACATCCAAGTCTTGCTATTGACGTTCTTCTTCCGCTACATGCGCCCGTTGATCGACGCTGGGAAGGTCTTCGTTGCCTTACCACCGCTCTATCGTGTCTCCAAAGGGAAAGGCAAATCGGAGAAGTTCGAATATGTCTGGGACGAAGAGACGCTCAAGAAAACGACGAAGAAGTTCGGTAAAGGTTATATGATCCAGCGTTACAAAGGACTTGGGGAGATGAATGCACCACAGCTCTGGGAAACGACGATGGATCCTGAGACACGGACGTTGATTCGGGTCACGATCGACGATGCTGCTGTTGCTGAAAAACGCGTCTCTGTCCTCATGGGCGATAACGTCGGGCACCGCCGGACGTGGATCGAGGACAATGTCGCCTTCGGTCTCGCGGAAGACCTCTCGATCATCGAGAATGAGCACGTGACGAAAGAGAGTGTGAACGAACATGTCTAATCTACAAAACATCCTGAACCTGTCGCTCGAACAAGTCGTCGGCGACCGGTTTGGTCGTTATTCGAAATATATCATCCAAGATCGTGCCTTACCGGATGCCCGTGATGGTCTGAAACCGGTACAACGCCGGATCTTGTATGCGATGCATACGGAAGGTAACCTGTTTGACCGTGCCTACCGGAAATCGGCAAAGACGGTCGGTGTCGTCATCGGTAACTACCATCCGCATGGTGACTCGTCAGTCTATGAAGCAATGGTCCGCTTGAGCCAAGAGTGGAAGCTCCGTTATCCGTTAATCGATATGCAAGGGAACAACGGATCGATCGACGGCGATAGCGCGGCAGCGATGCGGTATACGGAAGCCCGTTTATCGAAAGTTTCAAGCCTCATTCTCGACGGGATTAACAAACAAACTGTCGATTACACGCTGAACTTCGATGATACGACGGAAGAACCACTCGTCTTACCGTCACTACTGCCGAACTTGCTGATGAACGGTTCGACGGGGATTTCCGCTGGTTACGCAACCGAGATTCCACCGCACCACGCGGGAGAAGTCCTCGATGCTGCGATTGGTCGGATCTCAGGGACGGTCCAGAACGTCGATGACTTATTGACACATATGCAAGGTCCTGATTTCCCGACTGGTGGTGTCGTCCAAGGGCTTGATGGCATCAAGAAGGCGTTCGAGACAGGACGCGGGAAAGTCATCATCCGCTCGCGCTCAACGATTGAGACACTGCGGGGCGGTCGTCAACAAATCGTCATCACGGAGCTCCCGTATGAGGTCAATAAAGCCAATCTCGTCAAACGGATGGAAGAACTCCGTCTCGATAAAAAGGTCGAAGGGGTTGCGGAAGTTCGTGATGAGACCGACCGCGACGGCTTACGCGTCGTCATCGAGTTGAAGAAGGAAGCGGACGCAGAAGGTGTCTTACACTTCTACCTCAAACAGACTGACTTACAAATTGCTTATAACTACAACATGGTCGCGATCCATGAGCGGACACCGCGGCAAATGGGCGTCTTGACGTTGCTTGATGCCTATCTTGCACACGTCAAGGAAGTCGTCATCCGCCGGACAGCATTTGACCTCGAACAAGCGAAACGCCGTCAGGAAGTCGTTTCTGCCTTGATGACAGCAATCTCTGTTCTCGATGAGACGCTTGCCTTGATCCGTTCTGCGTCGAACAAAGCGGACGCGAAAGACAAGCTGATCACGCGCTTCAACTTCACGGACCGTCAAGCGGAAGCCGTCGTCATGCTCCAGCTATACCGGTTAACGAATACCGATATCGTCGAGTTGCAGGAAGAAGCTGCGAAACTCGAGAAGGAAATCGCTCGTCTCGAGAAGATCCTCAACGATGAAAAGACACGGAATCGTCTGATCATCAAGGAATTGACAGTCTTGAAGGAACAAGTCGCGGACAAACGTCGCTCGACGATTGAAGCGGAAGTTGAAGAACTGAAGCTGAAGACGGAAGTCATGATCGCTGTCGAAGAAACGATGGTCTTCCTATCGAAAAACGGTTACGTCAAACGCTCGTCGCTTCGTTCATTCGGTGCCTCGAACGACTTGCCGGACTTGAAGGAACAGGATCGTCCGTTGCTCCAAGGGCAAGCGATGACGACCGACCACTTGATCGTCTGGACTGTTCGTGGGAACTACTTGCTGATTCCGGTCCACCAATTACCGGATACGAAATGGAAGGATGGCGGTCAACACGTCGCAAACCTCGTTCCACTCGAACCGGGCGACCGGGTCCTCTCAGCGGATCTCGTTCGTTCGTTCGACGAAGCACAGCATTGCTTGTTCGTCACCCGTCAAGGGATGGTCAAGCGTTCGAAACTGAGTGACTACAACGCCCAGCGGAAGTCAAAACCACTTCAAGGTGTCCGTCTGAAGGCAGACGACGAAGTCTTATACGCTCAGGTCTCAACGGGTCAAACGGAGCTGTTCCTCGCGACACAGAACGGTTTCGGGCTTTGGTTCACGGAAGATGACGTTCCTGTCGTTGGTGTCCGGGCTGCTGGTGTTAAAGCGATCAACCTGAAGGATCAGGACGTCGTCGCGGGTGCAATCGGCTTCAAGGAAGCACCACAGATCGTTCTCTTGACGCAACGGGGTGCCTTGAAGAAGATGCGTCTCGCGGATCAGTTCCAAGTCTCGAGCCGTGCGCTCCGTGGCTTACAGTTGCTCCGTGATTTGAAATCGAAACCACACCAAGTCGCAGCATTGATCGACGTCACACAAGCGAAAGAATTGGTCCTCAGCGGGAAAGAGCAAGAGAAAACGATCCAAATTGGTTCGTTATCGTTCCTCGACCGCTTGTCGAACGGTTCATTTGCTTACGATGAAGAGAAATTTGGTCCATTGCTTGACTGGTATACACGATAAAATGCAGCTCCTCCGGTTAACGGGGGAGCTTTTTTAGATTTAACGGGGCAGGAGAGGGGGATTTTGAGACGAACGCTCGGAATTTTGAGATTTATCGCTATAAATATCGTTTACAAATTGAAACACTGACCAATAACGGCTACAATAGAAGAAATAGTCAGGTCACGATTCGTCACGAACAAGCGTCGGGTCACGCGTCTCCGCAGCTTTGCTTATAGCGTCAATTGATCAAGCAGCTACGGGACCGTCCCTTTAGCTGCTTGTTGTGCAATCTGCCGACCTTGGAGAGGTGATGAAGATGAAATTCAGACGTCGCGAAAAAGTAGCAATCTATATCACTCGGGAAAAACCTAACGGATGGGAACTACTTGTTTTTCATCCACAATCGGCTCCTGAGAGTGATTGGCAGATCCCCGCAGGTACGATCGAAGATGCTGAAATCGCCAAAGAAGCGGCTGTCCGTGAGACGCTGGAGGAAAGTGGTCTCTCGTTAGCATCCGTCCAGTACATCGGCGAAGAAGAGATGCGTTATCCGGAACGAATGCGGGTGCATTACACGTATTTCTACCATGCGCACATCGAATGCCAAGAGAACCGCTGGACGCATTGTGTGGCTGGTGACGGTCAGGATTGCGGTGATTTCTTTGATTTCGCGTGGTTGCCACTTGAACGGATCACGCAACTTGAACGCCGCCATCATATATTCCTAGATCGTTTGATTCATCGATTGGAACGGACACGTCCATATGATTGTCGAAAACACGGTTAATCCCGTGTTTTTTGTTTTGTCTCACTATCTTAAGTTTACCTTGATTATGAGACAAAACCTTATAACTATTGATAATATATGTTATGTTAACTTGAATAAAAAAATGATCTTTTAGTCAGATTCATCCATTCCCCCTGTCGTGTAAAAATCGGTCTATCGTCCTGTTGGTCTTCCTCCTCATTCTTTGTTACTCTAATAACAGTAACACCGCAAATGTTACCTTTTTAACGGTAACAAATCAAATGTTTCCATGATTGTGGCAACAAATGAACAGGAGGAATCGTCATGCAAGCTGTTGCCTTGTCGTTTGATGTCAAAGGCTCCCGCGACTATCCGAGCAAAGAAGCATTACTTCAAGCGCTCCGAGAACTCGCGAACAATCTGAATACGGCATTTCCAACGAGTATCGTTCCGTTCCAAATCAAATCCGGTGATAGCTTACTAGCGGTATTTGCGGATTATCCGGTTAGTTATCCGGTCATTCTGCACTTATTGAATCAAGAATTACCAGGTTACATCGGGATTGGATTTGGTCAGTATGAGACGATTTCGACGACCCAAGCTGAAGAAGCTAACGGTAGTGCGATCATTCACGCTTTTGAAGCGCAAGAACAGGCGAAGACGCTTCCGTCACGGATTGCGTTTGCTGGACCGCCCTACTTACCGACCGCCCTGCTGAATGGCTATCTCGAGATGCTTTATCCGGCGTATTTCGGGAAGACGGACCGTCAGATTGAACTGCACCGGTTGATGGATCAATATCCAGATGATACGTATGAAGAGATCGGTCTGAAGATGGGCTTTAAAGAACAAGATGCCCGCGCGAATGTCGCAAAACTCGTTTCCCGCTCGCAGCGTAAGCAACGGAAGCGTCTTGAAGCTGCCTTGACACAGGCACTGGAGCAATTCCAAGTCTGGGAGGCGATTCGGTGACCGTCTTACTTAGCCTTATACTTGTCCATCTACTTGCTGATTTCCCATTACAGACGAGACGGATGGCGCTACTGAAACACCGACACCAACGAATCTTATTCCAACATCTTGCCGTTCATGCGGCTCTGATGCTACTTGTCCTTGCGTTCTTCGTCATCCGAGGGGTATTAACCATCGACATCGCCGGATGGCTTGGAGGAAGTATTCTCGTGTTTCACGCCCTACTCGATGCCTCCCCGCTCAAACGTCGCGTCAAACAAGCTGCGGCGTACTGGATCGATCAAGCGTTACATATTGCTGTTATTATCGCGTTGACATGGGTGTTCGTCCCAATCGATTGGTCGTTGTCGTTCGCGCGACCCGAGCAGGTCCTGTGGATTCTGTGCTTCAGTTTAGTGACGACGGAGTTGCTCGGTCACGGGATTGCTTTGATGCTCGCACCATTTGCTCCGCGCTTGATCGAAGCGCATTTCGAGCGAAAAGTGACACGTAAGGAGCAACTCGATGGCGTCTCACGGACCGTCACACATGAAGTCGAAGATTCTGCCCGCAGTTATACGACGGAATTAAACGGGATCGGGCGTTATATCGGTCTCGTCGAACGGGCGATCATTACCCTGCTCGTCGTCACGAACGCAACCGGAGCGATTGGCTTCATCATTGCCTTGAAGGCACTGGCCCGTTTTAAACAGTTTGAAGATCGCCGCTTTGCGGAATATTACATCATCGGGAGCTTGCTCAGTATCTTAGGTGCGATTTTATGTGGACTGGCGATTCGCGCCGCACTCTAAACGATGAATGAAAGTGAGGGAGACGGTCTTGACCGTCGCACGAAGCATGAAACAAATTGGATTAGTGAGACATCACCGGGTGACGGAAGGATACCCGACGAAAGGCTGGATCAGCGCCAGCGATATTGAAAAATGGATTGAACGGTATGATACGTCAGACATCGATATTCAACCGGTCGAGCTTGGTCAGATCGACTGGACGGTCTGTTATGCCAGTAGCATGCCACGTGCCGTCCAGACAGCACAAAGTGTCTACGATAAAGAGATCATCGTGACGGATTTACTACGGGAAGTACCGTTTCCGACAATCCGCTCGAATCTCCGGTTACCGTTTCTTGGCTGGGCGGTCCTCGGTCGACTGGCAGCCCCGTTCAGCAAACGGATTCAGGCGGAGATCAAGGAAGCGAACGAACGGATTGAGGTCTTATTGAATCAACTGATGTTCGAGGATGATGAACGAGTATTGCTCGTCGGGCACGGCGGTATGATGATTCTGATGCGTGCTGCCTTGAAACGGCGCGGTTACCGGGGGCCACGGTTCGGTCATCCGCGTAACGGCATGCTCTATCTGTTCGAGAAAGAGGAACCGACATGTTGAAATGGGGCTCAACGATTCTGTTAGCCCTCTGCCTGATCGTCATCTTCTACACGACACGGGACGAAGAGCCCCCTGCCCCAACCGCGGGACAAATGGAAGTCTATGGTTTTGACGTCGGTCAAGGGGATAGCACGTTCATCCGGACGAAGGAAGACGCGATCTTGATTGACGGTGGGAATAACGGCAAAGGCGAGGATGTCGTCCGCTACCTGCAAGAATTGGGTGTCAAACGCTTAACAGCAGTCATCGCGACACATCCGGACGCCGATCATATCGGTGGACTCGATACCGTCCTCGATGCCTTTCCAGTCGATAGCGTCTATGCCCCGCGTGTCACGCATACGACAGAGACATATCGCGATTTCCTTCTAGCCGTCAAACGAGAAGGGGTGACGATCAAGTCGGTTAAGGCGGGTCTTGAGATACCGAGTGAAGCCGCACGCTTTACGTTCCTTGCGCCCCTAACGGACGGAACGCAGGATCTCAACAGTTGGAGTGCCGTTCTGCGGGTCGAACATGGACAGGACCGATTCCTCTTCATGGGTGACGCTCCGATCCGGACGGAACGACAATTGCTCGAGTCGGATGCCGATCTTAGCGCCGATGTTTTGAAGCTTGGGCATCACGGAGCAGACACATCGTCCTCCCTGCCCTTCCTACAAGCCGTTGATCCGAAGCGTGCCTTGATCTCAGCCGGGCAGGACAATGCCTATCGTCACCCACGTCCCTCCGTTTTACAGGAACTGAAAGCAGAACGGATCACGATTGACCGGACCGATCAAAGTGGAACGATTCAGTATATCTCGACCGGTGACGGCATCAAGGAATCGAACCGGACCGATTTACGACCGGAATAACGAGACGTGGAGGTGCATCAGATGCGATTGACCCTAGCTGATTTTGAAGACGATCTAGCGATTTGCGAAACCGACGAACGCGAGACAATCACGTTACCGAAAAGTCGTTTGCCGCGCCAGGCAACGATCGGCGACCGACTTGACTGGACCGGACGTTCGATTCGGATCTTACGCGATGAGACGAACGCACGTAAAAAAGAGATCTCCGAGTTGATGGATGATCTCTTTGAAGAATGATGAGACTTCCTCGGAATGCTGAGGGAGTCTTTTTTAACCGAGTAGACTGATGACGAGTCCAGCGAGGATGCCTGCTGTGAATAAGGAACCGATCGTATACGTCAGCAAACGTAATCCGAATGGGAGCCGACGAATCGCGGCAAAGGCTCGGCGATTCGGAGGTCCTCCGGCAACAATCCGTTGATACTCGTCGATAGGACTGTGAGCAACATCTTGTTGCTGGTTTAGAGTGGAGTTCGATTCGGTAGTATGTGGTTTCATCTGTCCATCCCCCCCTATTCTAATGACTATATCCTTCTATTCGCTAAGTGACTTCATAATCCTGTTTCAATTTTTTTGATATTCCACGAAACTTTTGGATGAAACTGGTAGTATAAAAGATAGACGTATTTCTTTATGCGTGATTCCTGGAAAATCACTAGCGGTTTTTTCTGAATTTTCGTACACTTTAGAAATACGATGCATCTTAAAGGGGGAATCATCCATGTTTCAAACGTTACGGACATCACTCAAACAATCTGTCCTTGGTCAGGACGATGTGATTGATCATTTATTGATGGGCTTGCTCGCAGAGGGCCACGTTTTGCTCGAAGACCGTCCGGGGACCGGTAAGACGACATTAGCAAAAGCACTGGCGCAGACACTCGAAGCGAAGTTCTCACGTATTCAATGTACAGCGGATACGTTACCGACCGATCTACTTGGGATGGAGCTGTTCAATCCGCTGACAGGATCGTTTGAACAACGGTTTGGTCCGCTGTTCGCGAACATCGTCCTCGTCGATGAAATTAACCGGACGACGCCACGGACACAGTCAGCATTGCTCGAGGCAATGGCGGAAGGACAAGTGACGATCGGGGATACATCTTATACATTACCGCAACACTTTCTTGTCATCGCGACACAAAATCCGTTCGATGGACACGGTACATTCCCATTACCGCATGCCCAACTCGACCGCTTCTTGTTCAAATTATCGTTCGCTCCCCTGACACGTCAAGCGGAAAAAGCATTATTACGTGGAGCGCACTTAACAGCAGCCGAACTACAGATTCCGCTCGAACAACTCAATGACTGGAAAGAGGAAGTCGTCGCCGTATCGATCGAAGATAGCGTCGAAAACTACTTACTCGATGTCTGTGACGCACTCCGCGCCCATCGTGACGTTGAGATCGGACCGAGTCCGCGAGCGACGCTCGCACTCTTAAAAGCCGCGAAAGCACGGGCCTGGATGCAGGAGCGGACGTACGTCACACCAGAGGACGTCAAGCACTTGGCGACGCCATTGCTTGCCCACCGTCTCGTCTTAACGCTCGAAGCGACGCTGAAGCTATCGAACGAACGTCTCGTCGAGCAAGTCCTCGATTCACTCACTGTTCCGACTGAGGTGTAATCATGCAATTGATCATACCAAAAGGCTTTAACCTCATCATTCTTACGATGACAGGTGCAAGTGGCGTCATCGTCGGACTCTATGGTCCTGTCTGGATTGCGGCTTTATTACTCGCCTATACATTATATGGCTGGGTGATGCCGTATTATCTCGAATACGTTGCGAAGCGGATTCGCGTCCGCCTCCTTGAGACCGTTCGCGCTTTTCGAGAGGAAACGATCCAGATACCGTTCGAGTTATCGAACCCAACGAAGTTACCACTCGGTCGCATCACGATTTCTGGCTTGCTCGGGGATCAGATCAAGCTTCCTGATGCGAGTAGTCAATTTTGGCGTCAACACTTATATGTCAACAAACAGACGATTGTGCCATTTTCAATCGATATCATTGCCGCTCACCGAGGAACGATTCGGATTCAGTCGTTTGACGTCATGATCTCGGATCCGTTTCATTTGATCACAATCTATGTGACGCTTAATATCCAAGAGCTGGGTCACGTCTTCCCTGACTTTGCACCAGCGTCGGTCGAGTGGAATGAACGGATGATTCCCGGTGAGACGATTGATCGCTCGAGTCCGTTCACCGATCGCTCGAGTTTCCACTCCGTCGTCCCCTACTCCGGAGATGCGAAGTCGATCTACTGGTCCGCTTATGCGAAGACGAATGAACTGTACTCGTATCAATATGACCGGAAACGTAACCATGATTATGCCGTCATCGTCGATGGCTTGTCCGCAGACGGACTCGCCCTCCGCTCGGACTTCGAGAAACTATTATCGCGTGCCGCGACGATCATCCGTGAACTCGAGAAACAAGGGGCTTCCTACAGCCTCTGGATTTCGATGGTCAACCGATCCGGGCAGTGGTACCATGTTCCGTCTGGGACGGGAAAACATCAATTCCTACGGACGATGGAATGCCTTGCTCGGATTTCCGAATACGATCTACCGCTCGAACGCCGGTACTTCACGAAACGATTGCAACGTAGTGTACCGTCGACGACGGCGGAGATCCATCTCGGTCACCGGCAGAAAGGAGTGAGCGCATGATTCTCTGGTGGATATTCCTTGCGAGTTTGTTACCGGTGCCGTTCTATCTCGCGCTCGCTCTTCCGGCACTTGCCTTCGTGCCGCATCGTTCGCTTCGCATCGGATTACAGCTACTCGTGGCGGGATCCTTGTTTTTCCTCTCTCCCGTAGCTAGCGTCTTAGCGCTCGTCTTCGTCGCCTGGACCGCGTTTCTTGATACGGTCGATTCGCCGTGGCGATACGCTACGAGTGCAATGGTCATCGGCGTCGTGATGGTATTGTTTCCGGGAGTGACACCACCAATTGGCGCATTTTTAATTTTGGTCTTCGTCATTGCGTATCCATTCGTCGTCACGTACATGACAGAATGGCGGCGTATCTTCCCGACGATCGCGTTAGTCCTCAGCGCGGGGCTGATCATCGCTGTCGTCTTCCGGCTCACGAAAGAAGCGCTCGTCGGATCCGTCACGAGTGCGATTCGTCCGCTATTTGAAGCATTCGGTTCATTATTCCTTTGGACGGAACCACTTGGTCGGGAAGCGGACACGATGACGAACCGGGCAATGGGGCTAGAGAATATCAAAGGTGTTCAAGACGTGGAGCAAGCTGCCGTCCAGGCAGGAACACCGGATTGGATTTGGATCGCAACGACGCTTCTGACCGTGATCTTAGTTGCAGTTACGCTTTATGTCATCCGGAAGCGAAAAGTCATAGCAATCGAAAGAGAACAAACCGTCAAGCACTCCAAGCAAGTACGGGCGCATGCGCCAAAACGGCATAGTCATCATCCGCTTCTGAAGATTGCCTCTCAACTCGAGCAAGCCTTCCCAAGACGTCATGAAGAGACGACGCTTGAATGGCTGACACGGATCGAGTTCCCGGATGCGTCACCAAACGCTCGACTGATCGACGGGATTGAGTTCAGTCCAAGTGAACCGGCCTACGACATTCAGACGTTCCGCCGTCAAGTACGAGAACAAATCGAACGTTAACGAAAAGCCCCTGCTCATGGAGCGGGGGCTTCCTCGTCGCATAATATGCGCATCAATTGGTTGCGTGGTGTCGTCGCAAGACCCCAGTCGCAGATCGCATCGAGTAGTGGAATCAAGGACGTACCTTTCGCACTCAACGCATATTCGACGCGGGGTGGGATTTCCGGGTAGACGGTCCGCGTAATCAAGCCATCTTGTTCGAGTTGCTTCAGTTGCTGTGTCAGCGTCTTCGGTGAGACGTCCTGGATATAACGCTCCAGTGTATTAAAACGTACCGCACCTTCCTCATGCAGCTCGTACAAGATCATCACTTTCCACTTGCCTTGAATCTGACGCATCGTCGCATCGAACTCATTTAGATACAGCATACCGTTCCCTCCCTTACCAAAAGGTAACCGACTGACCTAAAAGTGCGTACTTCTCGGATTGGTTTCCCTCTGTTATCTTCAATTTATCATATCAAATAAGGAGACGATATCATGAAAACAGGATTCATTGCCATCACAGGTGCTACGTCAGGAATCGGGCATGCGATTGCGCGAACGTTCATTCAGAAAGGGTACCGCGTCTTATTGCTCGGACGACGAATTGATCGTCTGGCGAGCCTTGCTTCAGACGATGTCTTGATTCGCCAAGTCGCAGCCACCGACCGAGCTGCCCTCGATGCTGCTTTAGCAGACGCGACGGAAGCGTTCGGACCGGTCGAAGCCATCATCAATAATGCGGGTCGGATGTTACTCGGTCAAATCGAGACACAAGATGCGGAAGAATGGGAAGAGATGTTTGACGTCAACGCGCTCGGTGTCTTACACGGGATGCAAGCTGTCCTTCCCTCGATGGTGAAACGGAAGACAGGCACGATCATCAACATCAGCTCGATTGCCGGTAAAAAGACGTTCGCAGACCACGCCGCGTACGTCGGCACGAAATTCGCCGTCCACGCGATGAGTGAGAACGTCCGAGGTGAAGTCGCGTCCCATGGTGTCCGCGTCATGACGATTGCACCAGGTGTCGTCGAGACAGAACTGCTCGGTCATACGACAAGTGACGCGATTAAGGACGGCTACAACGAATGGAAACAGTCGATTGACGGTGGACTCGATCCGCAAGTCGTCGCGGACACTGTCTTATTCGCCTTCGAGCAACCGCAACATGTCAACATCCGGGAAATCGTCTTAGCCCCGACGAAACAACTCGATTGACGAAAAAACAGTTCGGTCTGTTTCATTTAAGCGTTACTTTGCTAAGTGACTCTGTTCAATCGTTTGAAAGATCGATTGATAGATCTTCAGTTGCTCTGAACGATTCGGTCGTTCGATTCCCTCACCAAACAACCAGGTCGTCTCTTGTGTATCGTCATAGAGCATACCAACCGCAAACGTCGGATTCGGCACCGAGATGCTTTCCTCATAGGATAGACTCGGATCAAGAAACGGTTCGATGGATTTTTGAGAGCCGATAAAGAAAAAGGGAATCTGCGCCTTCCGGTAGACGGTGGCATAGTCACGTCCCGCTGCCTGATGTAAGTACTCCGGCATAATCATGACGGCGTCGTATCGTCGTAAATCTCCTTTGATCTCCTGCAGATCAATCGAGTGGAAGTCCGGTGATTGCGTAAGAATTGGAGCCGTTCCGACGACGGCGATGGTGAGATCGATGGTACTGGCTTTTGGCGTCAACGTTGGTTTTTTCATCATACATACGGTAAGCAGTAGACTGAGTGCAAGTAAAGTCATGACGGTTCTTTGTCTCATCTGTCCCTCCATGATTTCCTAATATTAGGTCTTTCGCCTAGTTCCTTTATACCATAGAAATGGGTGACGTTATGTTTTTGCACAATAGGGAAATCGCGTGAATAAAGTACCAACAGAAGCCAATAAAAAAAGACTCCCTGATTGGAGTCTCCTTACTTTTCAGCATCGATTTTCGAAGCTTTTTTTGCAATGACGACAATAAAGACGATGGCACCGACAGGAATCACGAGCGGCATCCAGTCGAGGATATACTGTGCGTTCATCGTATCCCCCCTTACCTAGCAAACTATAAGCGTAGCATATGCCAATTGCTGGGGAGTTGCAAGTCACAGTCGGGGCAGAAGTTCGTTCACGATCGCGTAATAAATCAAGATACTTGTCGAGAGCGTATATCCGATGAATAAAAGGGGTGTGAATTTAGGTTTCATGCGTCGTTCGATCAAGCGTAGCGAGCCGATGGTGACGACAAGAGCGACGACCGGACTGAATCCGAACACGACGATATCTAAGGATGTCACGACATCTTCTGGAAACACGAGATGAAAGACAAAAAGTGAGAATAAGTACCACGATGTATAGGATAGACAAACGAAGAAGAGGAAAGCAGCTAGTTTCCGCATCCCGTTTGATTGGCTTTTTTCCATCTGTTGCATGTCGTTCCTCCTACATAAGTATCAGATACCCTTAATAGTAACTGGAACTATTCGCTTAAAATATTCAAATATGAATATCCGACAAAAAACGACAAAAAGTTTTTTTCTCGACAATTTAAAAAAGCAAGATCCACGGTCAAGTGAACCTTGCTTTAGCCCTTAGAGAGCAGGTGTTTCGACTTGGTACATCGTCGCAAGACCTGCCACCTTGTTCTTGAATGTCTCCCGCCGTTCGACAGGCGCGATGATTTCCGCCTGGTTGCCGAACTGAATCAGCCACATCATGAAACCGTCGGAAAAGAGCGCATCGACTTTGACCTCGAACCAGAGGTCATCGAGACGACGGCAGCGGATATCCGTTCCGAACCGGTCGACGACGGTTGGCATCAGACTCTCCTGGAATTTAAGCGTCAATTGCTCGTTCTCTCCCCCGTACATGTTGAACATGTTACTTAAGTAACTCGGCTCGACATGTACGGGTTCTTCCATCGGTTCGAACGCTTTACAATCGACGATTCGGTCGACCCGGTACGTTCGGATCTCTTTGATCCGCTCATCGCGTCCAATCAAATAGTAATTTCCGTTATCCATCAACAGATGAGCCGGAGAAACGAGGTAATGCTCGCCATCCTTCCGTAACTCGAACTTCCGCGTCCGTTCATTAAACTTTCCTTGGTACTGGAAACTGATGACGAACCCATCGCTGATTGCTTTCTGAATCGTATCGATCGAGCGCGACGTCATTCCTTTTGGTTTTTTGACAGTATGTAGTACCGGTTGGAGTGACTCCGCCATCTTGTCACTCGTCAACGACTGAATCGTCTGAACGAGCGACGTCGTCTCACTTTCCGAGATGAACTTCGCACTGGCGATGGCATCGACGAGCAATCGGAGCTGATGATGCTCAAAGGGACGACTGACGAGATGATACGGAATGGCAAGTCCATTCTTCGTCTCTTCCGCCACGACGTCAAAACCTGATTTGGCAAGTGCCGCAATATCATCCTTCAACGATTTTCGGGATAGCTTCTCGATCAGTCCTCGTTTCGAGAGTTCCATGCTCAATTCCTCAAGCGTCAACGTATGGTCTTCATCCGACTGACGTTCGAAGATTTCTCGTACAGCAAGTAAGCGGTCACGGTTCGTTAATTTTTCGTTTGACACTACGCATCCTCATTTCCTAAGTCACAATGGTTTGGTTATACTTTACAGTATACATGAAAATAAATTCGAGATTAACAATAAAATGGTAATAATTAAGAGATAGGAGAATTTGGATGCATTATATTGCAGAATGGAACGGTCAGCGCTTTGATTACCGGGATAGCGGAAGTGGTCCCATCATTCTTTTGATTCATGGTACGCAGTCGGATTACCGGGAAGTCTACCATGTCGAAAAATTAATTGCTGCAGGATATCGAGTCATCGTGCCATCGCGTCCGGGATATGGAAGAACACCACTTCAGCTCGCTGATAGTCCGGAGGCACTTGCAACGTTCTACGCTGGGTGGCTGGCATCCCGCCAGATTAAACAGTACACCGTTTACGGCATCTCTGCCGGTGGACCGACAGCAATCGCGCTTGCTGGAATGGATCCAGGCGTTCATGCTCTCGTCTTAGCGTGTGCAATGACACACCGGATCTCGCTTCCCTATCACCGGCTTCTGATACAACCGGTCTTACAACGTCCTTTACAGTTCATCCAGTGGGGGCTCTGGACATACGTGAAGGATAAGATTCGCAAGTTTCCTGAAGAAGCAGCGGTTCGGATGGTAGAGATGACGAGTCTTTTACCACGCGAAACAATCCGTACTCATATTAGTGAGACGGATGCATCGTTGTTGTATGAAGTTGGTCTCCAAAATGGTCCTGGGCGAGGTGTCTTGTTTGATATCACACAAGACATCGAACGAGAACGGCTTGAAGCCGTCACGTGTCCCGTCTTGATCGTCCATTCGAAGTCAGACCGTGCTGTTCCGTTCGAGCATGCGGAACACGCACGACGGAGCATTCCTCACGCGCAGTTCATTGAATCGAAAAGTCCCGGTCACCTGATTTGGATCGGTCCATCCGCACGTCGGGATGAACGTATGATCGAACGGTTCATCGCCTTCAATCAGATGACTTGAAGGCGGAGCCGCATTTTTAGCTTCTCATCATCCTCCTCGATCGCAATCAGACCACGACGCGTTAGTTCACCAATCGCACGACGCGTCCGGTCTTGATTAAGTCGGGCACAGCGGGCAATCTCAGCGATGCCCATCCGACATGACAGTTGGTTCGCCTTGATCTTTGATGAAGGCTTCGCGACGGAGCGTTGTAAGAGGCGCCAAAAGACATGGCAGGCATCCTCTGATAAAGCATAGGCATTTTTCTCGATCACCGGTGGCATATAACGAACGTCTTCTCGAATCCGGCGAATCAGATAGAGACTGAGCCATTCTTCGAGCTCCGCTTGAATTCGTGAGAATTCGAACCACCAGAGCTGCTCGAGTGCCTCCTCTTCTTTCGTCGCCAGTTGCCAGCTAGCAGGAATCTCATCAAACTCTTCCTCGAGCCAGTCTTCGTAGTCGAGTGCCGTCTCATACAAGACTTGTGACGGGATCTGCTCGAGTGACGTCCGATGTTTATAGATATCAAAGCTCATCCGTCGAAAATGTTCGACGGATGCAGCCACTTGGCTCAAATGAATCAATTGTTTCGTAATGAGTCGCGCCAGTCCATCCATCTCGAGGTGGATGGCATATAAGTGTTTTTCTAGCGCAATGAGCGTGCTTCTCTCCATTCGACCGTTCCTCCCCTATTTGTTTTTCGTCTTCTTGTCTTTTTCCGCAAAACCCTTATTCAAAACCAATTGTGAGCATATCGGTGTATTGACAGTTCAGTTTGGAATAGAATAGAACAATCGAATTCAAAAGGAGATGCACGATATGTATACGATTTTTGGTAGCTCACGAAAAGGAAACAGTGAATGGCTCGGGGAACAAGCATTGAAAGACCTCCTTCATGTTGCTGTCGATTTGGCGAACGTCTCGATTCAGCCGATCGAAGACCGCCGTCATCACGGAGGCTTTTTGCCGATCGGTGATGACTATCGCCGGATCGTCGAAGAGATGCTTCTTCACGATGACATCCTGTTCATCACTCCGATTTACTGGTACTCGATGTCGACGAAGATGAAATTATTCATCGATCGATTCAGCGAGTCACTGCGCGACGAAGAGCTCGACTTCAAAAACCGGATGGCGGGGAAACGATTCCACTTGATCGCGGTCGGAGGAGACAATCCACGCGTTAAAGGGCAAGCGCTCGTCACGCAGTTCGAGCATATCGCATCGTTCCTTGGCGCGACGCTTGAGACAGCGATTCTTGCCGAAGGGAATGCACCAGGTGAGGTCGAGCACGATCAAGAAGCGATTGCGGCAATCGAGGCGTTTCGTGAAAAAATGTCAGGAGCACGTGTTTAAGCACGGTTCGTGAAGGGAATTATCTGAAGCAGAGCGCACGACTGTTTAGCGTACGACTCAATTCAGGAGGTGGTCAGCCATGTTCGCATCTAAAAAACGATCGAATCGCAAGTGGAAACAACTGACTTCACGCCAGCATATCCTTCATCTTGAACATCTGTATCAATCACGCGAAGAGACGATTGTTCGTGATCGCCTCTCCTTACAACACATCATGGAACGTGCAGTCCGGACCGGACAGACGGTCCACGTCCGATTAAAACAACTCGATACGGTATCCGGTTCGATCCAAGCGATTTTTCATGACCGCGGAACGATTGAACTCGTCACATCGACAGGTATGCGCCGGATGGTGCGAGCGTCGGACGTCATCGATATTGAGTAGAAGACAACCTAACGGCATGTAACCCCTTCTCGACTAGAGGAGGGGTTTTTGGTTTACATGAGTCCTTTGCCACCGAGCGGGTGGTCTTCGAGCACGCGTTCAACACGCTCGAGCAACGGACGCGCTTGCGTAATCAAACGCCGCGTCACCGGTAACTCTAAAGACGCGAGGTGTGCAGCGGCATCCGTCCAGATTTCACGGACATATAGCACATCCGGTTCGTCAGAACTACTGATGATGTAGTGTAGACAACTCGGATGAGTCTCTAAAGAAGCCGCAGCTTCAAGTAACAGGGCGATGACGTGGTCGCGTTGTCCGGCTTGAGTCGTAAATGTCGTCCATAATCCATACATCAAGAGGTACCGGATAATGGACGGACTTCTGCGCGCCAACCGTAAGATTCCCCTTCTGCGACTTGAGTCGTCGGATGAAGGGAAGCCAGTTCCATCGCATGATCCAAATCACGTGCTTCAAAGACAATCAAACTGCCAATCTGCTCTCCATGCGCTCGATCCGGCTCTACTTTCTTCTGTACGACCCCATCTTGCCAGTAAAATGCTTGTGTCGTAAGACCCGGGTGCCAGTCTGATAGGACATCGACTTGTTCATTGAAGGTGTTCATCAACGCATCACATCGCGACATCAAAGCATCGATCTCTTCCTTCGATAAAGCATCCATCCGCTCAGCATCGTAATAGCCAACATATAAGAATTGCATTGTCTTTCCTCCTCTCAATTTTCCCATTCCCTTCCATGAGAAGGCTAAACAAAAGCCTCCTGTCTCTACGCTGAGAAACAGGAGGCTTATGTATCATTCATCTTTTAACTTGACGTTTTGATCGGCTGGTAACGTTGTCGTCGTTTCCTCGTCTTCGAGTTTCGGAACGCCAGCACCATAATCGGTTGCTTCATCTGTCACGTACGACGCCGCAAATGCTGGATTCAGTAAATCGGACTTCGAACCGACGATGACGATTCGCCCGTGTCGGACTTCATCTTCTAGGTCCTCAGCGACATCCTTCGTCATGCCAAGCTCGGACAACTGCGCGATCCGGTCGTTTCGGTTGCTCCGGACGGCCGAGAGTAGTGTCTCAAAGAATGACTTCTTTGTCACACGGTACGGTAACGTCTGCGTGTCATTTGCGATACGTTCTGCGAGTTCTTCGTCCTTCGCAAAGATGTAAATCTGTTTATTCGAATAGCCACTTGATTTGAGGCTCGTCACTTCTGCGTCGACAGCGGTCATGTTTCGTACGATGCGTGTTTCAAGCATAAAAATCCCTCTCTTTCATGCAGCAAGCTGCTGATAAGAAATTATACCCGAAACATAATAGTTGAAACCTGAAATTGAAAAATGGATTAGGCAGCAGTCTGGATTGCTGCTGTGCGCCGCTTTTGCCAGATTGTAAACAAGGCAATCAGAATCATCAGGACAACTTGCGGAATGAGTGTCTCGAGCGTTGGGTAGAAACCAATCCAACCGGCGGTTCCGAGTCCATTGATCGGACGAATCGGTAAGACGTTCGTCAGCTGCAACGCGTGCAGACTCGTACCAAGAATCTTGAACGCCATCACATAAATCAACCAGGACGCGACTTGGAACAGACGATGGATCGGTAAACGGACACCAATCTGGATGACCGCATACGAGACGAGTCCGATGATGACGATCGCAAGACCGATTCCGGATAACAGGGCGGTCTTCGTCATCGCTGGTGCCATTCCGATGTAGAACAGTAAGGTCTCGGCGCCTTCTCGGAAGATCGTCAAGAAACTGACGAAGAATAAGGACGTCGTCGAAAGCGTCGATAGAAAGTGTTTTCGTTTGGCGACGGCGCTTTTTGAGTGCAACCAGTAGCCGACGAACAACATGACGACGACCGCAACGATGCCCGTGTAGCCTTCAATTTGTTCCCGACCCGTCGCCGCGAACGAGGCCTGAAAGATCGTCTGGAGGATGAGCGCTAACAGACCGCTTGCGATCAGACCAAGACCAGCACCTGCCCAGACCTTCCCTTCTTGTTTTGAACGACTTTTGCGAGCGAAAGCAACGAGCGCACTGACGATCAGTAACGCTTCGAGACCTTCCCGCAGCATGACGAGCATTGCATCGACGAACGTATAATGCGTCTTCGTTTGTAATTGTGCGATAGCATTCTCAAACGACTGGAGTTCTTGTGCCGTCTTTTCCCGCGTTTCCGGCGTCAGGCGGGCAAGTAACAGTGGTACATCTGATTCAAGCTGGGAATAGAGACCTTCATTACGTGTCCGGACCTCGCCTTCCGCACGTGGCCAGGTCTTCAGAAACGATTCGAGTGCTTGTTTCGCTTTCGGTAAATCATTTGCAGCTAGTGCGGTTTGCGCCTCCTCGAGTGGCGTCAGCAGCGACTGCAGTCCCGTTATCTTCGCCTGGACTTTCTCTCCGTCGAGGAAAGACTGAACGGCCGTATCGAACTGATCAAGTGCGGCTTTCCATTCCTTCGTATCCGCGGAATCACGCGCCGCCGCGATCCGGATCGACGCAAGTGCCATCTCGATGTTGCCATAATGACCGACACTGTCGTTGCGAACAAGACTCTCGTGCGTCGCCCATGCGGTCAACAACCGTTGCTCCGCTGTCGGACGATCGCTCGCCTTGACCTGCCGCATCTCTTTCGTCAACGAAAGCAATTGCTTCACTTTTGCTTTCGCAATCGGGTCCGTCTTCGGTTTCGTTGCTTCTTCCTGCTTCCGGACAGCAGCAGAGAGTGCCGTCAGTTGTTCGCGGACTTCCGGAAACGTTGCCTCCCGTTTCGTATCGACCTGTTTGACAGCTTTCATGATTGCCGCTTGTTGATCAGGTAAATCTTGAGCAGCTTGTCCTAGTTCATCGATTGCTTGATTCAGTGCCGCGCGATCTTCACTTGCAACAGCGGACAAGGCTTGTCCGATCGCGACATAAAGATCGTCGGTCGAAGCAGCATGGACAGGCACCGCGTGTTGACCGGCTATAAGGAGTACAAGTACAAGGACGAGATTACGCAAATAACGCATCACCGATATAGCCTCCTTTCGAAATCCCACCAAAGCAAGCGAAGATGGCGCTCCCGCGGTGCGTGATGTATTCATTCAGGCGATCCTGTGCGGCAAGCCGGCGCTGAATCTCGATGAATTGTTTCGGCGAACGCTGATACGATAAAAAGAGTAGTCCCGCATCGAGGGCACCCGTTTTTTCATCGATGCCGTCCTGATACGAGTAGGAGCGACGTAAAATCGCTGTCTTCCCGTCACCGTGTGCGACAGCAGTATGAGAATCTGCCGGTAAGGCAGCTTCGCCACGGGCTTGTCGTTTCGCTGGTGTAACAGAAGCGAACTCGTCTTTTGAACCGAGTGGAGACCCGGAAGCGCGTTCGCGTCCGAAGGTCCGTTCTTGTTCCTTCAGAATCGTCCGGTCCCAGACTTCAAGATGCATCTGAATGCGACGGACTACGAGGAATGATCCGTTCGTCAGCCATGGCGTCCCGTCCTGCCACTGACAAAAGAGCGCTTCTTTTCGAACCTGTTTCTTTGAGACGTCGGGATTACCAGTCCCGTCCTTAAAGCCGAAGAGATTGCGCGGTGTGCCACCAGACGCATCTGCTGCTTTACTACGCTGGAAGCCAGCTTGTGACCAGCGCATCGCGACCGTTCCGCGTCCGACGCGGACGAGGTTACGGATCGCATGAAAGACGACTTGCGCATCATCACCGCACACTTGGACGACAAGATCGCCGCCGCTCCATTTTTCATCTAAGCGGTCGAGGTCAAACGTCGGTAACGGTTTGAGGGCATCCGGTCGTTTGTGCTTAATTCCGAAACGACCATCGAACAGACTCGGACCACAACCGAACGTAAACGTCAAGTGCCCGGCAGATAGACCATCCGCTTCCCCCGTATCTTCCGGTGGCACGTAACGGGAGTCGGAATCACCGTACGGTAAACCAGCAGCAAGTCTGGCACATAACCGCGTCCAGCGTTTTAATAAATCGACCAACTCATCGCGTCGCTCTGTCTTGATATCAAACGCCACGACTTGGACGTGATTTTGTGGGGGGGTCAGAATTCCCGCTTGATACGTTCCGTAGAACGGCTCTTGATCACTGGCTTCGACAGTCAATGTTCGCGGAAGGAACTTCTCAAGACCACTGGCATACAGGGCGGCCCCGAGACTCGTCAAGCCTGCGACCTTCAGGACGTCACGCCGCGTGACACCTTCTTGGATTGGTTTCATGCTTATCCCTCCAGTACGATGCCCATCTTCGAGAGCGGTTCCGCGAGTTCATTGATGGCGACACTCATTTGTTTGACGTCCTGTTTCGAAAGACTCGTATAGAGGACGTAGCCGTCACCCTGTTTCTTCGCATCGAGTAACGCGTGGACATCCTTGAAGCGAGCAGCGATCTCTTTTGATAACGCCGCATCTTGTTTTTTTAGCGCCGGGTTCAACAATTCGTAGATTTTTTCAGCACCCTCGACGTTTGCTGCGAAGTCATATAAATCGGTATGCGAATAACGATCCTCTTCCCCTGTTACTTTTGACGTCGAGACTTCGTTTAGTAAATCTGTCGCCCCCGTGACGAGTAATTCTGGTGTCACCTCGACCGTCTCGACCTTCGCCCGCAGTAAGTGAACGTCCTTCATCAATTGTTTCGCGTATGCTTCATAGCCTTTTGTCGTTCCCTTTTCAAATAACCCTTGCTCGATTCGGTGGTAGCCACCCCACTCCGACGCTTTAACGTCGCCTGCTCGCGCATCGATTTTCGGATCGAGGTCACCGAACACTTCCGCGATTGGTTCTGCACGTTCGTAGTGCATCCGTGTTGGCGCGTACAACGCTTTCGCTTCTTCGAGTTTGCCAGCTTGGACGGCATCGGTGAACTTTTCCGTCTCGCGGACGAACGCATCGATTTCGTTGATCGCATACGTTCGGTAATCCGTGACGACCTGATCAAAATTCGTCTTTTTTGGTGCCGGTGTCTCCGCTTGTTTCGCTTCACTGCAACCTGCTAAAACGACGGCGAGCGCCCCTGTCATCAATAATGCTTGTTTCATGTATGGTTCCCCCTGTTACTAATTAAGTCAGTTCCTTAAATAGTATAGACGACAATGATAATCGTTATCAATAAAAATTTTTGCGCAATTAAAAAAGCTTGAACCGGTTCATTTCAACCGATTCAAGCTCTTCGTCAGGCTTGTTCTTTTCGTTTTTTGAAGTACGTCCGTGAAATGATGAATGTGACGATCCCGAAGCCAATGAAGACGAACGCTTTTTGGAATAAGCTCAGGAACGACAAATCGAACAATAAAAGCTTGACGGCACTGATCGTCAGCAACAACAATCCGGACAATCGCCACGTCGACGACGTCCGCATCCGACCGATCGCGACAAGGACGAGTGCGAGGACGATATAGGCAGCGGACAACGTCGTACTACGCGCCGTTTCTTCAAGACCGCGGTAGAACGGTAACTCCATGATAATCAACGTATAGGTCGTAAAGACACCGATCGCAGCTAAGACGAGAACAAGTTGCCATGACCCTTTCCAGACCGGATCACGATGTGTCTGAACGAGGAGCAAGACGAATGCTGTCGAAGCAATGACCATAGCGAGCACCGTCAAGGCGTAAGACAGACCTAAGCTTTGATAGGATTCATAATCAACGACGGCAGAAAAGATGAAGACGACATACAAGCCGACGTTAAACAACCGTTGATGCGGCATCCGCGCCCGCGGAACGAACCAAAATGCGGCGATCAACCCGGCAATCAAGAAGTAGCGCAGTTGATACGTCCAGCTGATGGCATCTGCCGGAATCAAGAGGACGGCGACGAGTAAGGCAACGTGACCGACGCCGTTTTGCGCCGAATCCTTTAATCGATCAGCGAGCACGTAGGCAACGCCAGCAAACAGAATCGCGATTAGCGTCCCGAACGACCAATCAAGAATCAGTAACGTCAGCAAGACGACAACACCAGCAAGCCAGCTTGGGGCGTTTGGCTGAAACTGAATCCGTCGTCCGACGAAAGACGTTGCGCCGTAACCGAAGAATGTCGCAAGTAAGAGAGACCATTCATCGAGTTGCGGGACACCATCGTCGTACAGTGAGAGCGTCAACGACAACAATCCAAACGCGAGTGCAATCGTAAAGATCACCCAAGCGAAGACGAACGCTTTCTTTGCCTTCAGTCGGTCAACGGCAAAGAAGATCGCTGCGAACAAGACGACTTCGTACAATAAGAAGAGCGGTAAGTTCGGCTCGTCCGATAATTGTAGATACGGTAATAAGAAACCGGTGATGGATACGAGGACGAGTAAGGCTTGCGATCGCATCCAGAGCATCAAACCGTACGCGATGAAGACGACGACGAGCTCAAGTAAGAAGGCTAAAGACGGTGGATAGAATTGATATAAGGCCATTCCGGCGAACAGTGCCGCCAAAGCGACGATCGTACCGGTCGCGACGAGTCCGACCCCAAGCTCACGTCGTTTCTTTTCATACTGGTATTCTCCGAGGGCGATGACGAGTAGACCAATCAACACCCCACTTCCGATACGGACAGGCGGACTGATCAGACCGGCAACCGAGGCATAGGAGAAGAGGAACAAAGCCCCGAGTGCAGCAAATATCGCTCCTATCCGGGGTAACCAGACGGTCGCGATGACCTGTTCCCATTCTTCGCGGGAGCGCTTTTCCTTGAACGTTGGTTGAGGAACAACCGGTTTTCGTTTCGTATAGGCAGGACGCGGGGCTGGGCGAGCGACCGTACTCACTTCTGGTTCGCTCGGTTCAGGTGCGATAGGTGAAGTGTGCTGTTCTTCAAGAGCAGCCACTCGTTGTCGTAACGCCGCGACCTCCTGCTCGAGACGCGTGATCCGTGGATCTTCCATCTCTTCACTTCCTTTCATGGATACATTGTCATTCTTTTACACACCTAGCAGGTGAACTCCTTCATTTTACAGTAGATTTCGTATCAATATGCCTGAAAATGACAAAAATCCGGTCGCCTTAGAGCGACCGGATGAGGGTTTAACGAACAGATAACGCATATTGTCCCGTCTGATTGAAAACGGATGTGAACTGCGAGCGACTGACACTGTATTTGCCACGGTATGGATCCGAGACATAGAACGAGCCGCTTGAGACACCTGTCACGAGCATGACGTGATAGTTCCGGTAACCTGTGAAAGTTTTACCGTCCGGTTTGATCCAAGAGAAGTAGCCATATGGATTCTTGAAATCGACGGTTGCCCAAACGATGACCGGGTTTCCGCTACGAATTTCACGTTCAATCTTTGAAACACCTTGTTTTGAGATATCGACTGCACCACTGCGGTATTTTTTAGCGAGTGGCAAGATGCCTTTCGGATAGATGCCCCAGTTCTTGTAATAATCGAGTGTACCGGCTGGATTTCCTGTGAACATCTTTTCCGGATCTGCCCAGTAGTACTTCCCGTTCTTGTATGTCGCATTTTTCATGCTCTTTGGCATCTGATTGTAAAGCGACGCAGCTGAGACGGCTTTTTTCTTGTATTCGAGCGCCATCTTCAACGAAACGAACTCACAACCCGACGGATAACCGAGTGAATACTGGTTGTAATACGGAACATTCAACTTCTTCGTTGATGTCGATGGTTTTGATTTCGATACATATTGCGTCGAGATATAACGGTAGCTTCCCTTATAAAGAATTCGTGTCCAGCTACCTGACGTTCCGTATGTCGCGACAGCAACCCCTTTATTCAGTTGGGCAACGACCTTATACTTCGTTCCAGCTCCCGTCCGGACGTTAAGTGTTCCGACTGTCGTATACTTCGTACCCGTCGACGTGTATTTCGACGAGGATGATTTGACGTAATCCTTGTGTATGTAACCTGTGCGGGATTTGTAGCTGATTTTATACCAGCTGCCGGATGTTCCTTTTGATGTGTAGACGTTTCCTTTGTAGACGTTACCGAGAATCTTACTCGACGTCGACGGTTTTTCACGGACACGCAAGACATCCGTCGTCACGGTCAACTTCGTTGCGGCCTCAGCGATCAACGAAGGGCTGAGTACCCCAACGATGACAACCGCTACGAGCAATGCGGATAAGAATCGTTTCATGATAGACCCCCTGTGGTTTGATTTGGTGAGACACTCCTCTTTTCCCAACTTTTTGAAAAAATAATCAACATTTCTTTAGAAAAATCTGAAAATTAGGAATGCACTCATTCTTTATATCAAAAAAACTCGACCATGCCTACGGGCGCAGTCGAGTTGTCATCTTCCTGAAATCAAAATAAAATTTAATTTTTAATCGTTAAGATATATGGTGATGGTTGCGCAAAAGCTTGTTCGAGCAGATGAGAAACGAATAACGTGTCCTCTTCCTTGACCGGAAGCGGTGCGTCTTCAACGATACTACGGTAAAACGCACGATACAACTTGCCGTAATCGCCGACTGGACTCGGGATTCGGACGTCTTGCAAGTGACCATGTTCGTCATGATAGATCAGACGACCATAATCGTCTTCGGAATCCTCACCGAAACCTTCTTCCCCTGGGAAGTAGTTCGCTTTTAAATCAAGTTCTTGCCGGTCGACGTGTTGTTTGATGAACGTCCCGTTCGTCCCGTGCAACATCCAGCGTGGGGCCGGGGCGAGTGCAACGTGACTCGTCCGGACACTCACCTTCAGCTCCGGATAATAGAGATCGATCGCAAATGCGTCGTCTGGATTGTGCGGCAGTCGAACACTGCGCACGTCAAAGGCGACCTTGTCCGGTTTTCCGAACAAGGCGATGATTTGGTCGAGCGTATGGACGCCGAGCCCGTAAAGCGCACCGTTTTCGTGACGCGGGTCCGCTGACGCCGCTTCCGGGCGGAATAGATCAAATTGCGAGACGACCTCGACGAGTCGTCCAAGTTTTCCGGAACGGATGATTTGCGCGACGACTTGGAAGTCGCTATCGTAACGTCGATTTTGATAGGCGAGAATCTTAACGCCTTGCACAGCTGCTTCCGCAAATAACCGCTTTGTCTCTTCTTCCGTCACGGTGAACGGTTTTTCGACGAGAACATGCTTTTGATGCTGTAACGCTTGTAATGCATACTCAAAATGAGTCGCCGGTGGTGTATTGATGACGACGACGTCGAGTTTTGGGTCAGCGAGCATCTCGGACAGATCCGTCGTAAACCGGGCATCCGGCAGTCGATCCTGATAGGATGCGAACAGCTCCGATTTTTCCTTCCGATTGTAAATCCAGGTGACGTGATAGTTGTCCTCGATCATCACGTACGGTAAATGGTAACGGGTCGTACTTTTGCCAAAGCCGATAAAGCCGATATTCAGTCGCATCCGATCACTCCTTGAACCGTTCTTTTTCTATTACCATACCAAACGAAACGACCGTTGTCTTGATTGAACCGCTTCAGGCAGTCGCTTCGATGCGTTCGTACTCATAAATCGAGAATCCATCCCGTGTTCCTTGATAGACGAATCCGAATGACGCGTAATATGCATTGAGAAACTCGTTCGTCGCGACACAGTCAAGTCGTAGAATTTCTCCTTCATCCTCTGTCACAGCAATCGCGTGTTCGAGTAGTTTTCGACCGACACCCTGTCCTTTTGCACGGTCGCTGACGACGATTCGATGGATATACAGACCTTCTACATCATCCCACAAGGATTGATCCCATTCGAGCGAAGGAAGCAGGGCAACGGAACCAAGCAGCTCGTTCTGATCCTCAAAGACATATAAGCGACCTGCTTCTAAATCTCGTGCGACGAGTTGGTCGATGTCTTGCTCCAGATAAGCAGACCACTGGCTACTGCCACTGGCTTTGAGGGAGAGCGCTTTTTGCTCAAGTAGGGTTGCGATGTTTCGAACGTCTTTTGATGTAGCTTGTCGTATCATGTTATTCCTCCTGTTACAAAAAAATTCTTCTCTATCCTAACGAATGTACAGCGAGAAGAAAACCTTTTTGCTTCAAGATTTCACGTTTGCCCATTATTTTGTGATTTTTTTCATATTTCACAATTTTATTTCAATGTAACGTATCCTTTAGGAGTGATCTGACCCCCAGTCGTCACAATGGATAAACGACCGGCTTCCCACGAGCCGGTCGTTTTTTTGTCGTTCAGGCGAGTTCGACCCAACGACGCGACAAATTCCGAGCTTGCGCCCGGTACTCGTCGTCTTCGACGATCGGATTGCTGAGTCGTGGAGCGGAATCCGCATAGTAGCCACCGTTATCGAGCGGATCGTCGGTCGTTGCGAGGTAGAGTGCCGTCTTCGCGCCGTATTCCGGTGTATAGAGTTTTCCGGTCCAGTATCCGACTTGCGCGACCGGCTTGAGTAACGTCTTCATCACTTTCCCGTACTTGCCGCGGTAGAACAGATCCGTATTGACGATCCCTGGGTGGACGCTGACGAACGTGATCCGGTCGCCGTGTTTTTCGGCCAGTTCACGCATATGAATCATTTGCAGGAGCTTTGATTCGCGGTAAGAACGCATCGGACTATAGTGTTCTTTTTTGACGTGGGCGATGGCTTCGAGTTCGACGTCGGTCCGAATCAAGCCGCCTTCACCAGCGAGCGACGAAATCGAGATGACGCGCGGATCGTTTCCTTTTTCAAGTAACGGCAATAAGCGCTCGATCAAGTAGAAATGACTCAAGTAGTTGACTTGAAATTGTGATTCGAAGCCGTCCTTCGTAACATGATACGGCGGTACCATGACTCCAGCGTTTAAGATCAAGCGGTCGATGCGACCGACTAAATCAAACAGACGATCCGCAAAGCGACGAACGGAGTCCAATTGATCGAGTTGGACAATCTCGATTTCCAGATGCGTATGCGATACAACATGTTCCCGCAGTAATTGTACGAGTGCCGTTGCTTTCTTCTGCGAACGGACGGTAGCGATGACCCGATCTCCTCGCTCTAATAATTCTTGAATCGTGACCATCCCCATGCCGGAGTTGGCACCCGTGACGATACAGATGTTCATCCCTTTTCCTCCTTGTGTTCCATTTTGAACGCAAATAGTTCTGTTTCTAGTTTTCCTTTTTCTTTTCGTTTGTACACCTCGTTTTGACGTTATTTTTCGAAATTTTCAAAAAGTAACGTATACTAAAAGAAGAACATGTTATCACGAAAGAGGTGGTCGGATGGAAGAAGGGGCGATCTTATTCGTCGCAGGAACGTTACTATTGATTGCGATCATCACGACGAAATTCGCCGTCCGGTTAAATGTACCGACGTTGATCCTGTTCGTCGTCGTCGGGATCGTAGCAGGGTCAGATGTCACAGGAATCATCAACTTTGGTGATTTCGAGCAAGCCCGTCTCTTTGGGACGATGGCGCTCGTTCTGATTCTGTTTGACGGTGGCTTGCATACGAAGTGGGCACACTTCCGGAAAATCCTCCCTGCCGCCCTGTCGCTTGCGACCGTCGGGGTCCTTGCGACGACGGGGATCATTGCGATCGTCGCGTATCTACTACTTGATTTTTCTTGGCCGGTCGCATTATTGATCGGCGCGCTCGTCGGCTCGACCGATGCGGCCGCTGTCTTTTCCCTGCTCAGTGGACGACCAGTCGATCCAAAAGTCAAACATACGCTCGAAGCGGAGTCCGGAACGAATGATCCGATGGCTGTCTTCCTGACGATTTTGTTCACGTCGTTTGCGTTAGCACCGGAATCGTTCTCGATCGGTGCGGGTATTCTGTCCTTCATCTACGAGATGGGACTCGGGACACTAGTTGGTCTCGCAATCGGGTATCTCGTCACGCAACTGCTGAACCGGATCGAGTTACCATCGTCCGCCCTTTATCCAACTCTTCTATTCAGTGGAGCGCTCTTCTCGTATGGTCTCGCGACGATTTTGCACGCCAGTGGGTTTCTCGCCGTCTATTTGACTGGGATCTGGATCAACAATCATGACATGATCTACCGCGAGACGCTCAAACGATTCAGTTGCAGCTTATCGCATTTAGCCGAGATCGGCATGTTCATCATGCTCGGATTGCTCGTCTTTCCAAAACAATTGCTCGATCCTCGGACCTTGTTCGTCTCAGCCGTCATCGTCCTGACGTTGATCCTGCTCGCTCGTCCACTTGCCGTCGTCTTATCGCTGCTTCCGTTTCGGTATACGGTCAAAGAACAGAGTGTCATCACAGCAGCCGGATTACGGGGCGCCGTTCCGATCATTCTCACGACCTATCCGCTTTCGAGTGGTCTCGCGGAAGCGCCGCTTCTTTTCAATATCGTCTTCTTCACCGTCATGACGTCTGCCCTTTTGCAAGGAACGGCCTTGCCGTGGATCGTCCGGCGGATGGGGCTTGAGACACAGCACGATACGACGGTTGAACCGTTCTTGAAATTCATGACCGTCACCCATCCGCAAGCGGAAATCATCGAGGTCAGGGTCTCGACAAACAGTGTGATTGCCGGAAGAACGTTACAGGATATCGAGATGCCTCAGGATGTGCTCGTCGTCGCCATCATTCGTGAAGATGAAATTCTGACGCCGCGTGGTCAGACACGTGTCCTCGTAGACGATCAACTGTTGATTTTGACACCTAAACAAGCGGATCAGGACGTTCGGCGGCTGATTGTGTCGCTCGGGTTATAGATCGCTCTCGACACATCCTCAAGCAGGGTGTGTTTTTTGATGTAGATTAGTATACTCAAAGAGGAAAATAAAGGAGGAACCTTGATGTTGAAACGATTACTTGCCGTCATCTTGACCACCACCCTCGTTTGCACCGTCCTAGCATACATATCCTATACACCGCTCCGAGATCAGGCATCGGATACGATGTATGAATCATTCCGGTCAACATTTTTGTTTTATGTCTTAGTGGCATTGCCGATCATCCTGCTGTCCGGCTTCTTACTCGACTTTATCATCGGCATGATCATCAACCGATCATCGACGACATTAGCGTATGTGCCGACAGTCCTCGGTTACGGAGTGTACGGCATCGTGATTGCGAGCCTGCTCATCGTACTGACGACGAAGGACGCATTTGATCTGCCACTTTCTTTTACGATCGCTGGTCTGACAGCCATGATCTATTACAGCCTGTCCGTCGTCTTTAATCGACTGACACCAACACATTAAAAACGACCAGGTACGTCTGCTCGAGCGCGGACATACCTGGTCGTTTATTTATTCTGCTTCCGTTCGTTCAATCGTGACGACACCTGGCGGACGATGCGGGAAGGTCAACGTCAGACCGGCAAAGCGACAAATATCATCTTCGTTCGGTGCCCGGTGCACCCAATCAATCGTCTCTTGTCGTGCTAGCGCGTGGCGAATCCGGTTATCGGCTTGTGTACGCGAGATGCCAAGGCAGTCGACGTTCGTGATATACGTCGCTTCGTCCGACTCGATCTGTTGCCAAATCCCGAGGATCAGTTGACCAATCGGACTGACGGATTGACCATCCGGTTCTTCGCTGCTGACGGCATCGTCGAGCATCTCGATGACAGCGTCACAGGTCTCACCAGAAGCAAGCAACCGCGTCGACCCTTGTTGTAGAATCCGGTATCGCGTCACGCCGTTCTCGAGCCACAAGCGTTGTGCGAATGGATTGACCGGGACACCATGGAAAAATGTCTGTGTGCCGCGCCAAGCAAAACCAAATGATGGGTCGTACGCCCGAATCGTCGCCATGGCACGATCATGGAACTTAGCGATCGTCTGTCGTTCCGTTTCCAGTAAGTTTCGGATCGCCTCTTCATCCTCTAACGGTACCGACTTTGGTGTCACAGTAAATAATTCCGATTCCGGTAAGCGGTGTGGGGACAAAATCGTTCCATCGAAACGATAATCGTTCGCTGGACGTCCAGTACGCCCGACGGATAAGCGCCACGTTCGTTCTTCCGGCATGAAGGCATAACTTTGATGGGCGAAAGGTGGTGCGACGAACAGTCCCGGGAACGAATCGAACGTTTCGACTCGCAGAACGTCACCGTCATACCAACACTCTTCAATCAGACGGACGAGTTGTCCGACCGGAGCGTTACGGTCCGTCAGGTAACGACCGGTATTCGCATGAAATCCGAGCAGGAACTCGCGCTCTTCTTCTTGGAACGTCACCATCAAGAGCTGGAACAACGAGGCAATCTGCTGCTCGACGAGTTGTGAATCCTCCTCCGTCTCTGCCTCAAAGGCGATCATCTTCCAACCGGACCGCTCATACAGATGGATCGTCACCGGAAAGAACAGGAAGGCACCATGTGTCGCTTCGAGTTTGACCATATCTTGCATCGCTAGGCGTTCTGTCAGTAAGGAAAAACCCATTCGTTCGAAATGATCTTGCAGCCGTCGTTTCCAATGTGTGAACTCCACGCAATCCTCTCCTCTCGCGAATTATGCGCCGCGTTTTCGTAACGGATTCTTCGACCAGTAGATGTAGAGACCAACGAGTCCTGCGATGCCGATGATATAGGACGGCGTGCCGCTGACTTGAATCAAGACGTCCGGTGCCGGGAAGACCGTCACGAGCAGTGCCTTGTAGGTTGAAAAAAGAATGAAGCTGATGACGAATTGAATCCACACCCGCGGTTTGACTTGTTTAATCTTCGGTGCCGTGATGACCTGTGACATCGCGTCGATCAAAAATAGCGCGATGATCGAGAAGAATAAGTAATCAATCAAAGCGAATTGGAACAATCCATCGATCCCTTCGATGAAGATGAACATCAGGATCGACGAGACATAGTTTCGCGTCCAGCGTTTCTGCGTCTCCATCCGGTGCCGCTGCGGTAACTCGGCGATCATCTGGTCGAGACGTGCCTCGACGGATAGACCGTGAATCTCTTCGAATGGACGTTGTTTCCGCTGGGCTTCATAGATATCTGCCCGCAGACGGTCTTCAATCTCCGTCCGGTCCGGTTCTGCGACATTCAGGTTCAAGCGTGGTAAAACGTTTTCTAATTGACGTGTATTGGCTTTCGTTAATTTCAATCGATTTCCCCCTTTTTCATGTTTAAGTATACTGGGTTTTTGGGAAAAATACGTAGTGGAAGTAAAAGATTGCTTGACGAAACGATGAAGAATGTTCAGAATTATTAAAATATAGTGTCGGAATCAGACAGAAAGGACGTGCCGGACCATGCGTCAAACATTGACGAGCGCCGCCTTGATCACCTTGCTGACAAGTGCGGGCATCGCCTTCCCGTTGGCTGAAGCGAAGCCACCCGTGGACCAAGAACCAGTCGAACTCGATCAGCAACAGGAACAAACGCCTGAAACAGAATAACAATAACCCGCGCTCAAGCAGGAGCGCGGGTTATTTCATGTATCACTAGGATGGGTGACGCTTTCCTCAATCGTGACGGTCCACGTAACGACCGTCGTGCTGTCACGAACGCCATGTGCCTCGATCGTCGAGAGAAGTTCTTTGACACCACCTGATCGTAAAGTTTCCTCGATCTGCACTGCGTCAGCATATGGGGTTCCCGGGCACTCAAGCAAACCATCCGTCGTCACGAACAACTGATTCTCGCCTTGGCGCAATTCGCGGACACCTCGTGTATAACTTGGGACCGGTAACGCAAACGTATTCGCGCGTCCAATCCATTCATAGAACTGACGCTGGTTCAAAGCAGCTTGTTCCATCCTCATCAAATCTGGGTGAAACAAATACAAGACGACGTCACCGACCGAGAACCACCAGATGAACCCTCCTTTTCGGACCGCAATCAGACAAGCCGTCTCGCCTTGCAACGTCGCACACGTCGCTAAAAAGTCCGGATCTTGAAACAGATCAAGCACGGTCGTCTCGATCCGTCGGAATGCTTCCGTAAGTGGTGCATCCAGATCAGTCCGAATGCGCGACTCGTGTTGTGCCAACTGCTGTAAGACAAGTGCCGCACTATCCGCTGTCTTATGAGCGTCTAAGACGATAGTCATCTCCCAATCGTCGCCAATCAAGATGGCAACCCCGTCTTCGTTTTTATACTGACCGCTTCTTGAACAGCCTCCGAATCGCCCGAGCGCCACCCGACCGATCTGGTCGATCTGCTGCGTGTCGACGAATGGTTCGTCGGACCCGACCCAGTAGTAGGATGGATGTGTCGTTTGCATGCATCAGTCTTCCCTTCTTTACAGAATGTACGAGCGAGAAAGCCCACTCCTTTAGGGATGGGATGATAGCGAGTTCGGGGACGGGGTGTCTTCAGATACCGCATGTCCCCGACTGTTCTTCCTGATGAAATGCATTTATAGTAAATCTATAATGGAGTTGATTATTAGGATGAAGGAGGTGTCAAAGATGAGTCAAGTCGTCACGGTAGAAGTTCGAATCTATGCCACGCGTCGTC
>Ga0308156_1000774_pt1 | contig 51196 bp, 44 predicted proteins | sample PhyAR2_FD_201041 | JGI IMG/M metagenome (GOLD analysis project Ga0308156, IMG submission 201041) | Phyllosphere microbial communities from UC Gill Tract Community Farm, Albany, California, United States - DLSL A.R2 | ecosystem: Host-associated > Plants > Phyllosphere > Unclassified | place: USA... | reverse complement strand
AATTTAATCTATTTATTTCATACCTTAAATTTATGTCTAGTTTTCGGGGCGCAGCATATGTTAAGACAAAAACTAAGATTTCACAACCCTAAACAAATTTTTACACTAAATTAGATACAAAAGTTGCCTTGTCGAGGTGAACATGCGATATAATTAATATCGCTACAGCTTTACCAAATTGTCAATATTAGCTAGGAGAATTTATAGATATACATCCCACATTATGTTACGTAATCCATTAATAAAAGCGTTTAAAAAGCAAATTGAGAAAACCAAAAGAGATGGTATAGACCAGCAAATGCTAGAGCAGTATTTTGAGCTCATTAAACAAAGCATACAAGATGACATAAAAGATGGGTATCAAGAAACCATTGCAAGAAATCTGACGCTGGGCATCGGTTTTCACGCGGGAGATTACCCTAAACATTTGATACTGAATGGTAAAAAAGATGGTTGGAAATACATTACCCGCCATCTTTTATGGCAAGGGCATATTTTGCAAAAACTATTTCACTACAAAGAAGTTACTCCACGAACGGTCGGCTGTATAATGGGGTTGTCGCTTCTTTGGAATATGACAGATCTGACACAACTATCAAGAGAATACTTCCAGTTTTTATTTGAAGCAGAACAGGATAAATATAAACAAAAAGAAGTTCATCATCTGTTTATGGCGATACTATTCGATTTATATTCCCATAATGAAATTAATATGAGCTTGTATGCAGGTTTACCCAACGATATTGTTTACCGACGGTTTTTAGATAATTGGAATTCTCCAGATGAGAAAGTAGTAAGTGAATTGCTTTTGGAAATATGTGATCATCATGTATATAGTTCATTGGATCTCAAAGACAAATTCAGTGAGATACTTTCACTCAATTTTATACCGTATGAGATCAGGCTGATTGAAAAGATAAGAAAGAGAAGTGGATTAAGCGATATAAAAATTGACCATCCCCTTCTTCAAACTCCATTGGCGGAAATCCCAGAAAAAGCATATGAATGGGATCTTTCCAAAGATGAGGTTTTTCAATATCTACTACAGAGAGAGTAATCCATCATTACGCGATCGAGAAGACCGCCGTTTATCGAAAAGGTTTTCCATGATCGTCCACAACTGCCGCGTCTTCCGCTATCATTACTTCAACCTGGGTGATTACTACTTTTGGAAAAAGACTTCATAATATTTATTCATTTATCCGGAGTAATGGTAATTCGGCCTTTTTTTAATTTTTTTTAAAAACCAAAGAGGATTCGATATTGTATTAATAGTACTTTTCAAAAATAGGTAGTAATTAGGAAGCCTTGAGATCCTCCCAGACTCAAGGTTTTTTTATTCATCATAGCCCAACTCATCAAGAATAATAGCAAGTTCAGCGGTTGTCAACCAGCTCTCTTTGTTACATCGCATTACCCATTCGCCATTGCGAAAATCTACATCCATTATAAATATTTAACTCTATTCTTGGCATAGTTTAAATCAATATTTACTGATTGCCGATAGGTAAGTCCAGACAATGAAGAATAGCTGTAACGGTATTCTGAACCAAAGATAAGTGACTCCATTCCCATTAAATGTAGCCTTTTGATAATCTATTTGTTTTATGGAAGCATAAATATTTGCAGGAAGTACCAATATCAGGAATACTATAAGTAACCAAGCAGTTAAAGTCCGATAATTTGGAAATAGAAGTCCAAAGGCAAAAATAATTTCTGCAATTCCTGTTAGATAAACACTTTCTGTTTTGAACGGGATAAATCCAGGTATCATTAAAGCCATTCCCTTTGTAAACGCAAAATGCCCAACAGCAGAAAATATCAACATTGCAAACATAGCTATTCTGCCCGATAAAGCATATTGACAAGTACCATAAAGTAATTTCGTAACCAATAGGGAAACAGCAAACACACCAAGTAAAACAATTAACGGTTTCATTTTTTATAGGCAAAGTTCGTTTATTGCTTTAGAGAAATCAATGAACCCAAGTTAAGAAATTCGTCTGCGTATTCTACTTAATGCTTGTGGTGTAATACCAATGTAAGAAGCAATATATTTCAGTGGTATTTCTTTTATAAGCTCCGGTCGCTCGGTAAAGAGATTTAAGTATCTCCTTTCAGCGGTTTCATTCAACAGAGAAAGCTCTCTTTGCGACTTTTTCAAAAACAATTCTTCGCTGGCTTGTCGCCCAATTGCATTACCGATTTTTGTTTTCTTGTAAATTTCTTGCAGATCATCAAAGGTAAGTTGCCAAAGTGTTGTTTCTGTTAAGGTTTCTATATAGTAAGTTGAGGGATTTCGAGTTAAAAAGGAATTGTACCCGCTTACAAAATTGTTATTAAATGCAAACGAAAAAGTAAGGTCATTTTCTTCTTTTGGGATGTAGAAACGCACAATTCCTGTTTCAATGAACGACAGATTATTTTCTATTTGACCCGACTTTAAGAGGATATGTTTTTTAGGAAAATTCTGCCTTGTAAGTTTAGAATAAAAAACCTGCCAATCATGGTCTGTTAGCTCAAATCTCCTTTCAAAATATTTTCGGATTAGTTCCATTGAAGCTGTTAATCAATTACATTTTACAAATGTACATCACTACCGTCGAAAACGATTAGGAAAAACGCATAAAAAAGCGAGGAATTATGAATTCAAAAAATATTATATTAAATAAACTTAATTCGTTATAAGTTCATGCTCTTTCTTGATCGATCCATTCAGGTAGTTTCTTCAAAAATAGTTCTCGTTCATTTGTCGAATAGAGAAAATACAGCTCATCTTGAATTGGAAATTTGTAACATTTGAAATAGGGCTTTTTATGTTCTTTCCAATCGTCAATGTCTTCTTGCGAATAAATACAGCTTTCTTCCGTTTCTCCAATATACTTTAACAGTTCAGTTTTCTTTGGGTTGTCAGCTGTTTTTAAATATTGGTAGCATTCTTTAATTTCTGCCGAAACCAAATATTCGTCATCAAATCCAATTCCGCTGTCAAATCGATATTTTTAGCTTCAAAAGACAACCAGACGGTTTCAGGTGAATTTACCTTCTTTCCCATATTTTCGCCATTCCTTTTCCTCTGCAAAAAGATATTGCACGATTTCATAGTCCGTTTGTTTAAGATCATTGTAAATCGCAATATTGAGTCTTAATCGGTCAAAGTGTTTTGAACCTATGGCGTCTCTATCAAAGCGATAATTGTCCAAGAGCTTTGGGTTCTATCGAACTAACTCGAGTTCAGTTTTATAATTTTCTACTACTGTCAAGGTGTGTTGGTATTATTGTACATAACTCTCAAATATACGCATTCAACAAATTATAAAATAGATGCTTTGTAAATCTTTCGGGCATTGAAACTTTCTGCTTAATATTCAATGGGCAGAATTGCCGGACTTGAATGGTCGTCAGTTTTCGAAACTGAACAATTAACGGTACCCAAATCTCCAATTAGGAGAAGATCATTCACCCCGAGCGGCAGTTATGACACATTCTTTGTTCCAAAGGTCCAGGCGGCTTTCTTGAATTTTCAGCTCTCCATCAAATTACATATATTAGATTTGAAATAAAGGCTATTCATATTTAACCAAGATTTTATGGGCAACATATTTGACGAAGAAAAGTTATATCCTTATGAAGGGCCGATAAAAAAGCATTTCGAAGAACATTTTGACAGGGTTTTCATTGCATTCCTCCCCTTCTTCCAACTTGATAGAGCGGAAACTGATAAAAGTAATCTAAAAAAGGCTAAGTTACTATCGAACGAAGAAGCGTTGAAAAAAATTGATTTTTTAAAAAGCCTTCCCGAGGCTAATAGGGATATCTATAATTACGACAATGAACGATATCCTGATAACAAAGTTATTTTTACGGAGGGTAAAGCAATACCGTGGAAAAATATCGTGAATGGTTCAACCCTGACGTGCTATGCTGAACTTAATACGGCCCTAAGGACTTCTATAGGCGGCCTAAATCGAAATTTTACGAGGCCGGATCTTATGGAAAAGCTGAACAATTATACAGATCGCGAAACTATCTACCACCCAACCGAAGGTACGTTTGGTATACTTTCAAAGATGGCTATCCACAGCGCCTTCAAACTCCTAGAAAAAAACCAGATCATGATAACTGACGAATTTTATGAAAACACCTCAATTGTGGATCTTGATCGCTTAACTGAATATGAATTCTGTGATGAGATTGGCGGCAAAGATTATTATCTATACTCGGCTGATAAAGAAATTCTGTTTACCATTGAGTGGGATAGCTTCTTCTTTCTCATCGCAACGGATCATAAAAAAATGGATCAGCTTATCGCCAGCCATTTGTTTGAGGGTTTTCTCTGTAATGAAAATACAGATCATTATTGGGAATATAATGTTGAGATATAAAATAACCATTAAAAGAGTGCAATCAAAGTGTAGAAAATCATGATGGAATGCAGTGTATACAGATATTTGGAAAAAGTTGCTGACAGATCGGTCTTTCCATCTTCCGCCATCTGCATAATGCTGCTATCGCAAAAGACAAAATTTTCATACCCGCCATAATTTTTTCAAATTAGTTGATTACGTCAATTTTTCGACGGAGTGTAGAGTCAAAACTTAACCCTCGTCAATCTTTTTCAAGGTGTTTATTCTTAGCTTTGAAATTTAAAGTTTTAAAATATTAAACAATTGATAGAATGTTATACCGAAGATGCCTTTTGCGATCCCTAAATGAATAGAAATATTATGAAGATAAAAGTTTTTATTTTGCTGATAGGTTCTTTGATTTCGTCTAATAAATCTCCGGCGCAGGTTAGAACTGATAACCCTCTTCGATCCGAACTTGACCATGCTGTCGATCGGGCGGCACTGCAATATATGTCAGACACTACCGCAATCGGTCTTAACATTGGAATTATATTCAGAGGAAAAACACGCAGTTACCATTACGGAGAAAATGTTAAGGGTAGCGGTAAATTACCATCTGATGATTTGTATTATAATATCGGGTCAATCGCAAAGACGTTTACAGGCACTCTGCTTGCCCAAGCGGTTATAGACAAACGAATAGGTCTACATGATGACATCCGGAAATACCTTCCCAGTATCTATCCAAATCTTCAATATCAGGGACATCCCGTTACGGTGGTCCATTTGGCTAACCACACATCGGGTCTGCCGGGTATTATCCGAGATCTTTATCCTGAGGAAAAAAATAAACTGCGCGAATTAAGCTTTGCAGGACAGGCTGATTATTTATCACATTACAATGCAGATAGCTTGCTGAAAGATCTCCATAATGTCGTTCCAGATACCATACCTGGCACCAGGTATCGCTACAACACAAATGGAGTTATGCTTTTGCAATACATTTTAGAACGGGTGTACCATCGCAATTACGCAAAACTGACAACAGAATATTTGAAGACGCGGTTGAACCTTCAAGAAATTACTCCTATATTGAACAGAAAGCAGATGAAGCTAACTGCTCAAGGTTATACCAAAGACCGTAAGCCACAATCATATGTCAACTTAGAAGGTTATTACATAGGGCCAAGTATGAACGGTACAATGCGTGATTTGCTCGGCTATGTTAAAGCGCAGCTGGACGAGCGTGAGCCGGCAATTCGTTTTTCTCACCAACTGACCTGGACTGGTGCAAACGGTTTCGCTATTGGGCTAAACTGGATGTATAATACCGAAAACGGTATCCACTATTTTTACCATGACGGAAATACAAAATTGGGCTTCAACAGTTTATGTACTATTTATCCGGCGCAACAATTGGGAATATTTATTATCGCTAATGATGTGCATAGTCCGGAAAAAATCAGGCATATGGAAAATATTATTTTTGATGCTGTTAAACAATAGTGTTCTCTATATTTACAACATACTTCAAAATGAGCAGACCATACATAAATTTATTACTTTAGTATTGTATACTGTTGCTTTTTCTAAATGGTGGAAAAATGAAGCCATCTTTATTCATTGTAAAGTATTTATAAGAATGCTTTAAAATAATTATTACTTGTTTAAACTATGCGAAAGACGATATTATTGATTTCTATACTTTCTGGCTTTTGCATCATTGTGCTTGGGCAGAATAGGGCCTCGGGCATTATTTTTTTTAAGGGTAACTTTAAAGAAGCGCTCGCTGTAGCACAGCAAAAAAAACTGCCGGTATTTGTAGATGTGTATACAGACTGGTGTGCACCCTGCAGAAGAATGGAGCAGGAAGTCTTTTTACCGCCCGGAGGTGGCTGCATTCTACAACGAGCACTTTATTTGCTTTCGGCTGGATGCTGAAAAAGGTGAAGGACCTGCGCTGGCAAAAAAATATGGTGTTAGCGCATACCCGACCTGGCTGTACCTAGAAGCAGACGGTATGTTGCGCAGTAGGAAAACAGACTTTCTTACGGGGGCAGAGTTCATCAAATTAGGGAGTACTGTACTCGGCAATAATGCAACATATGCACAGCTTTCAGCATTGGAAACGCAATTCAGTAAAGGCGACCGTAGCGCAGACTTTCTGCGCTCTTACCTCGAATTGCGGACAGCCGCACAATTGGATAATGCAGCGGTTATGGATGCCTATCTTTATGCTCTTGGCCCTAATAAGGCAGGACCTGAGCTCATCAGGTTCCTCATCAAAAATGCCGGACGGACTTGGTCCGCAGCCATACCATATATTGCTCAGCATTTGGTCTCCTTAGATAATGCAGCTCAAAAGCAGCTGCCGGGCGAGTTTTTTGACGAACATTTGTATTTCGCCTGGGGGGATGCTGTAAAGGAGAAGGACACCGTTACGGCAGTGAGAGCGATGGCGGCAGCAGAAAAGGTATATCCTTTATTGGACGAGGCTAAACAACTGACCTGGAACCGTTCGGCTTTATACCATTGCAAAAATCTCCAGTTAAAAGCCGGTTTAAAAACAGCAGGCTACCGGCTTGCCAAGGTTCAAATGGCCATTGATACCGCTTATGCCCGGCAGCAGGATAAAATTCTTTTGGATCAGGTCATGGCGCCTTTCCGCTCACGCAAGCAAGACAGTACGAAAATCCCTGGGTTTGCTGAGGAAAAAAAGTTAGCCGCTACGCAGTACTCCGGTAAAACAGCCAGCATATTATATGAAACAGCTCTAGCATTTGCAGATGTGCTGCCTACAGATGATCCAGCATTGACGGATGCAAGGAAATGGGCGGAAAGAGCTGTATTATTGGTGCCTAATGAGCATACTAGAGCGCTTTTTCATCGATTAAGAGATAGGCGTTGATGAAATATTTTAACTAAACCTGTCACCATCAAACGACTGTATTGTTCTAGAACGGGGCGATGTAGGCTAGATGTTCAAGTTCTAACATAATTTAAACCATATTTGTTCCATGGCAAAGTTCGTTAACGTAATTTTTATAGCCTTTTTAAAAGAATCTTGTTCATATTCTTAAGATTGCGCTTTCTGCGCGGAGAATGAATATTTTTACAGAAACTAACATCCCTAAACTCTTCTCGAATTCATGGCTTTACTCCATTGCTTTCTATGACACCTAGTACAGGATTCAGAATCGCTATCAAAACTAAACACAACATGGCCACAATACATACATGCAAATGGTCCTTCAGAATTGGATACATCGACCATTTTATAGGAGGAAGGGAACAATGGTAGCCCATATCTGACGTCATCATCAGCATAGAATAAAACGCTTAATGTCCCATCAATCTCTAGAACCCCTTCCTTAACCTGACCCAAATGTTCAACATTTAAATTTCGGAGTTCTGAAAAGAACTCCATTCTCGAAAAATTGTCATCATTTTCATGTTTTATGTGAAATACTCCGTCCTTCACAATGGGTAAAACTTTACCCTCTAATAAATGAGTGATCACCTCAGACTTGTACGTGAGCCAAGTTATCAACTTGTAGACTGAAATTACACAGATAAAAACAACAACCGAATAGGAAATGGGCAAATCTTCCTGAAACATCGGATCTCCCGCGGCGGAGCCAAGACTGATAATAATCGCAACCTCAAAAACAGTTAGCTGTCGAACACCTCTCCTACCTGAAAGTCTCAGTATGATCAAAATCAGAAGAAACATTATTATCGTTCTCGCTGCAATTTCCACAAGGAATGAGCCTTCCACTCCGTCCGAGAATATTTTGTCTATATCAATCATTGCCTCTCAAATAACTAAATCTTAAAAACATTATCACATTTATTCCTTAAACATTCCTCGGATTGCAATAGTTCATCACTCGAGAAAAACAACATAAACAAGGATCTTTTATATGAGCGCAATGCTTACAAGATGTAAAAAAACATCGCCTTTAAACCTTCAGTTCCCATCTTTGAAGTAGATGAACACTTTTGATAGCTGAATACTCGTGCCGATAGACAACCTGACGAATATAATTTATTCCTTGGCTAACCATTAACGACTTCTCCTCCATTAGGGTGTAAAACTTGACCGCTCATAAAATGTGAATCTTCGCTCGCTAGAAATAGAAAGCTTGGTGCAATTTCATTTGGCATCGCTGCCCTTCTCATTGGCGAGTCGCTTCCAAATTCTGAGTTCTTTTTAGAGTCAAATGAGGATGCTATCAATGGAGTCCATACCGGACCTGGCGCAACAGCATTGACCCTAATTCCTTTATCAATAAGATTTGCTGACAAGCTTCGTGTAAAAGAAATTATTGCACCTTTTGTTGCAGAATAATCTATCAACTTTGGACTGCCTCGATACGCAGTCACAGAGGATGTGTTAATTATGCTTGCCCCCTTTTTAAGATAAGGTATGGCATATTTTGTGACCCAGAAATAGGAAAAGAAATTATTCTGAAAAGTCTTTTGCAACTGTTCAGTGGTAATGTTTTCAATTGATTCTGTTTCCCAATGAAGCCCCGCATTATTAACGATAATATCAACTTTCTTATGCATTTTTATCGTAAATTCAATTACTTTTTTACAGTGATTTTCTTTCCCCAAATCACCTTTAATTAGCGTACATTTTCTAGAGAAGGACTCAATCTCTTTCTTGGTTTCTTTTGCATCTTTTGTCTCATTAAGGTAGGCAATAACAATATCTGCTCCCTCCTTCGCAAATAACAAAGCTACAGCTTTGCCTATGCCGCTATCTCCCCCCGTAATTAACGCTACCTTATTTTTCAATTTTCCTTCTGCAGGATATGCTATCGGAGAAGTGTCAGGAACTGGAGTCATATTTCTTTCCAATCCGGGTCGCGTTTGCTTTTGTAACGGTCTAATCTTTTTACTTGCTGCTTTTTTCATACCATTTTTTTAATAATTACAAAGAATATCTGATTTCCAAAATTTGTAAGGGTCAGTGCAGATGTCAAGACCTTACAGTGTCAGTAACCTTAGGTAAAGAGTTTTTACCGACTCATCCAACAAATGAACAACCCCAAAGTCTGAAAGGTTTGGTAGGTATTTATCCTTCCATCCTGCTGCAGGAAAGGTTTCTTTTCTATATACAGGGCGGCATCCCTCCAGTGCAAACACATCGCACATTGGATGTGAGGATAAGACGCCTCCGATCGAAAGTGAAGAAATGTATATTTCCTCAGAGCTATTTTTCCTTCCACTAATCTTTTAAAAAAAATATTTTTTTGCCAAATGCATTTGTATAAGTCTTTCGGCCAATATTTTCTAGCTTATATTTTTAAATTTGCAAACATATGATATTGAATATCAAATAAAGACCTGCGTCAAAAAGTGACCTAGAGGTCCTGTTGGATCTTAGGATATATACAATGAATGCGCATTTAACTGCTCGCTCTTTACCAGTCTCAAACGAATGGCATTCACAAAAAAATAAACGAAATAAATTAGATCTAAAATCATACAAATTTTCATCAAAAAAATATAACCTATTTAATTATTTCATCTTGATCTTTGCTTTTCACATATTAGCATAATACCTGATGGACGAAAATATTTTGATAATTGGTGGTTACGGTACCGTTGGCGGAATGATAAGTATGCATTTGTCCAAATTATTTCCGAACAAAGTCATCGTTGCGGGAAGGAATTTTAGTAAGGCTGAAAGATTAGCCAAAGAATTAAAAGGTCGTGTTTCACCGCTAAAATTTGATGTTTTAAACGAAGAAAATAATACTGTTCCAGCGCATGTAAAGCTTGTCATAATGTGTGTAGACCAAAAGAATACGCTGTTCATAGAAAATTGTATAGCGAGAGGGATACATTACATGGATATCACCGCTGAAAATATTTTTTTTGAAAAAGTGCAAAATCTACATCAAAAGGCTCTTCTAAATAATGTGAAGGTTTTACTTAGTGTTGGACTAGCACCGGGTATCAGTAATTTGTTGGCACAAAATGCCATGAACAGCCTATCAAATTGTACAGCAGTTGATTTGTACATCTTATTAGGACTTGGCGAAAAGCATGGTGACGCTGCATACAAATGGACTTTTGAGAATATCCACAGCAACTATACATTATTAACTGGTTTAGTCAAAGCACGAATAAAAAGTTTTAGTAAACCCAAGAAAACAGATCTCTTAGGCAAACGTACATTTTATTCGTTCAATTTTTCGGATCAGCATATTTTATCCAAAACAACCAAAGTAAACCAAGTAATGACAAGACTTGCTTTTGATTCGCGATTCCTAACAAATATCATTGCTGGGCTAAGAATAGCTGGGATAACCAAAATTTTCAAAAATACCATTGTCCAAAATATCATGCTCACTGCTTTTAAAAACATATCGTTAGGTAGCAATATTTTTGCGGTGAAATCCATCGCGACAAACAATGATAGAAAAAACCATGAAAGTATTTTAATAGGTCACAACGAAAGCTCAATGACAGCTTATATGACGGTTATAAGTGTTAGTGAATTGTTAGATAATCCAATTAGAGGTGGTGTTTTTCATATACATGAATTAGTGTCTGACATACCACTTTTTTTAGATAAACTGAAAAAATATGATCCGTCAGTTACAATTAAACTTTAATGAATTTTAAGCTCTTCGATCCGACCGCCCCAAACGAGAATGTCCAGACTTTGACGTGGCGGCTATGGCGCCAACCTTGCACTCAACAGCTCTAATGCCTACAATATAGCAGTAGGTATTTCTCCTTTCAATCCACAAAGCGTAGCTGTACCAACTTGACGATTTCTGTTGGAAAGTATCACAGAATTAATGAAGGCCGGCGCTGATTTGGCAGTTGAAACAACGCTTTCGACTGGAAGCTATAAAAAGAAGAACTGATCATTCCGAACGACTTAGAAATCGCATTCGAAAAACACCATGGCTCGAAAGATTATTTTCTGAGCTTGAGCAAATCAACAAGAAAAATAATATTGGGCTGGATTATCCTTGTCGGAAAACCGGAAACCAGACAAAAGCGCATAGCGGAAGTTGTTAAAAGTGCTGCACTAAATCTCAAACCTAAACACTTACGATAGACATTCACATAATTCTTCTAAAATTTTAAAAGGCTACATTCCCGGAGGAGTGCGATAAGTCAAGATTTCGGTACCATTAGACTTTTTCACAATCTCCTTTGTATTTCTAAGTATTAGTGTATGACTCCCAAGTTTGCTATAGGATACAAAGTCTCCATCCGGAGTTTGCCTGCATATAACAAACATATGCCAGCCACCTTCTGCCGGAAGTGAAATAATCACTTTTTTTTCGGACTTCAGCTCATTTTCTATGGTTTGAAAAAGGCTGTCAATCGGAAAAGTTGCATTCCGGGGCAAAACAAAGTTTTGAGAAAAGGTAATACCGTATAATTCTCTATTGTTAAAATCACGAAAAGAACCATCGGCTTTGTTCTGCCATTCATTTTGTAAATTGTAAAAATCAAAATCAACCACTTTATGATATTTTAGTATCATTTCGACAGCAGATGGAATGCACGACATTTGAAAGAGTTGATTATGGTTATTTACGACCGTGTCAAAAAACTCAAAATCATCATCTTTTTGTGTTTGAGCCTTCGAATGAAAAACAATAGATGTGTTTATGCACACAGCTAAAATAGATAAGTTTCCCAACAGTTGCCGCCAAAAAAATCTAAATAAAATACCTATAAATTCATCGTTCTCTCAATCTTAGGGGTATAAATAGAACGATAGAACATCAATTATTTGTACCTTGAAAAGAAAGCGCTGTCGATAAAAGGTCCATTTTCATCATTCATCTTCTTTGTACGATACAAAAGAAACTTTCCGGAAGGCAGAATCTCTGCATAGGGGGATCTCAGATCTGTAGTACTTTGAAGCATAATCAATTTATTCCCTCTCGGCCATGCTTTATAGGCATCAATCATTGGTTCCCTACCCTGGTCGATGTCATACCAGTCGTTAATGGTAAAATACTCCTGTCCGCGTTCATGATGGATCGATAGATGCCTTTTATTTTTTTTGTCGAACCAATTGCCTTTGATACGTTGAATTCTTGTCTCATAATTGCTCTTGGTACGCTGAGCACTACAATTGCTGTGAGCGACAAAATACGCATAACAGAAAATTAAAACACATAACTTGATCTTTATCATAATCTTATTCATTTAATCACTATTAACCAATATATCCTGAAATACTGAAGCGATATCAGCCTTGCGTTCATAAAAATACAAAACAAAAAGGTCTGCTGAAAGTTCAATCCAAAGAGAATACTTAACTCGCGAGGGCTCCAAAGAATCCAATAATTGTGGTAAATCGGAATCTTAAAAAAAAGCGCGAGTAGCAGACATTAAACACGTATTGACAATACAACAATTACACATTAAATTTGGGGAAAGGATTATGAACCCGGTAATTTAAATCTAATTGTAGTAAAAAGTGTTTCCGAGTGAATGAGTTGTATATTACCACGGTGAGTATGCTTAGAATTTTTAATCACAACATTTCTTTACGAAAAAGCACTTATGATGCAATATAAAGACATTGCAAAAAAAATAATTGATCTGAAAAATGCAGACTTAGCATTAAGGGATAAGCTTATTAATGAGGGTAAACTAGGCGATGGATATAATGAAGAAATGAAGATCTTACACAATAAAAATGCTCAGATTTTAGACAAAATCATGAATACCATCGGTTATCCTACAGCAGAAAAAGTAGGAAAAGAAGCTAGCGACGCCACCTGGTTAATTATACAGCACTCAATTGAACAACCAGAATTCATGAAGAGAAGTGCCGAACTGTTGAAGACAGCTGTAAAAAATAATAAAGCCGATCCTATAAATTTAGCTTATCTAACAGACCGAATAGCTGTATTTCAAGATCAGCCACAACGTTACGGGACTCAGTTTGATTGGGACGAAAACGGAAATCTAAGTCCTCATACAGTAGATGATGCGATCAAAGTAAATAAACGACGAAAGTCAATCGGCCTAAACACGGTTGAAGAGCAAACTGAAGTGATAAGGATACAGGCACTGCGTGAAAAGCAGTCTCCACCTAAAGACTTAGAAAAGAGAAAACGAGAAATGGAAGAGTGGAAGAAAAGTGTGGGATGGACAAAATAAATAAAGGGATGCTATTAAAAACTTATTCAGATCTTAAAATTACACCACAAGATGAAAAAACTACATATATGGCTCGGAAAGTTTAAAACAGAGAAAGAATTTAAGAAATATCTGGATCAAAAAGATTACCTAGAAGCATGGTCTGCTTATGACAACGAACCTCCAACAGGTGACAAAGAGCACGATGCAGAACCTAATCCGCAGTTACGCTGTGATTTCTGCAAGGAAATTTATTTGGATACGTATGATGAAGATCTCATCATGATTAAATATTACGATAACCCTGTTAATGCCAAAATCGTTGCAGATGATATTTGCATAGACCAAAACGAACTAGAAGTACGATTAAGACAGCACGGTCTTATTGATTGGAATGCTATTATAACGCTAGAAGATAATAACCTAGATGTGAAAGATGCCTCTCGCTCTAAAAAGATACATTATATCGGGAACTTAACTCAGCTTTCCTATCAGACTGCATCAGACCAACAGGTACATTATTTATGGATTGGACATAATAAAATCAATAAAAAAAATATTATTCAACAAACGGGGCTGGATAAAAAAGATAGTATAAAACTGAATTATCACCATTCTTCAAAAAGCGGAAATCTTGACGAGATACTGATGCTAAAGATCGAGGATTATAATATTGCCGAAAAGATGATTCTCAAAGTTGATGAGCTGAAAATGATCACCACCAATTCCATACTTGAAATTGTAGTAAATGGCACAATCGACATAGACGGTAAAGAAGTTGCAGAAACGCTAGGTATGGCTTATATCGGAAAATTTGACAATGGGTAAATTAAAATAGATAACTAAGACAACTATAGAACTCGCTATATAAATATTTATACATCTGAAATTCGGCTAATTAAAAAACCTAATATACATCGCCGATTAAGCGAAAAGTCAAGTTGATACGGGCTTTCATTTTTTGCGTGGATTTTGCGACGCGATGTTCCCAAGTTTCCTGCAAATCGCCTTTCATCAGCAAAAGGGAACCATGATTTAACAACAAGGAATACTTTTTACTATGATCGTCAACCTTCCTAAAATCGAAAAAGCGTGCCTGTCCCAGACTTATCGATCCAATTACAGGCCTATCTCCCAGTTCGCTATCTCTATCACGGTGCCAGGCCACCGAATCACTGTTGTCGCGATATAAATTAAGCAATACAGAATTGAATCGATAATTGAATCGCTGTTCGATCTTTTCCTTCAACGCTTTCAAAGGTTCAAGCCATTGATTTACAGCGATCGTTTTTCCAGCGAGCTGGTAACTTGTATTTTTATCGCCATACCAAGCCGTTAACCTAGGGGTCAATAGCGTTCGATGGTACATTGTCTTCGATGTCTGCTGCCAACTGACCTCCTTGAGCAGTAGATCAAACAAATCGTCAGCTTCTTTTTGTGTAAGAAAATCCGCCTCAAAGTCTAAGAGCTCTTCCGGAAAATGATATCCTTCGTTTTCAAATAAGCTAAGCTGATCCATGTTCCAATTATTTAAAGGTATATCAATGGGTCCATTCTCTCCAACGGCCTTTCAGGGAAGAACAATTTATCCTGAATAAGGTGTGTCGATTATAATAGTGGCGGGCCAGGTGTATGTTTAATAAGTGTATATTTAAAAGGAGTTGCAATCAGCTTCTCACCGATTGCAACACATAGAAAACACTTAGATAGATATTTGATAAAACAGATGATCCCGTAGTAGCGCTGATCAGCTTGCGGATCAGCTTAAGGTTGCCCGCCCCCTCCAGCAGCTCCATAAATCTGTCCATTAGCGTAACTGGCATCTGATGCGGCAAGCTGAACATAGATCGATGCTAGTTCCGCAGGTTGTCCGGGTCTTCCCATGGGCGTGTCACCTCCAAAATTCACAAGCTTTTCTTGTGTCGCACCGCCACTTACTTGTAGCGGTGTCCAAATAGGTCCCGGAGCTACACCATTCACGCGAATACCCTTAGGTCCTAGCTGTTTCGCCAGAGATCGTATATAGTTTGTTGTAGCAGCTTTTGTCTGCGCGTAATCGTAAAGATCTTCCGATGGATCTGTCGCCTGTACTGAGGTTGTTCCTATAATAACTGAACCCGGCTTCAAATGCGGTAGAGCAGCTTTAATAAGCCAAAACGGGGCATAGATATTAGTCTTCATGGTCGCATCAAATTCTTCGGTCGTAATATCCAATATGGAAGGTTTTGTCTGCTGTCGCGCAGCGTTATTGACCAAAATATCTAAACCACCCAACTGCTGGGCCGCCTCCTCTATCAGACGCGTACAGAACTTTTCTTCCCGAAGGTCACCCGGAATTGCTACCGCCTTTCGCCCTGCAGCTTTGATCAATGCGACAACTTCTTTGGCATCAACCTCCTCATCCGGTAGATAATTAATAGCAACATCGGCTCCCTCGCGTGCATAGGCGATTGCGGCAGCTCGCCCGATTCCAGAATCGCCGCCGGTAATTAAGGCTTTTCGCCCATTCAACCTTCCACTTCCTTTATATGATTCTTCGCCATGGTCGGGTCTTGGATTCATTTTACTGCTCAATCCGGGCCAGGACTGGAGTTGCTTTTGAAAAGGCGGTTTAGGATATTTGTCGTTTGGATTCTGTAAATTAGCATTTCCACCTTGCTGAGCTTCAGCTGGCCGCCATCCTCCCACCAGTCCTAAAGCTAATACACTAGTTCCTATTGTTCCCAGAGCCTTACGTCTATCCATTTTTGTTGAATTTTCCATTTTCTCTATAAATTTTTAATGATCGACTCAGTGTCGTGTGAGCAAATTTTTTAAAAATTAACAGCGATCACAGTACTTTCGTTCGATCATAGCTGATGGATGCGTTAATTCACGCATAAATCGGTCACAAAAAGTAAAAACACGTTGGTCTATTGAAAAATGTAATCTACGTAGAGATGAAATTTCACGTATAAAGCAGCATTTATAGCGTAGTTAATCAATCAACAATTGTCGAATATCCGGTGTCCTACAAATAAAATATGTGTAACATGAACAGAAAAAAAATAACGCAAGATCAGCATCAAGGTATGCCTATCATTGCATTTGCGATCATCCCACAACAGGATCCTGATCAAGATCTTTTTAAAAATGAATCCGATGAAGATCCAGAAATCCCAGCAGAGGATGATCTCGGTATTCAAGAAGAAATTGATTTTGAGGATGAAAGTGAATTTGACGATGAAACCATTGCCGAAGAAGATGATCTAGATATCCAAGAAGAAATTGATTTTGAGGATGAAAGTGAATTTGACGATGAAACCATCGCCGAAGAAGATGATCTGGATGTCCAAGAAGAAAGTGGTTTTGAGGATGAAAGTGAACTCGACGATGAAACTATCGCTGAAGATGAAGAGGCAAATGATGCAGAAGGTCTCCCCCTTCAACCGCCAACAGAGCCTTCAGATGTTTAGCAAGAAATCATTTAATAATCAACAATGTAAAATATTTAAGCAGACACGTATCCTCACTCCTCTTCCGACAGATTGATTTTCTCAAAACGTACTTGATATTCGCAAACACCAAAATGGATCATTCTAACCGTGAAACCGTTCCCAAAATTTGGGAACGGTTTCATTAAAAAAAAACCAGTCTAGCAAACCTTTCCGAATGCAACTATAATATCTTTGAGTATTGACTAACCGAATATAGTAGACCTACAAGCCTTATTTTATAATACACTAAGCATAAGATAACGGTAAATATTTTTCTATGTAGGCTGAAAAGTTCGTGATGCTCAAAAATGTTAAGAGACCAATTTTAAACCAATTAAGGTATGTTAGAATTACAAAGTTTGCTTAAATCTAAGACAGCTTATGCTATGCTCTTTTGTCTCCCCTTGTGGAGCTATGCACAGCAGGATGTCTCTTTAGAGAAAACTCTAGAGCAAGATTCTATCAGTAACATCAATCAATTAATCTATTTCAATACACCTAAGCAGTACTCCACAGCTTCGGTGTCCAAATTACCTGGCTATGCAATTGCCTCAACTCCAGTATTTGGTTACCTTACTGCAGCGGCGGGACAATTGGCCGGTCTAAAGGTTAGCCAAAACAATGGACAGCCATTAAATGAAGACATGAGCTATCAACTCAGGGGTCGCCCGCCGATCATCCTAATCGATGGTATTCCGCGTTCTGTCACCGAAATTGGCATGCAGGAGATCGAATCAATTTCGGTGTTGAAAGATGCTGTCTCCTTAGCAATGCTGGGCATCCGTGGCGCTGATGGTGCAATAGCAATCGTTACAAAAAAAGGGTACACCGATAGGACACAGATTAATTTCTCGGCTCAATATGGTATCCAAAAACCATTGCAGAATTTAATCGGAAAGCCATTGGATGCCTACCAGTATGCCCTATTGTACAATGAAGCATTAAAAAATGATGGGCTTTCGGTCACAAACAATGGTTTTAGTGAAACTGCCCTAACGAGCTTTAAAGATGGTAATAATCCATTGACCTATCCAAATGTGAATTGGGCTGAACAGGTCATTAAAAACAACGCTACTGTTGCTCGATACAATCTGAATACCCGCGGAGGAAACAAATATGTCAAGTATTTCGTCAATCTCGAACATCTCAGTCAAAACGGCCTACTGAAAACCAATGCCAACAACAATTATAGTACGAATACCAACGCGAAGGGATATTTTGTCCGTTCGAATGTGGATGTCAAGCTTTCCGATTTACTGGAGGCCGGAGTGTATATCCAAGGCCGTATATTGAATGCCAACAGCCCCGGTAATGATGGGACAGACAATATCTTTCAGTCAATTTTAAACACCCCTAATAGTGCATACCCGATATATAACTTGGATGGGACCTTTGGCGGCTCTTCCATATTTCAAAATAATATATTAGCGCAGACTAACGCTTCAGGATATGCGGTAGCTAATACGCGAACTATATTAACGGACTTCTACTTAAAACGCTCTTTGGATGATGTACTGAAAGGCTTGTGGTTAAAAGCCAGAGCTTCATTTTTTTCCAACCTCCGTGAAAATTACGTACGAAACAAATCATTCGCCGTATTTCAGTTAATGAACGACGATCTCGAAGCACCAATATATAAACAGTATGGTAATAATACGGAACAAAATAACAGCAATAACATAGCATTTCAAAATAGATCAAATTTTCAGGAGCTTTCAATAGGTTACTCCAATGAAACCGAAAAGCATGGGATCGACCTTATACTGTTAGCTAATCGGGACAATCTGGTCAATGGTTCAGACCTACCCTATACTGTACAGGGCATATCGGGGCATGCTGCTTTCCACTATGACAATCGCTACCTAGCAGAGCTGTCTTTTGCTGTTAATGGTGCTAATCGTTACCCAAACGACGGAGGGTTCAAATACGGTACATTCCCCGCTATCGGCTTAGGTTGGAATATACACCGAGAAGAACTACTTAAAGACGTAAAATGGATAAACAAAATAAAGCTATTCGTATCATATGGTTTATTAGGTCGTGACAATGCGAGTTATTACACCTATATACAAAGTTATAATGGTACGCCAGAAACTTTTTTCGGATCAACAGCGGGCTCAGCAGGAACAATAGGCGAGTCTTATTTGGCCAACGCAAACCCGACCTGGGCCAAAGTGAATATGCTAAATCTCGGTATCGATGGTGCGCTCTTTAACGACCAATTCACTTTTCAACTCACTTACTACAAAAATAAATACCGCGATCTCAATATTACACGCAAAAGCAACAATTCGCTGTTGGGCATCAGTTATCCCAATGAAAATATCGGCAAACAGGATTACACCGGATACGAAACCGAAGTGGGATGGCGCAACCATACCTCTAAATTCTCCTATTATGCCTTACTGAACGCAAGCATCCAAAAATCGAAAATGGTCTACGAAGCCGAACCTGCGTTGGCCTATTCTTACATGTCTTCTTCAGGGCATCCTGTTGGACAGACCATAGGATATATCGCCGAAGGATTATACAGGAGTGCTGATGAATTACAATCATCACCAACAGTGGAGGGCTACACACCACAATTAGGAGATATTCGTTACCGAGACCGCAATGGTGACGGTCTGATCAATCAATATGATCAGGGTCCAATAGGTTCAGAAAAACCACAAATCTTGCTCGGAACCAATTTAGGCTTTAGCTTCGCCAACATCGATTTTTCCATCTTCTTTCAGGGTATGATAAATCGTGAAGTCTATCTTTCTGGCAATAGTTACCGGGAATTTAACAGCGGTACGGGTCAGGCTTACAGCACACAGCTCGATCGTTTTACCATAGACAACCCGAATGCCGGCTATCCAAGATTAAGCACCAGTTCAGGCCCACAAAGTGGTGCAATTAACAACAATGTATATTCAACCTTTTGGTTACGTAGTGGCAACTATCTACGCATTCGCACTGTCGAATTAGGCTATACATTACCCACAATCTTAACGCGACGAGTTAAGATCAAGTCGGCGCGGGTTTTTGCTAATGGTTTTAACCTATATACATTTAGCTCAAAAACATTCAACGGTGCCGATCCAGAAAATTTCCATGGTCTGTACCCTATACAAAAAATCATCAGTTTCGGTCTAAACATCCAACTATAATACAGGGAGATATGAAAAAAACAGTAATTTGTGTACTAGCCTGTGCCATGCTCGGGATAGCTTCTTGCAACAAATTTGAACACCAACCAGAAGAAAGGATTCTGCTCGGTGATGTGTTTGATCCCACTGATAAAGAGGGTGCACAGGCAAAAGCCTATCTATTCGGAATCTACTCCTTTCTTCCTAACGGATTCAACCGCATAACAGGCGATATGCTTGATGCCGCAACGGATGATGCTGTACCATCTTCCGAAACATCGGATATTCGGCTATTTACAAACGGTCAGTTAACCGCTGTAAATTATCCGGACAATAACTGGCAGAATAGCTATACGATTATTCGCCGAGCAAATGTATTCTTACAAAATATATCGGTAGTACCCATTCCCGAAAACATGATCCGACGCTATAAAGCCGAAGCGCGGTTTCTTAGGGCATTCGCATATTTTGAGTTGTTAAAGCGCTACGGTGGTATCCCAATAGTGGGCGATAACATATTCGAACTGTCCGATGACCTGAATATCCCTCGGAGCTCCTATGCTGAATGTGTAGATTTGATTGCCAGTGAGTGTGAGGCGATCAAAGGTGATCTGCCCGCAGCTTCTTCGGCCCTGCTCACTACAACGGAATATGGACGTGTGACAAATGAAGCTGCTTTAGCGCTAAAACTGAGGTTATATCTCTACGCAGCTAGCCCTCTTTTTAACGGCGGCGGCGTTAGTGTTAACCCACAAATCAAACTACTTAATGGTTATCCAGACAAAGACAACGGACGTTGGACGCGTGTGCTTTCGACCGCTGAAGAATTGATAGCCAAGGGCTACCATAAATTACCAGCTGGCACAGGTTCAATCGCTTATGCAAATATCTTTACAACCAAAGTAAATACGGATATTATCTTTGCCAAGCAATCGGCCAATTCAACTTCCTTAGAGGCAAATAATGCACCAGTGGGCTATGTTGCTCCTGCGGCCAGCAATGGTCGAACAAGCCCTACACAAAACTTTGTCAATGCCTTTCCTATGGATACCGGGTTACCCTATGTTGGTTTAAGTACTAATCTCAGCCAATACGAAAATCGCGATCCCCGATTAAAAGCGATCCTTTTTTACAATGGAGTCCGGTGGTTGAGCAGGCCGATTGAAACATTCGAAGGTGGCTTGGATAAACCCAATAAGCCTTTCTTAAGTCAAACCAAGACCGCTTACTACTTACGTAAATTCTTGGGTGATTTCACAAACGCTACGACCTATGCAAATCAAAGCCATAATTTCCCCTATTTCCGTTATGCTGAAGTCTTACTAAGCTACGCCGAAGCCCTTAACGAAGTCGGTCGTACCGAAGATGCAGTCAAACAGATCACCTTGATACGGGCACGCGCTGGTATTAAACCTGGTAACAATAGTCGCTATGGTATTTCGGAAGGGATCGCACAAACTGCAATGCGCGATCTTATAAAAAATGAAAGACGTATCGAACTGGCCTTCGAAGAACATCGCTTCTGGGATATCAGACGTTGGAAGGATGCTGGAGACATCAAAAATTCGCTCAAAGGTCTTGTACTCCATAAATCAGGTGCATCTATGACGGCAATCGAACAAATGCTTACCCCCTTTCATTTTGAAACCAAGTATTACCATATGCCTATACCTTATAGCGAAACGTCTAAAAATCGTGCATTGATTCAGAATGAAGGCTATTATTAATCAAAAAAGACAGATACTCTAAAATGAAAAACTTAATATATTATCTCATTGGCCTAACCACGATTACCTGCTCAACTGCTCTCAGCCAGGAAAGACAGTTGACAGGCACCGTTCGCGGAAGCAGTGGTCCCCTCAAAGATGTGACAATTACAGAGAAAAATGCAACAAATCGCCAAACACGCACGGATGAAAACGGCCGCTTTAAATTAAATATCAGCAGTGAGACGATTGTAGTCAACCACCTTGGTTATTTACGCCAGGAGGTAGACGTGCAGGAAAAAAACACAATTAACATTCAATTAGTGCCGCGTGAGCAGGAAATCGATGAAGTCGTCGTGGTGGGGTATGGTAAAACTACAAAAAAAACGCTTACAGGCGCTGTAAGCTCCATTAGTGGTGATGAAATTCGGCAAAGCCCATCACCTAGCTTACAAAATACGTTGGCGGGCCGTTTAACAGGATTTACCAGTCAGCAGCGCTCAGGACAACCAGGAAACGATGGTGCCACGTTCTATGTTCGTGGAACAAGTTCTTATACCGGTAACAACCAACCGCTTATTATTGTTGATGACATCGAGTTCACTTATGCACAATTCCAAACCCTAAATGCAAATGAAGTCGAATCCATCAGTATCCTCAAAGATGCTGCAACAACCTCCATTTACGGTATCAAAGGTGCTAACGGAGTTGTCTTAGTAACAACAACACGAGGAAAGTCGGGCAAGCCTCAAATCAACTTTCAGACTGAATATGCACTGAGTCAATTAACCCGGACACCCAAATTTTTAGACGCCTACGAATCAGCCAAACTCCTGGTCGAGTCCCAGGTCAACACAAATAACTTGAATCCGAACGCAAATTTTAAACCGCAATTCTCAGATGAAGATCTAAAATTGTTCAAAGACGGAACTTCTCCCTATACACACCCCAATAACGACTGGACGGAAATCCTATTACGCAAATTTGCACCGCAATCGACAAATACACTGAATGTAACAGGTGGTACAGACCGCGCAAGATATTACGTATCTGTAGGGTATTTGAACCAAGGTGGACAACTAAAGGATTTCAGCGAAGACCTGAACAGTAAATTCTATTATAAACGATATAACTATCGCTCAAACATAGATTTAAAAGTGAATAATGACCTCGATGTGCGTTTTGATTTCTTCGGTAGCCTAGGTGAAACCAATCGCAACAATGCCAGTGCTAACGACAATATTTTTAGCGATCTCAGCCGTACGGCCGAGACCGCGCCTTATAACTATCCCCTATTCAATTCAGATGGTAGTCTAGGCTATAGCGTGTGGCAGAGAAATTCTGCCGGCAGAAATAACAACAATCTCATTGGTCGTTTGATGTACAACGGTTACTATCGTACCCACAATAATAATATGAATCTGGCAGCCTCCGCAAATCAGAAATTGAACTTCATTACACAGGGGCTGTCTTTCAAAGGAACAATAGCCTACCGCAACGACTACGCTTACAACCGTTCTTTACAACGTCCTACCGCCGGCGGTGGTTTCCCATCGTATATCTATGATCCGACAACAGATTCCTATTCGTTCGGGCGTCAGGATAATGTCTATCGTATCGCAACGCCAACCTTAAACTATGGCGCCGGAAGTACCAATTACGCAATCACCTTGCAGGCCATGCTGAATTACAGCCGTAGTTTTGCACACGCACACCATCTATCCGCACTGGTATTATACAACCAAAATAGTAAAAGCGCAACAGGTGCCAAAGATTATAATTTTATTCCGGAGAATTTCCGCGGCTATACAGCACGTATAGGATACGACTTCCAGAATAGATACCTATTTGAGATAAGCGGCGCTTACAATGGATCCGATCGATTTGCGCAAGAACGTCGATTTGGCTTCTTTCCTGCAGCCTCTATCGGATGGAACATCGCGGAAGAAAAATTTGTTAAACAAAAACTTCCCTTTATTGATATTTTCAAGCTGCGTGGCTCCTATGGTCTAACCGGCGTAGACAATACCGGTGGAGTATATGCCTATCTTCAAAACTACAGTATCGGCAGCGGTTCAGGATTATTTGGCGAAGCTAACAACAACAGCTATGTCACCGCGGCAGAGGGTGCCCTAGGAAATAACCAGGTAACCTGGGAGAAAGAAAAGAAAATGGATATCGGTCTTGATTTAGCTTTTTTAAATCGCAAGGTAACAGCAACCATTGACTATTTTGACAACAATCGCTTTGATATCCTCACCAGCAGAGGCGCTGTTTCAGCGGTATTCGGCCAAACGCTGCCTAACGTCAACTTAGGGAAAACCAATAATAAAGGTTGGGAAGTCGAATTAGGCTATACAGGCCAAATTCAGGACAATTGGCGATACACTGTAAAAGGCACCTATTCGTTGGCGAAAAACAAGGTGTTGTTTAGAGACGAACCAGTACCCTTATACCCTTATCAAAAACAAACCGGCCAAGCAATTGGAGCCAAGCTGAAATATAGTTGGACAGGCGAGTTTTACACAACCGAAGAAATTGCGGATCCTACTGTAGCCAAACCCGCAGGCGGCCGCCCAGGGGATTTAAAATACAAAGATTTGAATGGGGACGGGATTATAAACGCGAGTGACCAATCTTTTTTTGGCTATACAAACCTGCCTAATACAACCTATGGAATTACATTGGGTGCCGGTTACAAAAATTTTAATGTTACCGTGCTCTTTCAGGGAGCTGCCAATTTCGTCGCTAGCGCCGAAGGTGCTGTTATCCATCACAACGCCAGCAAAGCACTCCCGATACACCTGCAACATTGGACACCAGAATTAGGAAACGCGGCCAAATATCCGCAAGTATATACAAGTGGGCTGAGCCAAAGCCCAAGGGATTGGTATTCGGACTTCTGGGCTATACCAGGCGATTATATCCGACTTAAAACCGCTGAGATTAGTTATACACTAACTGCAAATGTACTTCAAAAACTTAAAATAAAACAATTACGCATCTATAGCAGCGGCTACAATCTATTCACATGGACAAAGCTAGACAAACTATACAATTTAGACCCCGAAGTGCTGGAATCATCTGCAGACCTACCATACCCCCCTACGCGTATTTTCAACTTCGGTTTAAATGTAACTTTTTAAAGCACAATCATGAAGATATTTATATTTCTAATTGCATTGACAAGCATCATATACTCTTGTCAAAACTCCAAATTCTTGGATGATAAAACTGTAGGCATTTCTGCTGAAGATGTCTTTACCGACAGCGTTCGGACACTCGGTTTTCTAAATCGAATTTATCAGGACATGGGCTATAGCTTTGATTCCTATCGTTTCTCGGCCGCTGGTGGCTCCGGCAACATGGAATTGGCTACGGATAATGCCGAGGGTAATAATAATGTCTCGGTCTGGGGAAATGCTTATGCGCAAGGTGTAATAGCCCCCAGCAATGTACTCACGGGCTTTGCTGCGAACAAAGATCTGTGGAATACCCCCTATACCAATATTCGTCGCGTAAATTTACTGTTGACAAAGCTTCCGAATGCGCCATTTACGCCCGCTACCCGAACAAGGATGGTTGCAGAAGCACGCTTCCTACGCGCCTTCTATTATTACAATATGGTTGCCGCCTTTGGCGGTATACCCCTTGTAGGTGATCGCGTATTCGAAATCAATGATCTTATTGACCTTCCACGTAACACGTTTGAAGAATCCATCAATTATATTGTACAAGAATTGGATGCCGCAGCAGCGACTCTCGCGTCCGTGGTCTACAGAGATATCGACTTTGGCCGGATTACCAATGGAGCCTGCCTGGCTTTAAAATCACGCGTACTGCTCTACGCAGCAAGCCCACTCTTCAACGGTGGACTAAGTAGCGAGGCAACGGCCGAACTTAGTGCCCTAGTAGGATACCCAAACTATGACAAAAACCGCTGGCAAAATGCCGCAACTGCTGCTGAAGCGGTAATTAGTAGTCACAAATATGCGCTCAATGTAGATAACGAGACTCGCCCCGGCAACGGTTTTTATCAAGTATTCCTCAAACGAATAAACAGTGAATATATCCTCGCCTACAATCGCACAACACAGAAAGAGCTGGAGGCCTATTACTTACCCCCCACCCGTTCAGGCAGCTCAGTGATGAAACCAACGCACAATCTAGTCGCTGCATTTCCCATGAGAGATGGTAAACCAACGAACGAAAGTACGCTCTACGATCCCAACAACCCTTATGCAAATCGGGATCCGCGATTCGACTATTCCATTATTTATAATGGATTATCCTATGTATCCAACACCGGTCCAAAGACTACAATCTATACGTATATGAGCAACGGCTCGAATCCTGCCAACCCCACAAATGATGCCTATACACCCAACAATTACTCCACGGGCTATTACAGCAGAAAAATGCTGGACGAAAATCTAGCCACCAATACGGCAGGTTCTACCGAACGCGGATGGCCCCTGATTCGCTATGCAGAAATTTTACTCAATTATGCTGAAGCGATCAACGAAGCTGGATTCCCGGAAAGAGCTTATGACAAGCTGAAAGAATTACGTGAAAGAGCAGGAATTTTTCCGGGTTCTGACCGCATGTATGGTTTGAAGGTAGGGATGAATGTCGAGCAGATGCGCATAGTCATTCAAAATGAAAGACGAATCGAACTGGCTTTTGAAGATCATCGCTTTAATGATATCCGGCGCTGGATGATCGCAGAAAATGTGCTCAAGGGCTTTAACAAAACAATAATTATCACACGCAATGGTAATACCTTTACCTACTTAGTGGGTTCAGCTTTACGACCGTTAAACTTTAGGAAAGCAATGTACCTCCTACCAATTCCATTGAGTGAAATTCAAAAAATGCCATTGATGAGACAAAATCCCGGTTATTAACAACTAGTTAGCCAATCTACAGCAGCAAAGGTGCAAATGTCATTACATGCACCTTTACTTCAATAAATCCCCGAAAGATGGATAGGGTCCCAACGCTAAAAATTAAAATTGTTCACTTTATCATAAACATATCTTATTTTTAAAGCTCATTATAAATCGAGACCAACGCTTATTGCTATGAAAAGTGATCAGATAACCATTGTTGATATTGCCAACGAACTAAATATTTCAAAATCCACCGTATCCCGCGCCCTTACCGGCCATGCCAATGTAAAGGCAGAAACGCGCCAAAAAATCTTGGAACTGGCTCAGAAATTAGATTATCAGCGCAATATGCAATCACTAAGCCTCATCACGAACAAGACCAACACGATCGGTATTGTCTTACCTGAATTCTCTACCTCTTTTTTTCCACAAGTTGTCGTTGGTGCGCAAGAAGAGGCTAGCAAACATGGCTATTCGGTACTGATATCGCAATGTAATGAAAGCTATGCGACCGAAGTTGCCAATGCTAAGGTCATGTTGGCCAATCGTGTAGATGGAGTAATGGTTTCATTGACAAAGGAAACACTGAATTATGATCACTGGAAAGTATTTATTCGCAAAAAAATTCCGATTGTGTTCTTCAATAGGGTTTGCAATGAAATTATGGTCCCCAAGGTCGTGGTCAATGATTACGATGCCGCATTCCATGCGGTGGAGCACCTCATCAGCCTGGGAAGGCGCAGAATAGCACATTTAGCAGGCCCCAGACAACTCAGTATTAGTCAAAAAAGGCTCAATGGATATTGTGATGCTTTGACCAAACATGGTATTCCGATCGAACAGGATTTAATTATTGACTCAGACCTCAGCTTAAATAAAATCAAGATGTTTGTTAAATTTCTTGTGGAACTAGAAAATCCCATAGATGGTATTTTCGCTGTGAATGATCCCACCGCAATAGAAGCTATGCAGATAATCAAAAAAATGAATAAACGTATTCCTGAAGATATTGCTGTGGTCGGATTCAGTGACAACTATGGTTCAAGCTTCGCCGAACCTAGCCTCACTACAGTTGCACAGCCTGTACGGGAAATAGGTAAGACAGCGATGGAACTCCTATTGGGATTGATCGGAAAAGATATTGAAGAATGGAAGCCAATCATCCGTACAATGGAAGCTAAGCTCATGGTACGTGATTCTACTGTACGATCCGGAGAGTGATTCCCAAAAACAGCAACGAACACGGGAGCGTTCCCAAATATAGGGAGCGTTCCCATGGAAATTTTACAGCAAAGTGTACCAGCTCCTACTCTCAGAATGGATAAATTTGGTCTTAACGAATGATAGCACTTAATTCCAGTTATATCCATGATTACTAGTAACACGCAAGAAAAAAGAAAGCTAAAACATATCCAATACGATAGCGATCTCGTCGTGACAGGTGGAGGGATGTCGGGTATCTGCACCGCCATTACTGCCGCGCGTCAAGGTTTAAACGTAATCTTGATACAAGATAGACCCGTCCTAGGCGGCAATGCCTCCAGCGAAGTTCGCCTTTGGATGTTAGGGGCCACCTCACATATGGGTAACAATAATCGCTGGTCCAGAGAAGGTGGCGTAATCGACGAAATTCTGGTTGAAAACACCTATCGAAATCCACAAGGAAACCCAATCATCTTAGATATGATCCTGATGGATAAAGTAAATCAGGAAAAAAACATTCGTCTCTTCCTAAATACAGCTGTATACCATGTCGAAAAATCTGCTGCAGACCAAATAGAGAGTGTAAGCGCTTTCTGTAGCCAGAATTCGACCCTGTACACCTTCCATTCGCCGTTATTTTGCGATGCTTCTGGAGATGGTATAGTCGGTTTTCTCGCAGGAGCTGCATTCCGTATGGGCGCTGAAAGTAGAGAGGAATTTGGTGAAGGTATGGCGCCGAGTAAGGAATATGGCGAGTTACTGGGCCATTCTTTATATTTCTATACCAAGGATACGGGGATGCCTGTTTCATTTATCCCTCCTACCTTCGCTCTTAAAGAGATCAGTCAAATCCCGCGATTTAAACAGTTTAAAGCGAACGAACATGGCTGTAAACTATGGTGGGTGGAGTATGGAGGACGTTTGGATACTGTACATGATACTGAAACCATCAAATGGGAACTATGGAAAATCATCTATGGAGTATGGAATTATATCAAAAACTCCGGAAATTTTCCCGAATCCGAAACACTTACCTTGGAATGGGTAGGAATGATACCTGGAAAACGTGAGAGTAGGCGCTTTGAAGGAGACTATATGATGATACAACAGGATCTCGTTGAACAGCGTCAGCATCCAGATGCGGTTGCATATGGCGGCTGGTCAATCGACTTGCATCCCGCCGACGGCGTCTATAGTGAACTGCCAGGCTGTAACCAATGGCATAGCAAGGGAATATTCGATATCCCCTATAGAAGCCTATATAGCAAAAATATTCGTAATCTATTTCTGACCGGACGTATAATCAGCGTAAGTCATGTGGCGTTTGGCGCCACGCGAGTTATGGCAACCTGTGCTTATGTCGGTCAAGCTGTAGGTATGGCAGCAGCGCTGTGCAAGGAACTCCAGCTGTCACCCCAGCAACTGACCTTAGACAATAATATGCATCAACTGCAACAACGTTTAATGGCAGAAGGTCAGCATATTCCGTCTTTGGCCTTACGCGAAAAGCATGATCTTGCACTCCAGGCGCAAATCAGTACTTCCAGTGAATTACCGTTTACTGGTTTTGGTGACGTCAGTCTATGGAAGCCGCTGACTATACCATCAGCGCAGCTGCTCCCCATGAAAAAAGGGAAACTTCCAGTTTTCCAACTAGCCCTGCAAGTACTTCAAGATACCGTCTTGGAGACATCGATACGGATATCGGAGAAAGCTGGAAATTTCACTCCAGACATTACGCTTGCGACACGCACGATTCCACTTACCAAGGGAACCACTTCAATCGACATTGATTTTGATACACCATTAGCTTCTGATGGATATGTCTTTCTGACTTTCCAATCTAACCCTTACATACAATTGGGCTATACAGATCAACGTGTAACAGGCGTAATGTCCGTATTTAACTCTTTTAACAAAGCAGTATCCAACAATGGAAAGCAAATACCAATTACTGGTGTTGGTGTAGACGAATTTGAATTCTGGTGCCCACAGCGCAGACCCGATGGACAAAACATAGCTGTAACTTTCAAACAGCAAATAGATACTTTTGCAAGTAATCAACTGAAAAATGGCGTGAATAGACCGGTAACGACTACAAATGCTTGGGTTGCACACCCTGAAGATAAGACACCTACCGTTGTGCTCGATTGGGATAATCCGCAGGAAATCGCTCGCATAGATCTGTGGTTTGACACGGACTTTGACCATGCCATGGAATCGGTATTAATGAGTCACCCAGAAAACATAATGCCTTTTTGTGTGCGCGCATATAACATCAAAGATTCCTCAGGTAAGATTATATATTCAACAGCTGATAACTTTAGGACATTAAACCGGATTACCTTCCCCGAACCGATACGCACTGAACGCCTTAGTATACAAATGCTACACCCGTCAGATCATGTGCCGGCATCGCTATTTGATATTCGTTGCTTCGAAAAAAATAAATGATCTTTTAAAAGAACTATAGAATGATACAGTTAGACTATATCGTGATGGGCATTTTTAGCCTATTGATTTTTGCTATTGGACTCACTTTTACACGGGTAGGAAGTAAGACTGGACAAGCTTTTTTTGAAGCAGGTGGTGAAACACCCTGGTGGATCAATGGACTGTCTCTTTTCATAAGTTATTTTTCCGCAGGCACATTTGTAGTCTGGGGATCGATTGCTTACACACACGGACTAATCGCAAATGCCATCCAATTGACGATGGCTATTAGCGGTCTGCTTGTCACCCTTTTTATCGCTTCAAGATGGAAAAAAACAGGTGTGGCAACTGCCGCAGAATATATAGGAAAACGCTTTGGTCAGAAGGAAAAGCAGTTTTATACCTATATGACTTTGCTTTTAAGCTTATTCACTACCGCCGCAGTTCTTTATCCCGTAGGAAAAATGGTTCACGTAGCGGCTGATTTGCCGGTAAATCTGTGTATTGTGATCATTGGACTCATTATCATCTTGTATACCGCTGCGGGTGGGTTATGGGCCGTTTTGGTGACGGATGTGGTACAATTCGTTATATTATCAGCTGCAGTAGTCATCGTGATTCCAATTGCATTCAGTGAAATTGGTGGCTTTCAAACCTTGGTCCGCGAGGCGCCCAAAGATTTTTTCAAACCTTTTAATGAAGAATATACCGTTGGTTTTATGCTGGCTTTTATTGTATACCAGACATTCTATCTTGGCGGGAATTGGTCCTATGTACAACGCTATACCAGTGTAGGGTCGGCAAAAGAATCAAAAAAAGTATCGGGTATTTTTAGCATCCTATACTTTATCTGTCCACTGATTTGGATGCTTCCGCCGATGATCTATCGCATTATTAATCCTAATCTGGGCGGACTCGAGGTGGAAGATGCCTATATGATGCTTATCCAAAAGGTCATGCCTGCAGGACTTATCGGCTTGGTTTTGGCAGGGATGGTATCGGCCACGTCAAGTAAAGCGAACACCACAATAAATATGGCCGCGACAGTATTTGCCCAAGATATATATAAGAACCTAATCAGGCCCGAAGCTTCTGAAAAATCGGTTATTACCGTAGCAAGATTATTTACGTTGATCTTTGGCATAGGTACCATCCTAATTGCCATGTGGATACCATCTGCGGGAGGGATCGTCAATGTTGTACTGAGCACTGCATCCATCGCCGGCGGGGCCCTCTTCGCGCCCATTATATGGAGCTTATTCTCAAAAAGACAAACCGGATTTTCGGTCATATGTGCCACGATCATTTCCTTGTTTGTCAATCTATTTTTAAAAACAATTGCACCAGGCGTATTAGGATTGAAGCTAAATTTAACGATGGAAACTACATTCGGCATGGGAATTCCAATCCTTATATTAACTACTTTTGAGTTGTACTATCTTTCAACAGGTCAAGTGGCGCAATATGTCCTAGTCCCTATGACGGTCAAAACGAACAATTGCATTACCCAAAACTTCGATATAAGAAATGATGACACCGAGCAGCAGAATCGATTTGGAATTAGGGTTATTGCCGCTTCTATGGCAGTAGTCGGGATCGGAATTATGATTCTTGGTGCATTAACTTCGCAGTTCTCGTACATGGTCATGACTGTAGGATTGGCTGTGTTGATCATTGCTGGATTTATAGCAAATCTTACACGGAATAAAAAGTTCAATACATGAAATATATCATCGCCCTTATATGCAGCTTATTCATTTGTCAACTAAGCTTTGCAGCGTTAACCATACCACATTTTTTTGCTGATAATATGGTATTGCAGCAATCAAGTCAAGTCAAGATCTGGGGGAAGAGCACCTCAAAAAAGAAAATACAGGTGACAACTTCCTGGGATGGCAAGAGCTATAAAACAGCTAAAGATCAAGATGGAAATTGGTCGCTATGGATAGAAACTCCAAAAGCAGGTGGGCCTTATAACATACAAATACAACAAGAAGAGAAAATTACATTGCACGATGTTTTGATCGGCGAGGTTTGGATATGCTCCGGTCAGTCCAATATGGACATGCCCATGAAGGGCTACTATGGCCAACCTATTCTACATGCGGCAGAATTGCTGTTAGCGTCACCCAATGACCAGATTCGTCTCTTTCGAGTAGAAAGAGCGCATGCCGAAACTGCAGCGTTTGATTTAAACGGAAATTGGTCTGTAGCAGATGCGGCGTCGGTAGCTAATTTTAGTGCGGTGGGCTACCAATTTGCAAAGTATCTACAGCAGCACCTTAATGTGCCCATAGGCATTATTCAAACCACTTGGGGTGGCTCACCAATTGAAGCATGGATGCGGCCATCGCTTGTAGAAAGATCTCTAAGACAACAAAAATTACCCAATAGAGCGATTGGAAAACAAGTCCACCAACAGCCGGGCAATCTTTATCATGCGATGATCTGTCCACTAATCGGATTTCGAATTGCAGGTGTAATTTGGTACCAAGGCGAACAAAACCGATATAATTATTATGATTATAACATTTTACAGACCAATATGATCCGTGATTGGAGAAAGAGTTGGGATATAGGAGAATGGCCTTTTTACTATGTAGAGATCGCTCCAATGCAATATGCCGGTGGACAGGGAGTTTTATTACCACGCCTTCGCGAAATACAACTCAAAACGCAAGACAGCTTGTCCAATGCGGGAATGGCTTCTACCATAGATGGAGGTGAAATGCATAATATCCATCCAGCCAATAAAACCATTGTTGCACAACGATTGGCAAGCTGGGCATTGGGTAGCCATTATCAAAAAAATGGAATCGTTTATCAAACGCCAACGTTGGATAAAATCGTCATCCTCCATGATACAGTACTTGTTTCATTTAAGCATTGTCCCTTAGGTATCACAAGCTATGGAAAATCATTAACCCAATTTGAACTCGCTGGCGCCGATCAAATCTTTCATCCGGCAATAGCCATACTGCAAAATAACCGTATTGCCGTAACTTCAACTGCCGTGAAAGCACCCGTCGCCGTGCGCTACGCTTTTCATGACTGGTGTTTCGGAGAACTTTATCGTACGGAAGGTATTCCTGTAGCGTCTTTTCGCTCGGATGATTGGCCGTAGACAACGCTACGACCAATTTTTCCTACCTACCTATTACCTACAATTATTTATTTTCCTGTAGCGCTACTTTTTTCTGCGAGTTTCAATAACTCATGACCAGCCAAAAGAAATGCGCCCACGCCGTAAATTTCCGTATCATCGTAGTTTACTTCGCCTGGAGCCTCACCTACTTGCTGTACATAGCCCAGTTTTCCATCGGGATGAACCGCATTAACAAGTGCATTCCAACCTTTCCATACGACAGTTTCATAATCTTTTGAAGGAATGACTTTATTGTTTATCCCCCACGCTATTGCATACGTAAATAGTGCTGTACCGCTGGTTTCTTTAGCTGGATAGCGTTCAGGATCCAAAAGGCTCGTCCGCCAATAACCGTCATGCTGTTGCAAAGAAGCAATGCGCTTTACCATGCTACGATAGAGATCTTCCCATCTCGCGCGGCTTTTGTAATCTTTTGGCATATCATTCAAGACACGAACCAGCCCAGCCAAAACCCAGCCATTTCCCCTAGACCAGAAGACGTCATGACCATTGCTTTCCTTTTTATCAAAATAACTTTGATCTCTATAGAACAAACGCTCTTTGGGATTGTAAAGATAATTTGTCGTCTTCCACCATAAAGTGTCTACCAAATCAAGATACTGTAGATTGCCCGTCACTTTATAAATTGACGAAAGTGCCGGTGGTCCCATAAATAAAGCATCGCACCAAGCCCATTCTCGCAGTGCAATATTATTTTTCCAAGCCAATGATTCGCTATGGGGACGACTTACCAATGTATCAGCCAACCTGACGAAATCTGCTATGTAATCGATATTTTTATCGCGAGTATACTTCCAGGTATACAACTGCCCAACACAATAATTGTCCGCATAATACCGATAGTTGTCCGCATACATTTTCCAAGCAAACTGCTCGCCTACCGACTCGAGATACTTGGCATAACGCGCACCGCCTGACTGCTTCGTCATCTCTATCAGGCCCGTAAATAAAGTTGCTGAAGTCCATTCACGGCCAGCATGACGGAGCCCATTATGTTCGATACTGTCCAACTGCCATGAGGCGACCCGATCCAAATACCGCCTAACAACAAACACTTTTTCTTCTTTTCGCACATCCATAGCGCGTGTGGGAACCTGAGATGCTGATAGCCCCGGATAAAGCCCTAAGATACCCAACGCAATAAAACGCCTTATTTTCATTAAATTATATTTTTTTAAAGATTGACCAACAGCAACATTCTATATAATCACCGACAGTAAAACGGATACTTTAGTTTCATACTTTATGGTGATTTCAGATCATGTGCAGGAATGTTTGAAATGTCCAAGCAAAATGACATAGATACGTTAGTTATCCTAAATTAGATAAAGGCTTTCAGGATTTTAGGCATAGGTTATGATTAAATTTTATGAAACCGTTCCCAATAATTGGGAACGGTTTCATAAAATTGTTTTTATACTTAGGCCTCATCTTTGGTATTCTTTACAAGGCCTATACCAGCGAAAAAGAAGATTAATCCCAATACACCAATTACGCCTAAAGTAGTATAGGCAGCACTTTTATTGATAAGTTCATATCCGGTATAAATTAAACCGACAATACCAAGAACAGTTAATACTGTCCCAAAAAAACGTTTTACGTTCATAATGATTAATTTAAAATTATAGATTACTGAAAATGAAACCGTTATTTGGAAAGTTTATCTACTATACTTTTTAGATTGATACCTTTTCCCAATACCGGTTTAAAAATATCTCCTTCACTTCGCATCCTCTCAATGGCGTTTAAAATATGAAAATCACTTATTTTTAAACCTTTTTTCACTTCCTCCCAGTGTAATGGCATCGACACAGTGGCTCCGGGTTTAGGACGAACGGAATAGGCTGCCGCAATTGTTGCGTGAGGCCTATTCTGCAGAAAATCAAGATACATTTTGCCCTTGCGATCTTTTATGGATCGCTCCACGCTCGTGAATTTAGGAAGCTCATGATGAACCAGGGTAACGATAACCCGGGCGAACTCTTTGGATTGATCGTAAGTATATTTCCCGCCAAGCGGGATATAGATGTGAAGCCCCGTAGAACCGCTGGTTTTACAATAGCTCGATACCCCCATATCATCCAATATGTGCTTTGTGACCTGTGCAGCCTCAATAACCTGATCAAAAGAATTTTTATCCGGATCAAGGTCTATAATACAGAACGATGGATTGTCAGGCTTCTTCACAGTACTACTCCAGGGATTCATTTCTATACAGCCAAGATTCGCCATATAAAGTAGTGTAGCGTCATCCTTCCCAACAAGATAATGACGGTCTTTTTCATCAGCTTCACTGTGGTAAAGATAAGTTTCCGCCCAGTCTGGCGCCATATCGGTCACGTTCTTAAAGTAGAAACCATCTTCTTCAATTCCGTTGGGAAATCGATTCATACTTTGCGGCCGATCCTTTAAATAAGGTAATATAAATGGAGCTGCCTGATAGTAGTAATTGATGAGGTCTCTTTTTGTTATTCCCTCTTTCGGCCAAAAAACCTTATCCAGATTGGTAAACTTCAATTCATGTTTGTTTACCTTTCTGACCTGGGTTTTATCCGAGGGATTTAAGAGGCTCTTCCGCTGCCCCTTCACTCTTGACGAAACTATTTTATCTTCCATATGATCGACCATTTTTTCAGTAGGAGCCTCATCTTCAAGAATAACATTTTTAGCACGTTTGTCTTCTCGCATTCCGTTAAACGAGGGATGACGCATAATACCATCGCTGGTTAACTCCGTAAAACTCACCTCGCATACAAGTTCCGGTTTAAGCCATGTCACAGTAGCATGTGGCGGATTTGGTCTAAACCTCGAAGGCTTATTAACGTCGGGTTCTTCAGAGAAAGCCGCTTTAGAAACAATCAGCGGCTTAAATAGTTCCATCATCTCCTTTTGAAGTTTTACATTGAAACCAGTACCCACTTTTCCGGTATAAATCAATTTTTTACCTTCATAAATACCGACTAATAAACTACTGAACAATTTACTGGAATCATCATTCAAAGTGAAACCACCGATGACGACTTCCTGCCTTTTGTTCGCTTTAATTTTCAACCAGTCTTTGGAACGGTTGTGAACATGATATAAACTATCCTTCCGCTTTGCCATAATCCCTTCAAGCCCCAATTTCTTGGCCTCTTCCAGAAAATGAATTCCGGAAGTTTCAAAGTGTTCGCTGACTAGAATGCTGTTGCTCTCAGGAAGAACTTCTTTCAAAATTGATTTACGCTCAAGCAATGGCATGTCCTTCAAATCGTGGCCCTGATACCATAAGATATCAAAAACGTAATAAACGAGGTCACCATCCGCTTCGCTGCGCCAGTTTTGTAGCGCTCCAAAACTAGCTGTGCCATTTTTATCTAAAACGACCACTTCTCCATCCAAGATGGCGTCTAATTTAAGAGTCTTCAATTGCTCATAGATCGGATAGAATTTTTCATTAAAGCTTTTGTCATTACGGGATTTTAGTTCAACTTCACCCTTATTCATAAAAGCAACTGCCCTGTAGCCATCCCATTTAACTTCATATAACCATCCTTCATCATCGAACGGCTTATCCACAAGTGTAGCGAGCATAGGCTCTATATGAGAATAGAACTTCTTTGCGGGCGCATTTTTTACTAAGGTCTGAAGATTCCTCTTGCTTTTAGCGCGATGCTTTGGAACAGCTTCCAACTGATCGTTGATTAGTTTGGATGCCTTGTCTTTAGTCGAACGATTGTCTTTTACTGTGCTGTTTTTCTTAATGATATTTTCACCATATACTTTATCAGGTGACCTTTCCATTTGCTGAATAGTTTTACCCGATATCACCGATTTATCTTTTTCAGTAATATCCTTATCGCTAGCATATTGATCCTCCAGCTTCATTAAAAGCCAACCATTATCTCCCCTCCCATGAGCCTTAACAAGAGCAAACTCGCCGTTAAGCTTTTTACCGTTAAGCTTAAATTTAAGCTTGCCAGAATGAAGTTGATGTAAGAAATCTTTTTCTTGTTTGGAGATATCCTTGACGCTCCCATCAGCCGGTTCATAGTATCCCTCATCCCAAACGATAACCGTGCCTCCGCCATATTGTCCTTTAGGGATTGTACCTTCAAAACTTCGATAATCATAGGGATGATCCTCCACCATCACAGCGAGGCGTTTGACACTTGGATCCATTGATGGGCCCTTAGGAACTGCCCAACTTTTCAGAACACCGCCCATTTCAAGACGAAAGTCGTAATGTAGATGTGAAGCATCATGTTTTTGGATTACAAACCGAAGTTCCTTTCCGTTTGGCTTTCCTCCAAATGGTTCTGGGGTGTTCTCCTCGGAACGCTTTTCGCGATATTTAGACAGTCCCATAACTACTGTATTTAAGTATATTGAAAATAACGTTTATTTTCCGTGCCGTTTCTTCAAATAATCTTCAAGAACTTTTCTTTCATTCGATCCGGTCGCCCGTATCGCGCCAACAACAGCTTGACTGCTCACCCCCATCTTATTCTTAAAATATTGAATTTCGTATTGTTCTGATCCGCTTACTTTGCTTCTGTCGGATTTCCCTTTTTTAGATTTATTATCTGCCATGGTATTTTGTTTTAGTGTCTTTTCTTTTGGCGATTGAAAAATCCTAGATTTCAATTCGCGATACGTTCAATTTTGATATAACACAAACGTCGAAGTGAAAAGGTTTTTAAAGAATTGCGCTTAAGGAAAGCATACATGAAAGTATTGCTCGCTATTGCTGGCCTAATTGTATTTTCCGTACGACTAAAGCTAACTTGGAATGTTATATTAAATTTTAACAGAAGCAGCATTTAATTTGTAACTTGCTGTTGAAAAGATACTACGTTCTTTTATACACTACGTTTGCTAATAAAAAACGTGTATGTTGGATATTGCTTTTGCAACATGTTGTTTTGTATGGATTATCAGTATGAATTTACCTAAATATGCACTGGAATATACATCTTTAGCCCCGCCTCCAGCACTTGCTGCGGTAATCGAAAGTATTTGGATGTTGAAAAATCATTCGGATAAGATAGATGAAGGCATTATCATACCTGACGGAAAAATAGATTTATTTCTCTTGATGGAAGAAAACAATAATTTCCAGATCTTCATTTCCGGAGTCTGTGATAAACCCATTTTAAAACCGCCCTATCCGAAATCGACGATGTTTGCCATAAGTTTTTATCCGTTGGCCGCTGAGTATATTTTTAAGCAGTCTTTCGAAAAATTAAGAAACCAAAGGCTAGTACTGGCAAATGATTATTTGGGATTTGGCAAAAATGATCTTGCAGATTTTGGAAACTTTTACACCAAAGCCTGTAACATATTCGAAAAGCAACTCGAAAACAAGATAGATGTGAGGAAAAAAAAACTATTCGAACATATCTACCTATCAAAAGGCCAAATGACGGTGGAAGAACTGTCTAATAAGATTATTTGGAGCAACAGGCAGATGAACCGCTATTTCAACCACTGGTTTGGGATTCCATTAAAATCTTACATCAATATTATTCGTTTTTCAAACTCCCTAAAACAATTAAAAGTCGGCATATTTTATCCGGAACTCAATTATGTAGATCAATCCCATTTCATTAGACAGATAAAGAAATTCTCAGGGGTAAGACCAACTATACTACATAAAAATGAAAACGACCGATTTATCCAATTGAGTGTATTAAACGATCGCTAATTTTGTCTGTAAATCAACAAAAAAATGAGTATTAATCATATCAATCTTGTCGTAAAGAATGTCGATAAAGCCGTTAATTTATTGACAGATATTTTCAAATTCAATTTAATGGTCAACCGCAATAGTAAAATGGCGGTACTGAAGGATAACAATAATTTTGTACTTGTAATTTGGGGACAAGAATTGAACAAAGAGAAAGATGTACCACAATATCCTAAGAATTTCCATATTGGGTTTTATCAAGACAACGAAATTGCAGTCCAAAACATTTTCGAACTTTTAAAAAACAACGACGAATTAAAAATTGATGCAGCGCCAAAAAAAATCAGAAATACATTCGGATTTTATTGCTACTTTGAGAATCTAATGATTGAAATTAGCGTAAATCCTTTCAATTATGAACAGGCTGGCCATGAAGATGTATAATGACCGCTAAATTCTGATCCGTTGAACATATTTATTAATAAGATTTCGGCCGGGTTTATTAAAAATAAACTTCCTCATTGGAAGTAATTCACATCGGGATATATTTATATGCTGCATATAAAAAGTTTTGGCCGCAAAGAATCTCATTCTCTGCGGCCAAACTAGCAGCTAGCATAAAGCTAAATTAAGGAAGAAGAACTTGATCAATTACATGGACGACACCATTTGTTGCCAGCATGTTTACGCCAGTTATTGTGGCCTCACTGGTATTACTTTTACCTTTCAGCATTGCCTTTCCAGACAATTTCACCGTGATTTTTTCACCGTTTAGGGTACTTAGCATCTGTCCATCTGAAAGATCAGAAGAGAACGCCCTAGCTGAAAGAACATGATAGGTTAGAATCTTTGTCAGTACTGCGGGATCAGCTTGATTAATTGAAGCTATTGTGTTGAAACCCGCGTTGATAAAAGCTTGATTTGTAGGTGCGAAAACTGTATATGGTCCTGATCCGCTCAACAATTGAGCAACATTTGTCGTTCCTTGACTTGCTCTCAACACTGCAGCAACTAAGAAGGATAAATCACTATTAGCTGTCGCAAGTTCCACTATATTTTTTGTTGCGGGCATAAGTACATGAGAAATACCATGAATTACACCATTCGTAGCCATCATATCTGGCGCTGTTACTGCCCAGCCATTTACAAATACACCCTTACTATTTTTAGTAACGTAAACATTGCTTCCGTTTGCTGTCTTCACTTCTGCATTTGGACCAGCGGGTACGCTAGAAGCAACTACTTTAGCGGATAATGTATGATACAACAAAACGGATTTCAAGCTTTCCGCAGACATACTACTAATATCTGCCGAAGTCATCCCTGAGCTTTCGAAAGCAGCATTATTTGGAGCAAATACTGTAAATGGTCCCGTCGAAGAAAGCGTTTCACCCAGACCAGCCTTTGTCACGGCAGAGGCTAATATGGAATAATCCTTGTTCATGGATACCATCGCAGAGATTGTTCCTGTTGTTTCCATCTGCTTGTCATCATCTTTACTACATGATAGTGTAATCATCGAGAATACCATTAAGGCTGATGCCATACTCGATAGTCGTTTGATGTTCTTGTTGAATTTCATAATTATAATTTTTAATCTTTTGATTTACAAACAACCAAGAGAACAAAATAGTTTAATAATAAACCAAATTAATTGACATTTGTCATAAAAAATCATTTTTAAGGCTTTAATATGATATTATTAGTATCAAAATAAACTAAAAAAAGCTTTTGTATGCGATATAGATTTTTAAACAAAACAGCATTGCCCTCAGCATTGTTATGCTTTAAGATCATGCAAATGTGTTATTTTTTCCACAGCGTGTTTCGGCTGTTTTGGAGAATAAACGAACGATAAGCTGGCAAAAACATTTGATATCATAAGAGTGCGATAAATTATACACCATAAACAATACATATATTATGTCATTATTTTCAAAAGATTTGAGCAAAGAGCCAGTATTTGACGGCGTGGGCTATGAGCCTTCTTTTTTTTCGAGAAAAGCAATGGTTACTACAAAAACCGACTATAGTAAGAAGAAATATGACGAGGGCAACAAAGATACGAGAAAAAAAATTCTTGTACTTTGTACGGAGGAACGCTATATGACCATGAAAAATGGCAAGAAATTTTCTACTGGCAATCATCCCGTTGAAACACTCGTTCCTATTCTTCATTTTGACCAAGCCGGATTTGACGTGGATTTCTATACGCCAACTGGTGGCACCGTGAAGTTTGAGATGTGGGCAATGCCTTATGAAGACGAGCATATTGGCAAAATTCTCGAAAAATACAATACACAGTTTTCAAACCCACACAGTCTCCAGGATTTTGTAGCGGACACCGCTAAATCGTATGTCGACTATGTGGCTGTCTTCATCCCGGGAGGACATGGCGCAATGCTCGGCCTTCCCGAAAATAACGATGTAAAAGAGCTGATTAAATGGGTAATAGCCGAAGATAAATTTATGCTGACAATATGCCATGGGCCCGCAGCCCTCTTATCTGCTGCACAAGGTGTTGATGAGGGTGATTTTCCATATAAAGGATATAAAATCAATTCATTTCCTGACGAAATGGATCTCATTCTGCCACAAAGTGGATACCAGCCCGGCGAAATGCCTTGGCTATATGGCGAGAAACTGAAAAAGCTGGGGATTGAAATTTTAAATAAAAAAATTAGCGGCGATTGCCACATTGACCGGAAGCTGATTACCGCCGACAGTCCGCTAGCAGCGGATAAATTCGGTAAAATATGTGTGGAAGAATTGCTTGCTGATGAAAAGTCTAAGGTAGAAAATTAATCAAACAATTTCATGCCTCGACCGACGACAGATCGGCCGAGGCTCACGCTAATGCGTCTTAGTTATCATTTAACTGCTATAATAATAGTTGTTTACGATATCGAATACAATAGGAAAACAGGTTTAGCAGCACAATAATTGCTACTACCATCGCCGCTGTATATAAGACGCTATTCATCCCCTTATTAGCCACTGCAATTGCAATTAAAGCCCAGGCAGCTACGAGTCCAAATGCGGGCATACGACATTGCCAAATCATCAGCAAATGAATTACTAGCGCAACTACAAACATGATAAGTGTCCATGCTGTTGCAGATATTCCGAATCCATCCCAACCTATCTTGGTAAGATATGCCGCAACGTCGGCAATCAAAGCGACAGAAATCCACCCAGCATAAAGATGAAAAGGCAACTTTAAAAAGGCAAGCTTTTTAAGGTTTGATTCAAAAGCAATAGTCCGAGTATTCTGAATGATCTGTAACAACGATACAAAGAGCAGGAGCATCAAAAAAATGGTCACAAAAGTGTAGTCGTACAACCAGGTAATAACCCATAGACAATTTGCCAAACAAGAGACCGAAAACCACCACCCCACTTTTGAGATCACTTCTTCCTTTTCTCTGGTCTGTTTTAAAAGTGGGCCAAAATAGACCACAAATCCAAACAAGCCCAGATATATCAAGCCCCAAATGGAGAAAGCATACCCGGCCGGTGTAAAAAGATTTTGATACTTGGCCGATATCGTTGCCATCGTTTCCCCGTTGAAAATACCAGTATTGGATAAATAATTGATAACTACAGTAACGACTAAAACAATTCCATTGACTATTTGGTAGATTTTTTTCATTGTATACGTTATAAAATATTTTAATAAAGGCCGATTTATTAGTTTATGCCCGATCGATAAGCGATTAAAGAGTAGCTATCATACCTTTTTATTACGATTAAATAACTCTTCTAAAATCTCATAGCGATAATCAAAAATTTGATCTAATTTCTTTTTAACAAATATACTGTGCGCAATCGTGCCTAATATTCCGAAGGGCAATTCATAAACAACAGTATCTTTCATCAACACGCCTTTTCCATTTGGAATAAATTCATGAAAATGATTCCAAAATCGATAAGGTCCTTTTAACTGAAAATCGGTAAAACTCTTATTCTTTTCCACCTGTGTTATTTTGGTCTTCCACTTCAACGGAATTCGAAAAATTGGAGATACTAAATAATCGATGACCATCCCCTTTACGATTTCTTCTCCATTAAATTCTGAAACAACCACAAAGCCCATGTCCTTTGGCGTTATTTGAGCAAGATTTTGTGGAGACGAAAAAAAACTCCAAGCGCGCGCTATATCGCAAGCTAATTGTTGTTCCCTATATAATATATACTTCATTTGAATATGAATTGCAAAAACCAATTTGATGCCCATCGCTAGCATGCTATTAAAATAACAATGCGAGGATTATTTAGTTTAAAAACATACTAAAGATACAAAAAAATAAAAAAAACAGTATTAAAATAGCAAACAAAGAATAAAATTAAACTATATGTAACTATAATAACACTATGGGATGTAGAGTTTCGATCGACTAAAAAGACTCGACGTCCTGAAAAAGTGCTTCAAGCGTATCGATCAGCTTGGCAACATGCAGACCATCACATACCGCATGATGTACCTGTATAGCCAATGGCATAAGGGTCTTATCTCCTTCAACCTTATATTTTCCAATCGTAAATGTCGGTGAAAAATAATTGCTAAAATCTGCAACATTAAGATTGAAACTATCAAAATGAATCCAGGGAAGAGCTGAAATATTAAAATGGTTTTTTGGCGGTTTTTCTGGGAAAAAGAGCTTGTTATCACTGTATTTTTCAGCAACATGCTCGTATTCCTGCAGAAAAGAGGTAAAATTTTCCTGATATCCTATTGACAATGCAGAAAAAGTTTCGGCTTCTTTATGCAGTATTGTGTAAATAGGGTCAACCCTGTCCCAACAAATTAATTCGCTACCTCTCATTGCCATTTTGAATTCAGCATGTTGGTTCACAGCCCTCGAAAGGAGGTAAATCATGACAGGATAGAACTTATAACCGCGCATTTTTACAAATTGGACCACCGCCGATATATCGAGCTTAACTGTAAGGCTAAAACCACATTTTACATCCCCACGGTAAATCTCGAAGTGCTCCCTTCGCTTCCAATTTGCTGTATCAATTGTTTGATATTTTGTATCCATTTTTATCAATTATCTAGCTAGTATTTATTTCCTCGTCGCTATAATGACTTAGACAGTCAATTTATCCGACAAAGAACGCCTTTAAAAATATTCTATTTTTTTGGTTGCAACTAATTACGACAAGTTTCCAAAAGATGAAAATTTCATTTTGATACGATTGACTTCAATTTCCTATATTGGAAGATGAATTCAAAAAGGTAAAATCGTTCCACGTATTTCTTCCAAATATAAAATATTTTTGCTGGTATCAATCAAATACAATAGGATTGATACCAGTAAAATGTTACTTGAGTTCCAATTCCAACCGGTGTTTACCAGCCTTCAATGCAATAATATTACCATGGCTTACATTATTTGGAGGATAAAATGTCGCCTTCGCATTTGGAGGTATCTGAACATCATATACAATCTTATTACCACTTAATTTCCAATGAGATAAAATTTTACCATAGGGTGATTCGTAAGAAATGGATGATTCTTTCAATTCCTGAGGAAAAATAGGCTTCAACAGTATGTTTTTGAATCCAGGTTGTTCGGGATCAGGAAGAATCCCGCCGATAGATTTAAAAAACCAGCCACCAATTTCACCAAACATCATGTGGTTGTCCGAAATATCCCGAGTTGCTTTTAAATCCCAGTTCTCTAACAGTGTTGTCGCCCCATTGACAATCCACCATCCCCAAGACGGATAGGTATCTTGTACCGCAACTTTATACGCGGTAACCCCATACCCGTTATCTTTCAATGCATTCAAGAGGGCTTTTGCTCCCAATACCCCTACGTCCAAGTGAAAGTGAGCCTCTTCAACTTTCCTATTTAGATTGGCCGCAACCCTCGCTTTCATTTCGTCAGGGACAACTCCCCAATAGAGCGGTACACTCAATTCCGTCTGTGTTCCATTGTTATAAATTCCACTAGAAGCATTCAAAAATCTCGCATTAATTGCCGCCTTGATTCTTTTGCTAAGTTGATCATATTTTTGATGGTCTGCCGTTTTTCCGAACAACTTTGCAGCTGCAGCCAAAATGGTCGCATCAGCATAGAAATAAACAGATGACGTCAGTTCCAAATTGGACTGAGCCTTAACTGGAACCCAATCTCCGCGTCCAAAAGTAGTAAGGCCTGAGGGGCTGATGCCGTCGACATAATCGACATAGCGTTTAATATTATCGTAGCATTCTTCCAATGCACGCGGATCACCATAAAACTGATAGATCTGCCAAGGGATAATGGCGATGGTGCTTGTCCAGTCAAGACCATTCGCAGTACCATACCCCCATCCACCCGTTGGAATAATATCTGGTAATACGCCATTCTCTTGTTGCTCATCACGATGATCGGCCAGCCATTTTTCATAAACTGTAATACCGTCAAAATTATACAGGGCAGTTTCAATCGCCAGGTGACCATCCCCTGTCCAACCATTTTTTTCGCGTTGCGGGCAGTCCGTAGGATACCCCATCAAATTCGACAAATAGGCATTGTTGGTCGCTTTCCATAGTTTGTTAATCAATTCCGAGGATGTTTTAAGCTGTCCGATAGGTTCAACATCGCTGTGCATAAAATAGGCAGTCACAGCAGAATTATCCAAAGCTATCGCTGCGCTGCTGCTAACCTCGACATAACGAAAGCCTTTATAACCAAATTTAGCCATAAACTCATCATCGCGACCACTTAAGGTTAGTATATCCGTCTGAAATGGCTCGCTTTCCTTATCGCCAAGATAGTAAACATCGATATTGGACTGATCGAGTCGGCCATCAGACTGTAACCGTTCACCATGCTTAATACGCAGAACAGTACCCCTCGGCCCCTTTACCTGAATCCTTGTAATCCCCGCCATATTCTGCCCCATATCGAAAACATACGTACGGTGGTCAATCTTTGTGACTGATTTTGGTCTGAATACTTTTCCCAGTCGAATCGGAACCATTTGTTGAGAAACGATATAGGTAGATGGAGCAGTTCTATATTGAACGGCCTGCCAGGCTGAATCTTCAAATTTTGGCATATCCCACCCGGGCATGTCAATTCGAGCATCGTAATGCTCACCCGTGTAAATATTGTTATAGATAATTGGACCGGAAGCTGTTTTCCACTGCTTATCTGAAACGACCGTTTCCTGTGTGCCGTCTGTATACTCGATTTTAAGCTCCAAACAGAATGTTGGCCGATTTCGCCATGGGGCTTGATGAAAGTTCCATACCGCCAGCGGTTGATGATTATACCATCCATTTCCCAAAACGACGCCAATCGCGTTCGCACCTCGTTGAAGTTGTCCGGTAACATCCTCTACCACATACAGTGTTCGACGATCAAATCGCGTATACATGGGATCAAGACGGTGGTCTCCAATGCGCACGCCATTAATAGAAAGTTCATATAATCCGGCAGCAGCAACATAAGCACGAGCCGATTTTATTCGCTTCTTGGCAGTGAATTCAGTCCTAAAATACGGAGCGTTGCGCGCATTGATATCTTTATTGTCACTGATCCATTTTCCTGTCCAAAGATCCTTCCCCATCATTCCAGTCTCGAAAGATGCTATTGCTGAAACGCTGGAAATGCCGTCTCGGTCCCATACTTTAACTCGCCAAAAGTATTTTGTCCGCGGTTTTAACTCGGTACCATTATATTGCACCAACATCGCCGAACTTAGCTGCTTTCCACTGTCCCAATGCGCTTTTGCCCCGTGTAACAATGCAAGAGAATCTTGCCCTAAAAGAATCTGATAAGCTTGTTGTAAAGCGTCCCTTCGCTGGTCTTCAAGGCGCCAGCTTAGTCTCGGACGGGATGCGTCAATGCCTAGCGGATTGACCAGATGTTCGCATGTCAACTGTACAGCAGTGCAGTTATTCTTAGATTGTGCATATGCAGTACATGCCATACACAATAGTATTGTCAATAAAATCCTACGCATTAAAGGGTATAATTGTCGGTAACTGTTAAATTGTTTTAGCTGATTAAAAAACGAATATATTAAATATTTCCCAAATCGCGACCTGCACTTTCCTGATCTATCTGTGAGGCATTTAAATTAAAATTCTTGCAACTTTCACAAAAATAATACTATCTTCGTTTTAACTTTAGGGGTGTCTGCTTGTGCAGGCTGAGATTTTACCCTTAGAACCTGATCCGGATCATACTGGCGTAGGGAAAAGTGAGCTGTCTAACAGGTGCATTGCTGTACCTTCGTGTAGCCATTCCTAAAGTTTAACCAAAAAAATTAAGGAATGGAACTTACAATAAACCATCAAATTCGATTTTTCGACCCCGCCCCTCTTTCACTTGAGGAACTATTGGTCTTGGAATTATCTGGCAAAACCCAAGGTGTTGCCGCTGCCATCAACAACCATGTTATACCCAAGGAAGATTGGGCTACAACAACACTCAATCCTCACGATCAAATCATCTTAATAACCGCATCGCAAGGCGGATAATGATTTCAAAAAAATCACCCTAATCATTCACTTCAATTCAGAAAAATGACAGCTGAAACAATTACGCAATCCCCTTTTCCCAATTCAAAGAAAATTTTTGTACCTGGAACGCTATTTCCTATTCAAGTTGCTATGCGACAAATTTCTTTAAGTCCAACCAAATTGAGCAATGGGCAAGTAGAAATTAATCCCCCTATCACAATCTACGATACCTCTGGTCCATATACCGATGAGGATTTTCAGATCGATATCCGAAAAGGTCTCCCGCGGCTTCGCGAACAATGGATATTGAATCGCCAGGACGTGACCCAGCTAGCCAACATCACATCCCAATACGGACAAAAAAGGCTCTGTGACCCAACGCTTGATGCGCTCCGATTTGCCTATAGTCATAAACCGAAGGTGGCCACTTCTGGCGGAAATGTCACCCAATTACATTATGCAAAGAAAGGCATCATTACCCCCGAAATGGAGTACGTAGCTATCCGGGAAAATCAACGTATCGAGCAGCTAGTAGCCACCACACCTGGAATGGATCATCAGCATACAGGTGAAAACTTTGGTGCCAGAACACCTAAAAAAAAGATTACTCCCGAGTTTGTCCGCGAAGAAATCGCTGCCGGAAGAGCGATCATTCCCAATAATATCAATCACCCTGAAAGTGAACCGATGATCATTGGCCGTAATTTCCTGGTTAAGATCAATGCCAACATTGGCAATAGTGCTGTTAGCTCGAGTATCGAAGAGGAAGTTGAGAAAGCGGTTTGGGCCTGCCGTTGGGGGGCCGACACCATCATGGATCTCTCCACAGGTAAAAATATTCATGAAACCCGCGAGTGGATCATCCGCAATTCACCCGTTCCAATCGGCACCGTACCAATCTATCAAGCATTAGAAAAAGTAAAAGGGGTAGCCGAAGACCTTACTTGGGAGATATTTAAAGACACCTTGATCGAACAGGCAGAACAAGGTGTTTCATACTTTACTATACATGCAGGTGTACTGCTTCGCTATATTCATCTTACAGCTTCAAGGGTAACTGGTATCGTCTCAAGAGGTGGTTCCATCATGGCTAAATGGTGTCTTTTTCACCACAAAGAAAACTTTCTTTATACCCATTTTGAGGAAATCTGCTCGATTATGAAACAATATGACGTCGCTTTTTCGCTTGGCGATGGTCTTCGCCCTGGAGCTATTGCGGACGCCAACGATGCGGCTCAATTTGCTGAACTCGAAACATTGGGTGAACTTGCGAAGATCGCCTGGAAACACGATGTTCAGGTAATGATAGAGGGCCCCGGTCACGTCCCAATGCAACTGATCAAAGAAAATATGGACAAACAACTGGAATGTTGTAATGAAGCTCCATTTTATACCTTAGGCCCGCTTACCACTGATATTGCTCCGGGGTATGACCATATTACTTCGGCCATTGGAGCCGCGATGATCGGTTGGTACGGTTGTGCCATGCTTTGTTATGTCACCCCAAAAGAACACCTCGGACTACCAAATAAAAAAGATGTTAAAGATGGTGTCATCACGTACAAACTAGCCGCGCATGCTGCCGATTTGGCCAAAGGACACCCTGGAGCACAGTATCGTGACAATGCTTTAAGTAAAGCAAGATTTGAATTCAGATGGGAAGATCAATTCAATCTGTCCCTAGATCCGGATACCGCACGGGAATATCATGACGAAACCTTGCCTGCAGATGCAGCTAAAGTCGCTCATTTCTGTTCCATGTGCGGCCCCAAATTTTGCTCCATGAAAATTACGCAAGAAATACGGGATAGTGCAGCGCAGGGTATGCTTGAAAAATCCCAAGAATTTATCGCACAGGGTAAAGAAATCTATTCATGATCATTGCACTAACGCCGGAAGAGACCATAGATACCGAAAAAGCGGTTCTCCATACACTTTTTGAAAAGGGACTCGATTTCCTGCACTTACGCAAATATCATTTTACAGACTTACAAATGGCAAGATATGTAGAATCAATAGATCCTGCATATCTTGAAAAGTTGGTCCTCCATTCCCACCCTCACCTGTCGGCTGAACTTGGGATCGCACGCATTCATATAAATGAATGGAGTAGACAGCATAGCCCCTCCAGTCAGATGAACGCTCCAATTATTTGCTCAACATCTGTACATGATATCCTGGCATTCAACAAACTGGATGAATGCTGGGCTTATGCTCTTCTCAGTCCAATATTTCCAAGTATTTCAAAAAAAGGATACGGACGAGATAATGCCCAACTGAATCAACTTCCAAAACGCGTTAATTTTACGGTTCGTCTGATAGCACTTGGCGGTATAAACCAAGCTAACTGCCTCCTGCCATTGCAGGAAGGGGCAGATGGAATTGCTTTGTATGGCGCTTTATGGCAGCATCCAGACCCAATTCAAAATTTCATTGCATGTCAACAAAAACTATGGAAAAACTCCAATACATATCACAAGGACAAACATTAGATGCACAAAAAGATAATATTTTAAAAGCTCTTGATGCTGGTGTCAAATGGATACAAGTTAGGTGGAAAGGAGCTCGCCAAGAGCATCTTTACACATTGGCAGAAAAGATCAAAAACGTGTGTTCGCTATACGGCGCCACCTGTATCATCAATGATCATCCTGCGCTTGCAGCGGCTGTAGACGCAGACGGCGTACATCTCGGACTGGAGGACGGCAGTATCGCTGCGGCAAGGAAGCTATTGGGGCCAGGAAAAATAATTGGCGGTACTGCCAATAGCTTTACAGATGTAAATCAAAGAATAACGGAAAATTGTGACTATATCGGGCTTGGACCATTCCGATTTACGACAACAAAACAAAAACTAAGTCCCGTATTGGGGCTTGACGGATATGAAAATATCATTAGGCAGGTCAGACGAGAAGGGTTATCCCCTATCCCGATATTCGCCATAGGCGGTATAGCCCACCTCGACGACATTCAACAGCTATTACAAACTGGAGTTTATGGAGTTGCACTTTCCGCTCGTATAACCTATAATCCAGCAATCGTTTCATCAATCAACAAAATTTTAATATGAGCAATTTAACCATAGCCGATCGCGTATTTGAATCCAGGTTATTTTTGGGTACGGGCAAGTTCGGCAGTCTCACAGAAATGAGCCATGCCATTGAATCTTCGGCTTCCCAGTTGGTTACCGTGGCCCTCAAACGCATCGATCAGAACACCGTAGACGACAATATCCTGAATGCCCTCCATCTGAAAAATATTCATTTGCTTCCCAATACCTCGGGAGCACGTACTGCTCAAGAAGCGGTACTCGCAGCCCAACTTGCACGAGAGGCTTTGGAAACAAACTGGTTAAAGTTGGAAATTCATCCCGATCCTCGCTATCTATTACCTGATCCCATTGAAACCTTACGTGCAACTGAATCGTTGGCCAAATTGGGATTCGTCGTCATGCCTTATATCCATGCAGATCCAGTACTTTGTAAAAGGCTGGAAAATGCAGGCACAGCAGCAGTTATGCCTCTAGGTGCTCCTATTGGCAGTAATAAAGGACTTCGTACTATGGAC
>Ga0308156_1000773_pt1 | contig 51224 bp, 44 predicted proteins | sample PhyAR2_FD_201041 | JGI IMG/M metagenome (GOLD analysis project Ga0308156, IMG submission 201041) | Phyllosphere microbial communities from UC Gill Tract Community Farm, Albany, California, United States - DLSL A.R2 | ecosystem: Host-associated > Plants > Phyllosphere > Unclassified | place: USA... | reverse complement strand
TTGAACTAGTTGTTTTACCAAGAAAAAAAATCAATGGAGAAGCAATCAGTGCCACAAAAGTTCGCGCTTTAATGGAACATAAAAATTACGCAGCAATTAAATCACTTGTTCCACCCAAAACTTTTGAAGAAATAATCAAACAAAAAATTATGTAATGAGGTGTATATTTTGGAAATCAAACAAAACGCATCTGCTGGTACAACTGAATCAAGCGATATTATGATTACAATTGGGAAAAACAGTGGACAAGGAATTCAAATCGAACTAGACAGTAGTGTTGAAAAACAATTTGGACGTCAAATTCGCGAAAAAATACAAGAGACTTTAACTAATTTGTCAGTTACTGACGCAAAGGTTCAGGCAATCGATAAAGGTGCATTAGATTGTACCATTCAAGCTCGAACAGTGGCAGCTGTTTATCGCGCTGCGGGTGAAGAAAATGTAGACTGGCAGGTGTTAAATACATGGAACGTTTAAGAAGAACGATGATGTTTGTGCCTGGAGCGAATGCTTCAATGCTAAGAGATGCGACGTTATACGGCGCGGATTCGTTGATGTTTGATCTAGAAGATGCGGTTTCTTTAAAAGAAAAAGATAGTGCTCGTTTACTTGTCTATAATGCGTTACGAACATTTGATTACTCGACTGTCGAAACGGTCGTTCGAATCAACGGCTTAGATACAGTGGGGCGTCAAGATGTTGAAGCGATGGTTTTAGCTGGCGTTGATGTGATTCGCTTGCCAAAAACAGAAACAGCTCAAGATATTGTGGATGTAGCTGCTGTTATCACTGAAATGGAAACAAAATATGGCGTAAGCGTTGGGACAACAAAAATGATGGCCGCAATCGAATCGGCTGAAGGTGTTTTAAATGCGCGAGAAATTGCACAAGCAAGTGACCGCTTGATTGGGATCGCACTTGGAGCAGAAGATTATGTGACTAATATGAAAACTCATCGCTATCCAAATGGACAAGAATTATTTTTTGCCCGTAGTTTTATTCTGCATTCTGCTAGAGCAGCAGGGATTGCCGCAATCGATACCGTCTATTCAGATGTCGATAATACGGAAGGCTTCTTAGCTGAAGTTGAGTTGATCAAACAATTAGGATTTGACGGTAAGTCTGTGATCAATCCACGTCAAATCCCTTTAGTAAACAGCGTCTATGAACCAACAGAAAAAGAAATCCAAAATGCCAAAGAAGTGATTTGGGGCATTCGTGAAGCCGAAGCCAAAGGTTCAGGTGTAATTTCGGTGAACGGAAAAATGGTGGATAAACCGATTGTTGAACGAGCAGAGCGAGTGATTGCGCTAGCGATTGCAGCAAAATTAATTTCTGAGGAGGAAGTCTAAGATGAAAAATAATGTAGGCAAAGAAATTCCAGATAATTATGCTGAACAATACGGTTTATTTAAAGGAGAATTAGCGAATATTCGTGAGTACAAAGAGTCGAGTCGGACAATCAATCCTGTTAGACCGAGAGATACAAAGCTATTAGCTAGTTTAAAAGAAGCGATTGAAAAAACAGGACTAAAAGATGGTATGACCATCTCCTTCCATCATCATTTCCGTGAAGGCGATTTTGTGATGAACATGGTATTAAAAGAAATCGCAGCATTAGGGATCAAAAATTTGTCGATTGCACCTAGCTCAATTGCAAACGTACATGAACCATTGATCGAGCATATCAAAAATGGTGTAGTGACAAATATTACTTCTAGTGGGTTACGTGATAAAGTTGGCGCGGCCATTTCTGAAGGAATCATGGAAAATCCTGTTGTGATCCGTTCTCATGGTGGTCGTGCAAGAGCGATTGCTGCTGGAGATATCCATATTGATGTGGCTTTTTTAGGCGCACCAAGTTCAGATGCATACGGCAATGTAAATGGAACCAAAGGTAAAGCCACATGCGGCTCGTTAGGTTATGCGATGATCGATGCGAAGTATGCCGATCAAGTCGTGATTATCACAGATAGCTTGATGCCCTATCCGAATACACCAATCAGCATTCCACAAACAGATGTAGATTTTGTCGTAGAAGTTGATGCAATCGGTGATCCAGAGGGGATCGCTAAAGGAGCTACCCGCTTCACTAAAAATCCGAAAGAGCTACTGATTGCAGAATATGCAGCGAAAGTGATCACGCATTCACCGTATTATAAAAATGGTTTTTCTTTCCAAACTGGAACTGGTGGGGCGGCCTTAGCTGTTTCTAGATTTTTGAAGGAAGCGATGATCAAAGATGGTATTACTGCTAGTTTTGCTTTAGGTGGAATTACAAATGCGATGGTTGAATTATTAGAAGAAGGATTGGTTGAAAAAATCATCGATGTCCAAGACTTTGACCATCCATCTGCGGTTTCTTTGGGAAAAAATGAGAATCACTATGAAATTGACGCAAATATGTACGCTTCGCCATTAAGCAAAGGTTCTGTCATCAATCAATTAGATACAGCGATTCTTTCAGCACTTGAAATCGATACGAATTTCAATGTAAATGTAATAACTGGATCAGATGGTGTAATCCGTGGGGCATCAGGCGGACATTCAGATACAAGTGCAGCATGTAAAATGAGCCTAGTCATTGCACCATTGATCAGAGGACGCATTCCAACAATCGTTGAAGAAGTCAACACAGTTGTAACTCCTGGTAGTAGTATCGATGTTGTTGTAACTGAGGTCGGCATTGCAATCAATCCAGAACGTCAAGATCTAGTAGAACACTTTAAAGCACTAGATGTTCCACAACTAACAATGAAAGAACTACAAGAAAAAGCCTATAGCATCGTAGATCGACCAGACGCTATCCAATATGGTGATAAAGTCGTTGCATTGATCGAATATCGTGATGGTTCAATTATCGATGTGGTCAAAAATGTCTAAAACCCGCTTAAAGGGAGAATCAATTACACTAATAGACATGCTGAATACTCGAGAAAAGCGAGCAACGATTCAGCAAGAACTTTTAACAAAGCATCCTAAGTGTACGTTATTAAGCGCTACGATGAATATTCCAGGACCTATAAAAACAAATGAGCAGCTAAGACATGCTTTTTTAACTGTCATTAAAGAGACCAATGCTCTTTTTCCTCCTGAAAAAATAGTTGCTCGCAAACACCGAGAGTTGAAAACAGGTTCAGAATATTATCTAGTCCTTGATGAAACACCTGAAAAACTGAAGAAAAAATTAATTAAAATTGAAGAAACGCATATCTATGGTCGTTTGATGGATTTAGATGTCGTTTATCTAAAAGCTCAACACGTATGTTCTGTCAGCCGTACCGAACTAAATCACAAACCAAGAACTTGTTTTATTTGTAACGAAGAGGCAAAGGTTTGCGGTAGACAAAGACATCACAGCATAGAAGAAATGCAAGAGACAATAACGAACTTATTGAGAAAGGAAGGATGAAATGACAAAAGAAATCCTTTTTACCGAAACTGTGCTGCGTGACGGTCAACAAAGCCAAATCGCTACACGCATGCCGACAAGTGATATGTTGCCAATCATCCAAACATTAGATGAAGCAGGGTATCATGCTTTAGAAGTGTGGGGCGGTGCAACGTTTGATGCCTGTATTCGTTTTTTAAATGAAGATCCATGGGAACGATTAAGAGCGATTCGAAAAGCAACTAAAAACACAAAACTACAAATGCTTTTACGAGGACAAAATCTACTGGGGTACAAAAATTATGCGGATGATGTTGTCGAAGCATTTGTTCAAAAATCAATCGAAAATGGGATCGACATCATCCGGGTTTTTGATGCGTTAAATGATACTAGAAACTTACAGACATCAATTGAAGCAACCAAAAAATTTGGAGGTCATTGTCAACCGGCGATTTCTTATACAACCAGTGATTTTCATACAATCGATTATTTTGTTGGATTAACGACAGAACTTGAAAAAATGGGTGCTGATTCTATCTGTATTAAAGATATGGCAGGAATTCTAACACCAGATGACGCTTATCGTTTGGTGACAGAAATCAAGAGTAAAATCCAAGTACCGTTAGAAGTTCATACGCACGCAACAAGTGGGATTTCTGAAATGACCTATTTAAAAGCTGTTGAAGCTGGAGCAGATATTATTGATACAGCCATTTCATCGTTTTCTGGTGGGACAAGTCAGCCAGCCACAGAATCAATGGCATTGGCACTAGAAAATTTAGGCTACAATACACATTTGGATATGAAAAAAGTGGCAGAAGCAGCGGATTATTTTAACCCGATCCGGGATAAATTTAGAGCAGATGGTTTGTTAAACCCTAAAGTAAAAGACACTGAACCAAAAACATTGATTTATAAAGTACCTGGTGGCATGTTGTCGAATTTGTTGAGCCAGTTAACAGAACAAGGGTTAGCTGATAAATACGAAGAAGTATTAAGAGAAGTACCAAAAGTTCGAGCTGATCTAGGGTATCCGCCACTTGTAACCCCGCTATCGCAAATGGTAGGGACTCAAGCTGTAATGAATGTTATTAGCGGAGAACGCTACAAAATGGTTCCAAAAGAAATCAAAGATTATGTCAAAGGACTATATGGAAAACCACCAGTCGCCATTTCAGAAGAAATGACAAAGCTGATCATTGGCGATGAAGAGGTGATTACGGTTAGACCGGCAGATTTGTTGACACCAGAACTTCCGCAATACGAAAAAGAAATTAAAGAATATGCAAAATCAACAGAAGATGTATTGATGTATGCCTTATTTCCGCAACAAGGTAAAGATTTCTTAGGTCGAAGAGAAGATCGATTTTATGATGTTCCGATGCAAGAAGTAACCGTTAAACTAGATATATAATTAAAAGAGTTGTAAAATCAGTCGATTTTACAACTCTTTTAATTTATTTTTTTAAGATTTTCTTAGTAAAAATAAAAAAGTTTTGTCTTACATGAAAGCGGTAAAAATCGTTAGAAATGAATGGAATATGACTCAGTAAATGTTATGTAGTTTAGGCTGGATTACGTCGTTTTTATTATGTGTTTTAAATTAGATTAAAATGTGAAAGTCATGTTGAACGGCTAATTTAATCCAAGTGTTTACCTTTTTATAGTTGACATACCTAAGATAGATCGATTTTTTAATATATAACACGTTTATAACGTATATATGTTAATTAATGTAACCTTTCTCATTGTTCTAATGGTTTACATTTGCTTAGAATGCCGTTATAATGGCTAAAATCAAGTCGAATTTAGAATTGTTGCTTGATGCTTTAGGATAGACGTTGTACATATGAGAGGAATTGAATGGGCTAGTTATTTCGCTCTGCTCTCAATCTAAACAATTCCTAAGAGCTAAAACTCTAAGGATTGCTTTGAAATACAGTGAATAAAATGAACTGATGTTGAAAAGTACAAGGTGAAGCGAAGCGGAACGTTGTTACCATGTGTTATCTAGCTGCACAAATCAATCCCTAGGAAAATAGATAAATTGTCAGTGAAATAAAGAGCATTTCAATGCCAATTTCCTAATTTTCTACAGGATTAAACGATTTGCTCCGCTTTTATTGTTATCTAGCTACGCGGGCTAGCCTTTCGGGAAAAAGATAAAAATGGAGTGAGACAAAAAAGCGTCTCAATCAATTTTTCCTATTTTCCTGTCAAGGCTAAATGATCCCGCTTCGCTTTTATTGTTATCTAGCTACGCGGGCTAGTCTCTCGGAAAAAAGATAAATTATAAATGAGGCAAAAAGTACCTCAGTTATAATTTTCTATTTTTCAGTTGAGACTAAAAGCCCGCTCCGCTTTTAAATTAGGAGGGATGTTTTTGATTACCAGCAAACAATCATCAGAGGCTTTTTTTGAAATGAAGAATCAGAGGTATCAGTATTATTCGTTAGCTTCATTAGAAACGGAACAGAATCGATTTGTTTCAACGTTGCCGTTTAGTATTCGGGTACTGCTAGAATCGTTATTGCGGCAGGAAAATGGTGTCGGGATCACGCAAGAACATATTGAAAATTTAGCGCAATGGTCTTCAGAGCATGAGAATAAAGGTGAGGTGCCATTTAAACCAGCCCGAGTGATTCTCCAAGATTTTACTGGTGTTCCAGCAGTTGTTGATTTAGCTTCATTAAGAAAAACAATTGCTGATTTTGGGGGCGATCCTACAACCATCAATCCTGAAGTCCCAGTTGATTTAGTTGTCGATCATTCTGTCCAAGTAGATGTTGCAGGAGTCAAACAAGCACTACAATTAAACATGAAAATGGAGTTCCAACGAAATCAAGAGCGTTACCGCTTTTTAAGTTGGGCCCAAAAAGTCTTCGATAATTATCGTGTTGTGCCACCTGCAACCGGAATCGTTCATCAAGTCAACATTGAATACCTAGCTACAGTTGTGACACAAAAAAAACAAGAGGATGGTACGACGTTACTTTATCCTGATACATTAGTTGGAACGGATTCTCATACCACGATGGTCAATGGATTGGGCGTTTTAGGCTGGGGTGTTGGTGGTATTGAGGCAGAAGCCAGTATGCTTGGTGAGCCTTCTTATTTTCCAGTTCCAGAAGTGGTTGGTGTTCGTTTTATCAATGAATTATCTCAAGGAGCGACAGCGACAGATTTGGCGTTAAAAGTGACCCAGGTCTTGAGAGAGCAAAAAGTTGTTGGGAAATTTGTTGAATTTTTTGGTACAGGGCTAGTCAGTTTGAGTTTAGCTGATCGAGCAACTGTAGCGAATATGGCACCAGAGTACGGTGCAACGTGCGGCTTCTTCCCTGTAGATGATGAAACGATTCGTTATCTGCGACTAACAGGAAGGGAAGAAGAAGCCGTAGCAATAACGGAACGCTATTTAAAAGAAAATCAATTATTTTATGATCCTTTAACTGATCTAGAGCCAAACTACACTAAAGTGATTGAAATTGATTTAAGTAAAATTGAAGCAAACCTTGCGGGGCCTAAAAGACCACAAGATCTTGTACCATTATCAGAAATGAAAAGTACCTTTGAACAAGCTATAAGTGCACCAGAAGGATTACAAGGATTCGGTTTGTCTGAAAAGCAACAAACTCAAAGTGTTGCTCTCGATTTAGAAGGTATCCACCATGAATTAAAGCCAGGAGCCGTAGCGATTGCAGCAATTACTTCATGTACGAATACATCGAATCCATTTGTGATGTTAAGTGCCGGTTTAGTGGCTAAAAAGGCTGCGCAACTTGGGTTAAATGTACCAAACTATGTAAAAACTTCTTTAGCACCAGGCTCAAAAGTTGTAACAGCTTATTTGGAAAAAGCTGGTTTATTGCCATACTTAGAACAGCTAGGATTCCATTTAGTCGGTTATGGCTGTACAACGTGTATTGGTAATTCAGGTGCTTTGAAACCGGAAGTTGAGTCAGTGATTAAAGAAAACGATCTTTTGACTGCTGGTGTTTTAAGTGGGAACCGAAACTTTGAAGGACGTATCCATCCGTTAGTGAAAGCCAATTATCTGGCTTCGCCACCATTAGTGGTTTTGTATGCCTTAGCTGGAACAGTGGATATTGATGTACTCAATGAACCGATTGGTATTGGTGAAGGTGGTATTCCGGTCTATTTCAATGACTTATGGCCAACACGTGATGAAATTCAAGCCTTGATTGATGAATGTGTGACGCCTGAGTTATATAAACAAGAATATGCTAGGGTTTTTAGTGATAATGAAGAATGGAATAGCATTGAGACCGATGCAGAACCGTTATATGGATGGGAAGAAACATCGACGTATATTGCAAATCCACCTTATTTTTCTGGTATGACCAAAGAAAGAGTTGCAAGAAAACCATTAAAACAATTAGCTGTGTTAGCAAAATTTGGGGATTCTGTGACGACTGATCATATTTCTCCGGCTGGGAGTATTCAAAAGAATAGTCCAGCAGGTCACTATTTGATTGAGCGAGGTGTGCCAGTTCGTGAATTTAACTCTTATGGTGCCAGACGTGGTCACCATGAAGTAATGATGCGAGGAACGTTGGCTAATATTCGGATTCGTAACCAGTTAGTTCCAGGTGTAGAGGGAGGCTATACGATTTTTACACCAACACAAGAAAAAATGGCTATTTATGACGCTGCGATGAATTATCAAAAGCAAGGAACAAAAACAGTGATTTTAGCTGGTGATGATTATGGAATGGGCTCATCTCGAGATTGGGCTGCTAAAGGTGTTCAGCTTTTAGGTGTTGAAGCTGTGATTGCTAAAAGTTACGAACGAATTCACCGCTCTAATTTAGTGATGATGGGTGTTTTGCCATTACAGTTCAAGTCAGGTGAAGATGCGAATAGCTTAGGACTAACAGGAACCGAGTTGTTTGACATTGCGATTGATGAAACGAAAGGTATTTTGGATACTGTAGCTGTTACGGCAACAAAACCTGATGGAGAACGGATTGAATTTGAGACGATTCTTCGTTTTGATTCAGCGGTTGATATTACCTATTATCAGCATGGTGGAATCTTACCAATGGTGATTCGGAAGAAACTTCAAGGTTAGTTCGGGATAAGTGAAAAAATTTGAGATAAAACGACACGAAGGTTGTTAGTTTATTTTCTCTAGATATAGAAGTTGGTTCTTTGATGAAAAGATAAATGATGAATCTAGCTATGTAGGCTAGCTTCTCGGGAAAAAGATAAAAACTAAATGAGGCAAAAAACACCTCAGTTAGTTTTTCCTATTTTTCAGTCGAAGCTAAACGAGCCTACTACGCTTTTAAATTATCTAGCTACGTGGGCTAGCTCTTCGGAAAAAAGATAAAATCTGCCTGTGGCAAAAAGCGCCACAAACATATTTTCCTATTTTTCTGTCAGAGCTGAACGAGCCTACTACGCTTTTAAATTATCTAGCTGCACAATTCAATCCTTAGGAAAATAGATAAATTGTCAGTGAAACAAAGAACGTTTCAATAACAATTTCCTAATTTTCTACAGGATTAAACGATTTGTTCCGCTTTTAGAGTCAGGAGGAATTGGATGGAGATTCACAAAGGTTTAGAAGGTGTTGTTGTCTCTGAAACAAAAATTAGTTCGATCGTGGAAAATCAATTGCTTTTTGCCGGCTTTAATATTGACGATCTAGTTGCTGCGAATGTTCAGTTTGAAGAAGTAATCTACTTGCTATGGTTTTTGAAAATACCAACAAAAGCTGAGTTACTAAAATTTAAACAAGAACTATCTACACAGATGCCAATATCTGATACGATTATTACGTGCTTAAAAATTCAAACACGTCAGAACCTGCATCCGATGAGTGTGTTGCGTTCAACGATTTCGTTATTAGGTGTGTTTGATCCAAATGCTGAAGCAACAGATGAAATTGCAGCGTATCAGCAAAGTATTTCTTTACAAGCAAAAATGCCAACGATTATTGCAGCGTATGCTCGTTTGAGAAAAGGGCTTGACCCCATTCCACCACGAAGTGACTTATCAATCGCAGCAAATTTTCTTTATATGCTAACAGGAGTTGAAGCAGATCATGTACAGGTATCGGCCATGAATCAAGCTTTGGTTTTACATGCAGATCATGATCTAAATGCAAGCACTTTTACCGCCCGAGTCTGTGCTTCTACGTTGTCAGATGTTTATTCGTGCATCACAGCAGCGATTGGTTCTTTAAAAGGGCCGCTACATGGTGGTGCTAATGAAAAAGTATTTGATATGCTAAAAGAAATTGATTCTGAAAATCTAAATGTAGAAGATTATTTAAACCAAAAACTGGATCGTAAAGAAAAAGTCATGGGCTTTGGGCACCGTGTATATAAAACCGAAGATCCAAGGAAAAAACATTTAAAAAAACTAGCAAAAGAGTTGTCTGCAATCACTCAAAAAGAACAATGGTATTTTTTATCTTGCCAAGTGGAACATTATTTAAAAGAGACCAAAGGCTTGATTCCTAATGTGGATTTTTATTCTGCCACAGTTTATCATTGTCTAGATATTGATAGTGATTTATTTACACTGATTTTTGCGATGAGTCGGGTTTCTGGTTGGCTAGGTCATATCGATGAACAGAAAAAAGAGGATTGTTTAATTAGACCACGCTCACATTATGTAGGTCCTAAACAGTTAAAATATGGTGATTTAAATACAACAGTACATTCAGGAGGCATGGAAGCATGATAAATGGGGAAAAAGTTGTTTTGGCTAAGGGAAAATTAGTTGTTCCGGATTTTCTGATTATTCCTTTTATTGAAGGGGATGGAATTGGACCGGAAATTTGGCAAGCAGCCAAAAATGTCTTTGATGTTGCTGTAAACAAGGCTTATCAAGGAAATCGAAAAGTCATTTGGCAAGAAGTTTTGGCTGGTGAGAAGGCGTTTAATAAAACAGGTAGCTGGCTGCCGGATGAAACATTAGAGACGATAAAAAGCCATCTTGTGGCGATCAAAGGACCGTTGACAACGCCCATTGGAGGTGGTATCCGCTCATTGAATGTAGCGTTGCGGCAAGAATTAGATTTATATATATGTTATCGACCAGTTCGTTATTTCGAAGGTGTACCATCGCCATTAAAACATCCTGAAAAGACAGATATGATGATTTTTAGAGAGAATACGGAAGATATTTATGCGGGAATCGAATTTCCTGCTGAAAGTCCAGAAGCCAAAAAACTGATTTGGTATTTAAAAACTGAATTTGGTGTCAATAAGATTCGCTTCCCAGAAACATCAGCAATCGGAATCAAACCTGTTTCTAAAGAAGGAACAGAGCGATTAGTCCGTGGCGCTATTGAACATGCTTTAAAAAATAATCGTAAATCAGTCACGCTGGTTCACAAAGGGAATATCATGAAATTCACAGAAGGCGGTTTTAAAAAGTGGGGTTATGCCTTGGCTGTTAATGAATTTGGTGATAAAGTCTTTACTTGGGAAACGTATTTAGATATTAAATCCAAAGAAGGAAAGGCGGCCGCAGATCAAGAACTAGCGGAAGCTGAGGCGTCAGGTAAATTGATTATTAAAGACCGAATTGCTGATATTTTCTTACAAGAGATTTTATTACATCCTGAAAATTATGATGTGATTGCGACTTTGAATTTAAATGGGGATTATATTTCTGATGCGTTAGCAGCTCAAGTTGGGGGGATTGGGATTGCACCAGGAGCAAATTTAAACTTAGAAACAGGCCATGGAATTTTTGAAGCAACACATGGAACAGCCCCTGAGTTTGCAGGATTGAATCAGCTGAATCCCTCATCGCTGTTGCTTTCCGGTGTATTAATGTTTGATTACTTAGGGTGGACTGAGGCTAGTCAGCTAATCACCAGAAGTATCGAAGAAGCATTGATGAATAAAACTGTAACGAAGGATTTTGCCGACCAAATGGAAGGGGCAACATTAGTGAGTTGTTCAGGCTTTGGAGAAGCGTTAGTTCAGCTTATTGAAAAAAATTAAAAATCTAGTTCAGAATACCAGTATTCTGAACTAGATTTTTTTTAATAAAAAAACCTGACGAATATTCGTCAGGTTTTGAATTTACTAAGGTTAAGTTAATTAAGCTTTGTTAACGTTAGTAGCTTGAGGACCACGTTGGCCTTCTTCAACGTCGAAAGTCACTGCTTGACCTTCTTCTAAAGTTTTGAATCCGTCGCCTTGGATAGCTGAGAAATGTACGAATACATCGTTACCGTTTTCTGCAGTGATAAATCCAAAACCTTTGTCTGAGTTAAACCATTTTACTGTACCTGTTTCCATAATAAAAATCCTCCTTGTGATATACACATATTTTGCAATTACTTGAAAGGTGAAAATGTGGAAGATGTTTATTTGAAACAGCTACACATATATTACCGAACAAAAACTACACTATTAATATAGCATATTTAACATGATTTGGCTAGTGATATCTCCCTATAAAATAAAAATTTGTTAAGAAATAAAGATTAATTGTCAAAAAAAACTTATTTCTGTTATAGTATAGAAGTATTAAGCGTTAAATATGAAAGTAATGATAGATTTATATCGTAGAAATCTATTCCGAAGGCGCAGCCTTGGAGCTGCATAGATTTGAAAGTAGGAAGGGTTCAGATTGTTTAGATGAGAATAAGGTTATCCTTACTAATAGATAGTTTTTACATGGTTTTATAGCTAAAAAAGTATTTAATTCACTTGATTAAAGAGCCGCTCAACGGGTTAGTTGAGCGGCTCTTGTCCATTTCATCGGTCTACTTAGTAGCGTAAAATGGCTAATAGTGTTTTTTCATCTGGAGAAGCTTTTTGATCTAACACGAACACTTTTCCGCCAGTTTTAAGCACATTGTCGGTTACTTTGTTTAAAACTTTCCGCCGGTCAAATTCTTCTGTTGACATGTCGGTTGTTTCATTCACAAAATTTGAAGTAGAGATAAAGAAATGAGACACCTTTCCCTCAGCAGACGCAGGTACGATATCAACAAGCTGATCGGCAAATTTTTTATCTAATAATTGATTATAAGAAGCTGTTTCGAGCGCTTCTAATTCTTGATTGATTTTTAGTGCTCCTTTTTCAATATCCTGAAACGACACTTGGGCAGGAGAGAGTGAAACAGAAGCATCGGTTGTTAAATAAGGATTTTTAGCGATTTTTTTGAAAAGTGTTTGATTTTCTGGTAAAGCGTATAATCGAATTGGTAAATGATCTGGGTTTGCAAAGGTCTCTTTTAGGTAATTATCAATTGCTTGGTAGTAATTAGTCCAATCGATTTTAACTTCTTCATCTTTTGTATTGACGCCATGATAGGCTACACCTTCTTTAGACGAACCATTGTAGCCAGTGCCACCTTGAATAGAATAGTTCATACTACCGCCGGTTAATTCATCACCTAATGTCGTAACCAAGTCGGTAGGAGCATCTTTTGGTAATGACACTGTTTTGACTTGATTGTCTTCAACTAAATAAAATTGCATAGAATCACGGTTTAAAGCCATTAGATAATAGCGATAGTTAAATTGATTGTTTTTGATAATACCTAGGAGGTAAGGTCGATCGTCAACGTAATATTGGTTGTCGACAGCCACATTTAATCGATGAATGAAAATATCTTGTTCGCTGATAATGATGGATACACTTTTTGAAGCATTCCGCCAAAATGAAGCATCTGACAGCAATGCATCGATTTTATCTTGGAAAGGCGCCCAAGAGAAATCAGTATATTTTTTCTCGAAGCGGATCTTTGCCGCTTTAGCAAAATTTTTTAAAACTAAGGCATCTTTTTCAACATCTTGATGTGCGACATGGGTGTTAAAAATAAATGTTACAAAGGGACCTTGAACTTCGTCAGAGAATAGAACAGATAAATTGTCTTTTTCTTGATCTAACATAATACATTCCTCCTAAATTTTAAAGCGGAACAAACCAGTTGATCCTGCAGAAAATTAGAGAAGTAGCATTGAAGTATTCTTTACCTCAACGACAGCTGATCTAGTTTCCTAAGGACTGATTTGGACAGCTAAATAATGTATTGGTAACATTTCTTTAATTCTAATAAAAGTGTAGCACAGCCATAAAAATGTTGGAACTAATAAGGGTTGAAAGAATCAAAAGCAAGAAAATCATAAACAATTAAGTATATGAGGGTTTACTCATGATTTTTTTATGAAATCCAAAATAGCTATTCATTTTTATTTTAAGTGAAGGTGTTAACATATCTTCATGCCAATTATCCCGAATTGGTTTTTCATACTTACTCCTACCAAGAGTAAATAACAACCTTCATTTCCACCACAGACGACGGTCGTGGTGGTTTTTATTTATAGTATACGCAAAATAAGCGTGAAACGATAATCAGAAAAAATGATTATCGTTTCACGCTTATTTATTCACGAGGCTCACAGGGCTTCAATAAATCGATTTGTCCGAAACAGTCGTGCTTCCAAGTTCGTCCCCAGCTCAATTGCTGCATGCTGCCCTTTACCGCTAAATTTATACCGAATAGCATCTGCATTGGTTTTAGCTGCAATATAAGAAACACCAAAATTAGCTTGCATCGTGTGGATCAAACGAACATAAAGAGCACTTTCAGATATACCAAATTGAGTTGAAAGCTGGGCTAAATTCCAGCCTTCTTTTAAAAAACGAAAGAAAACAACATCTGGTATTAGAATTGCTGAAGCACCAATATTTGCCTGAAATTCATGTAAGACTTCATTGTAAGAATATTGCAGACTACGATCTGTATCAGTAAAAATCGTGTCATTTTCCGTCATGTGAAATAAATAATGAGTAATTTCATGACTGATAGTGAAATTTTTTCTTTTTTCACTCATATTTTGGTTATAGCCAATCGTAGTCTCTAAAGAGTCTTTAACAATCATACCAGAAATCCGATCTCTTGCGACGCCGTCAAATGGAAAACTGCGCATTGAAACGCCCTTAGATTTTACGAAATCCCAAAGATAGGAACAGTCATAATTTTCATAACCGATATTATTTGCGACCATCAAGGCCGAGATATAATCGTTTATTTTGTCTGAAAAACTAAGATATTCATCAATTTGCTCTGTCATCCATTAATCACGCCTTGTCGTCTTGTTTTAATTCTCGCTCACGTTCGATTTCAGATCTTCTAAAACGAAGAAAACGATCTACTTCATCTTTTAATTCATCCACTTCATGTTCAGATAACCCATCTGTGTTCATCCGAAACATAATCTGAGAAGACAAATGTTCTTCCTGATCAGCTTCTTTAATAGAAGGAGTAGCTGATCTTCCTAATAAGTAGTCCGTAGAAACATTAAAATAATCTGCTACTTTTTGGATATTTTCTATTTTAGGAGAAGAAGTATCCCAACGGCGAATTTGTCCATTGGAAATACCTGTATTTCGTTCGATTTCAGCAAAAGTCACTTTTTTCTTGTCAGCCAGCTCTTTAATTCTGTAAGTTAAACTCATGTTTTTCAACCTTTCATAAGCTTAATGAAAAAAACATTAGCTTTTAAGCTATTTTTAGTTGACAATTAGCTTTTAAGCTATTAGAATGTTCTTATAAGCTAATTTATCAGAAATAGTTAGCCAAGCCATTCTAGTCATCGTTTTCGATAAAAAAGGAAACGGCTGAAATAGAATAGAGCTTATTTAACTATACTTATATAATAGCGTAAATGCTATTTATAGTCAACGATTTTATTATATATTAGCTAATTCACTAAATAAAAAGGGGTAAAGAAGTTGTATCAGTGTAAGAAGAAAGAATGTAGATACTAGAAAACAAAGGAGAGGATAAACAATGCTACTATTTCCCGAAATTGATCGAAAGAAAACGAAAAGAAAGGTTCATGAGTTATTGAATGCCTATCGTGCCTTGGTTCGAATTGCTGGTGAAAAACATGCCCCGAAATTAACAGCCGCTTATACGTTTGAACTGAATCATGTTGAAGCAGAATTTACTCGCAAGACCGAGCAATTAGTTGACCGGAAACAGCTTGCCGAAATGGAACTGATCAAGATAGTAAATGCTATGAATCAATTGGATGCTTACGATCGGCAATTATTATACGATAAATACATGGATCGCAATTTTACAACAAATATTGCAATTTACATGAAGCACCATATGAGCGAAAGTAAATTTTACCGGGAGCTGGACAAAGCAATGATTCGCTTTGCAGAATCATATGAGAGTGGGCAATTATTGATAGAAAAGTGACAATTTATTGGGAGATTTTTAGTAGGTTGCTTGCCTTAAAATAGACTAAACTATCATTATACCGCTAGTTAAAAAGTGTTCAATTATAAAAGAGAAAAGACATGCAATTTGAACTAACGGGTACAGTAATTGGAAACAAACAATTAAAGAAAAAAGGTGGTAATTATGAAGATGTTTGCTTATTTAGATCGTTTTTTAGTAGACGCTGATCATAAAGCAATTTATGTTTTAACGTTGATTTGCATAGCAATGATCATCGATTTTTTAAGTGGCAGCTTAGCTGCAAAAATCAATCCAAATATTGATTTTTTAAGTAAAGTAGGAATCAATGGAATTTTAAGAAAAGTGGCAAGTATGGTCTTGTTGATGTTTTTTATTCCCTTAGCACCATTGATTCCAGGAGGTACAGGTGTGGGACTGATTTATGTTTTATATGTCGGTTATCTGCTGATGGAATTGAAATCGATTCTTGAGAACTATAAAAAGATGGGGATCGGAACAGAACTTTTTGAAGAGTTTATCAAGAATATCAAAAATGGCAAAGAAGATGAATAAGGAGAGGTGACCTCTTTGATTCACAGCAAAAAATGAAACTGATGGCAGAGGTTCCTGCTGCAGTTTCATTTTTTAGTTTGTTTATTTTTTTCTTGCTTTCAGTGAACGGAATAAAGTTAGCCCCAAAGCAGTTAAACATAAGATAAAAGAACCCAAGAAAGTAATTCTCATCCCAAAAATAAAAACATCAGGTCGATCACTAATAAAGGTTGTTACACGCTGACCGTAAACGGCACTCATTGCATTATATAGAATCGTGGTAGCTAAGGCGATCCCTAAGACCATCCCTAGATTACGAGCAAAAGAGTTCATACTGCCAGCCACACCTAAATCTTCTTTTGCAACACTACTCATGACAGTTGTATTGTTAGGCGATTGGAACAACGCATTGCCTAATCCCATAATTCCAGTTGCTAAAATATAGTACCAAAGTGGTGTTCCTTGATTCAAAAACATGTACATCAAAGAAGTTACTGACAATAAAAATAAGCCAGAAAAAGTCAAAAGCTTCGTCCCAATTTTATCCGTTAAAAAGCCACTGATTGGTGAACCTACAACCATCAGCAAAGGAAAGACCATCATCAATAAGCCGGCTTTACTTGCTGGTAAGCCTCGAGCATTTTGTAAATAAAACGGAATCACGACATTGACGAAAAAGTTTGATGAAAAAATTAAAACAGCAGTGATCAAACTCATCGTAAAGACTTTGTTTTTAAAGATCGAAAATGTAATCAACGGTTGACTAACTCGCTTTTCGACTCTAATGAAAATAATCAATGATAAGATTGCTAAAATAAATAACACCATAGATAAAAGCGCATTGAAGCCAATTTCTTGACCGATAAAGATTGCGCCAAAAAAGGTCATGATAAATACAGCGAATAAACTAAAACCGACCATATCCACTTTTTTACCACTTTTAATAATATCTTTCGGTAAAAATTTCTCCCCAATCAAAATCGTAATGATCCCAACAGGAACATTGATCCAAAAAATATAAGGCCATGAAAATTGTGAAAGAATCAACCCACCGATTCCCGGTCCTGCAATCGACCCAAGTGAAACGAAGGCACCGATCGAACCTAACGCACGTCCTCGCTCTTTAAAAGGGAAAACTTCTGTAATAATGCCTGAGTTGGTCGCCATGGTCATGCTGGAGCCAATTCCTTGAACGATTCGGGCAAAAAGCAGAAAGCCCAGTGATTGATTGAATCCGCATAATAATGAACCAATCGTAAAGACGATTGTTCCAATTCGGTATACTTTGATCTTACCAAAACTGTCTCCAATTTTGCCAAAAAGTAACAAACAAGCACAAACAATCATTAAATAGATTGAAACGATCCATTCTGACTGATTCATGGGTACGTTCATATCTTTTGAAATCGTCGGCAACGCTATATTGACGATGCTGGCATCTAGCGTGGACATAAACGTAAACATAGCCACAGAAACTAAAATCCACCAGCGATTCTTTTGTACAATAGGATTTTCTTGAAAACTATTCACTGATTCCATATCTTCATCTCCTTAAAAAATGTAAACAGTCCGCTACTATCATACTCCTTTTTTTGAAAAAATGTCAGTGCCAAAAATAGTTTCAATTCAATTTTTCAAGACGAATTTTGATTGATTTGTTTAATCTAGGCTAAATCAAAGCAAAAATTGCTCTGTTTATTTTTAACTTCTGTTACAATAAATTAAGAATAACTGTACTAAAATGTGTGATTTTTTGTTATACTTTTTAAGTGAAGTCAATCAATGGAAAAGTTAAATCTGTCTTAGTATTGATTTTCAGTGAATTAAAACAGTTTACCGATTCAAGCAAAGAATGAACTAGTTTTTTGTAATGAGTGTTATAAAAGGTCAAATAGAAGAAGTATGGATATTTAGGAACATAGATTTCTAGTCGGCTGCACAAATCAATCCTTTCAAAATAAGATCAACTAAAATTAACTGTTCTTTTATCTTATTTTTCAAAGAATCAATGGTTTTGTTACGCTTTTAAATCAAGGAGGATATTATGGCTACGAAACATGATCAAATATTAAAGTACATCGAAGGCTTGCCGATCGGTGATCGGATTTCAGTTCGAAGCATCGCCAAAAATCTTGGTGTTAGTGAAGGAACAGCCTATCGCGCAATTAAAGATGCCGAAAATATCGGTTTGGTTTCAACGATCCAACGTGTGGGGACGATTCGGATTGAACGAAAGTTAAAAAAACATATTGAGAAACTAACATTTGGCGAAGTGGTTCGTATCATCGAAGGAGATGTGTTAGGCGGCTCAGCAGGATTAGACAAAGTGTTGAATAAGTTTGTGATCGGTGCGATGACGGAAAATGCGATGACGCGCTACATAACACCTGGTTCATTGATGATCGTGGGAAATCGTCAAGGTGTGCAAAAATTAGCTTTAGAAAATGGTGCGGCAGTGTTGATCACTGGTGGGTTTGATACCGAAAGTGAAATTGCAGAACTAGCAGATGAACTGGAAATGCCTGTACTAAGAACAACTTACGATACGTTTACAGTTGCAACAATGATCAACCGAGCATTGAGCGATCAATTGATCAAAAAAGACATTATGTTGGTCAGCGATATTTATACGACGCTAGAGAAAACAAATTACTTATTTTCTACAAATACGATTGCTGACTATCAAAGGCTATCCGAAAAAACACATCATTCTCGCTTTCCAGTGGTCAATAAAAGTTTGCGCTTAGTCGGAATCGTCACAGCAAAAGATGTTTTAGGTAAAACGGAAACATTGACGATGGATAAAGTGATGACTAAAGATCCAATTGTTGTCAAAAAAATGATGAGTGTTGCTAGTGTCAGTCACCAAATGATTTGGGATGGTTTAGAAGTAATGCCAGTTGTGGAAGATGATTTATCTTTAGTTGGTTTTGTCTCTAGACAAGATGTGATGAAAGCGATGCAACTAGTACAGCGCCAGCCGCAGATCGCTGATACGATTTCAGATCAAATATCTGGAGAAGTAATGCCAGTAGAAGAAGGCGGCAAAGCAGCAGATTCTCAGTTTAAATTCACGGTTGCACCACAAATGGTCAATAGTGTAGGAACGATCTCATTTGGTGTGCTTAGTGAAATCATTGCTAATGTAACACAACGTACGATGATCACCAATCAAAGAAGAAATGTGTTGATTGAACAGATGAGCTTGCATTATTTGCGTTTGATCCAATTAGAAAGTGAATTAGATATTCGTCCAAGAGTCTTAGAAATCGGGCGACGCTCAGCTAAATTAGATATTGAAATTTATTTAGAGAACGCGCTTGTAGCAAAAGCAATTGTAGTTTGTCAAGTAATGGAGCGAACCTAGGAGGAAGTTACAATGGAAGTTGTCAAAGAAATTTTAACAAAAATCAAAGCCTATCAAACAATCCTGATTCATCGTCACCAAAGACCTGATCCAGATGCGATCGGTTCACAAGTCGGTTTAGCAGAAATATTGAGAGCTAGTTTTCCAGATAAAATGATTTACCAAGTTGGTGGACCAGTTGAAGGATTAGAATTTTTAGCCGAAATGGATGAAGTATCTGACGAGACGTATCAAAATGCCTTGGTTATTGTGACGGATACAGCCAATTCACCAAGAATTAGTGATGACCGTTATAAGTTAGGGGCTGAGTTAATTAAAATCGATCATCATCCAAATGACGAACCCTATGGCGATGTAGTCTGGGTCAATACTAAAGCTAGTAGCTGTAGTGAAATCATTGCTGATTTTTATACGCTCAATCAAGAAGAACTGACCATGAATGATGAGGCAGCTCGTTTGTTGTATGCTGGAATTATTGGCGATACCGGTCGCTTTTTATATCCTGCAACAACACCACACACCTTAGAAGTAGCTGCTGACCTAATGACGTATAATTTTAATGCAGCCGAATTAAATCGGGAATTAGAACAAATTCCGATGAGTGTAGCCAAATTAGCTGGATATGTCTATCAAAATATTGTCGTAGATGAGAATGGAGCTGCCAGCGTTAAACTACCGCAAACATTACTTAAAGAATATGGAATCGTTGATTCAGAAACGGCTGCGATCGTTTCGTTACCTGGTGTAATCGATGAAGTCTTAGCGTGGGGAATTTTTGTCGAACAGCCGGAAGGGTATTATCGTGTACGTTTGCGCTCAAAAGGACCTGTGATTAATGAGCTAGCTAAGAAGCATCATGGTGGTGGGCATCCGTTGGCTAGTGGCGCAAATGCGAAGGACTTAGACGAAGCAACTGAAATTTATCAAGAAATTCAACAATTGTGTAAAGATTATAAAAAATAACGTTTGAAAGCATTTACATTTTCCATAACATCCGTTATACTAAAACTAGTTAAATAGCGGATAGTGATTGTTTATAACAAGCTAAACCTGATTGCACCAAATAACTTTATTTGGTGTAGTTGGGTTTTTTTCTTTTTTAGCTGATAAAACGCTCACCAGCTGTTTAATTAAAAATAAGGAATAGTACGGAGGAGAAAGTGTTATGAAATTGAAAAAAATGGTTGTTGGTGTGGCGCTATTGTCAATGCTCTTAGTAGGGTGTAGCAATGGGACTGCAAAAGAAGAAAAGAAAGCTGAGACAAAAGAAAAAGCTAATTCAGAAGTCGTAATTTATCTTGCTCGTCATGGTAAAACAATGTTGAATACGGTCGATCGCTCCCAAGGTTGGATCGATGCACCATTAACACCGGCTGGCGTTGAAGTGGCGGAGCAGTTAGGGAAAGGGTTGTCTGATGTTACCTTTGATAAAGTCGTGACAAGTGATAGTGGACGAGCGATCGAAACGGCTGAGTTAGTCTTAAAAAATAATGGCCAAGAAAAAATGATGAAGGAAATGACGAAAGATAAACGTTTAAGAGAATATAATTTTGGTACGTATGAAGGCTTGATGAACGAAGAAATGCTGACAGCAGTGGCAAAAGAACAAGGAAAAACCTATGAAGAATACAATGAGTGGATGAAAGAAGTCGGTTTTTATAAAGGCATTATCGAATTTGCCGATGTGTTATCTGAATTAGATAAGAAAAATGTGGAAGAAGGCGCAAACTGGCCTGCAGAAGATAGTAAGACAATTGTTGCTCGTTTAACAGCTGGATTAGATGATATTGTGAAAGATGCTGAAAAAGAAGGAGCGAACAATGTCTTAGTCGTTTCTCATGGCATGAGCATTATTACGTTATTAGGTGAATTAGATGCCAATGCGGACTTGCCTGATGGCGGATTGAAAAATGCGAGTGTGTCAAAGGTAACCTATAAAGACGGTAAATACACGATCGATAGTGTCAATGATCTTTCTTACGTTGAAAAAGGCAAAGAAAGCAAATAAATTCAATTAACTTTACTATTTGTAAATATAATAGTTCTTTTCTTTCGTTTAGAAGTACGCTAAAATGAAGTGATAACACTTTAAAAGAGAACGATAATGAAGGAGAATTTAAATGGAAAATTTACCAAGTTGCCCTGAATGCGGCTCAACATATACTTATGAGGATCGTGGCATGATGATTTGTCCAGAATGCGCACATGAATGGTCGGCAACAGATGCTACAGAAGAGACAGCAGCTGTTATTAAGGATTCAAATGGCAATGTGTTAGCAGATGGCGATAACGTGACAGTTATTAAAGATCTAAAAGTCAAAGGGGCAAGTGGTGCAATTAAACAAGGAACGAAAGTAAAAGGTATTCGTTTAGTGGTTGATGCGGCTGATGGACATAATATCGATTGTAAAGTTGATGGGTTTGGTCCGATGAAATTGAAATCTGAGTTTGTGAAGAAGAATTAGAGGATAAATAATCAAATTGTTTATTATTGTCGGGTGTTAGGAGTTCATCTCTGGCACTCGTTTTTTGTTTGAACGAATCAGGTAGATTTCCCTACAAACTTGCTTGGTTTTACGTTACAATAAACTCGTAAAGAGGATATGCGCTAACATACCCTCTTCGACAGAGCCGTTTAAGACGGTAACTAGTTTAGATTATTTTTTGTCTTTGAGCAATTCCACAATCAGTTTAATCAAGGCGATGGTAAACATACCAAAGGTTAAGATCAGCTGAATTGCTTCCAATGCGGACAAAAGGCATTCTCCTTTTGCTGAGAAACACAGTGAATGATTTTATGAACTGATGTTGAACAGTACAAGGCGACTATTAGGAGCGTTGCCTCTTCTGTAATTTCAGTACTTACTTTCAGAAGTAGCCACCGTCACAACTTCTCTGTTCTTTTATTGTATCATAATAAACAACGGGAACGTACGTTTAATTTTTCTTTTTGTTAGTATTTTTTCACGTAGAAATCGACTGTTTTTCAGTAATAACACGAATCTGTTTCTCTAAAATATTCAGCATATTTTCCATTTCCTTTGTTCTTTAATTAGATTCATCCCGAAAAGACTTCACTCTCTTCACACCTCTCCAAAGATTAAGAAGTGCCAACACTGCACCTAAAATAAGTGGAATCCACAGTATTTCTGGTGCATAACCTAATTTTCCTAGTTGTGCAGTAGCATGACTCTCTTCTAAAGTCCACAAACCTTGTAATACTTGGAAACTAAACGCCATCATAAATGTTGCAATCAATAAAAGGACAAAACCAATATAGTGAACAGTACTCTTTTTTCTAATAAAGGCAAATACGATATATAAAAAGAGTAGAAAAATGGGAACACCAAAAGCAAAGTATGGATTTAACATAATAAAACCTCCGTATTTAAAAGTTACTGACTGGTTATTGGGGAATTTGATAGTTGAAGCGCTACAATTCAATCATACTGCAATTTTTCTGATTTGCAAAATATATTTTTTGCTAAAGGAGTGACGATCTTAAATGACAAAGTGTCTATTTTTTACTAAACTAAAGTAGAAGGGGGAGTGTTTTATGTCAGCCTATGCTGCACCAATCAAAACAGCCTTGATCGTATTTCCATTTTTAGCTTTTGCCATTTCATTTATTCTTGTTATTCGTGAATATCGGAAATACGGTACTTTTTTATTTAGACGGGCGCTTATTTTGTATTCATTTGTTTTCTATTTACTCTGTGCGTATTTTTTGGTTATTTTACCATTGCCGCCTCGAGCTGAGGTAGCGCAATATACTAGCCAAATATTAGAATTGCGGCCATTTTATTTTGTCAGTCGCTTTTTACAAGATACGGTATTGAATATTCACGATCCAAGTACCTTTATCCCAGCTTTAAGGCAAGGCGTCGTGTTGGAGCCTGTATTCAATGTCTTGTTGCTCGTCCCATTTGGGGTGTATTTACGCTATTATTACAAACTTTCATTCAAAAAAGTAGTTTTCGCAAGTTTTCTCTTGTCGCTGTTTTTTGAGTTAACGCAGTTGAGTGGATTGTATTTTATTTATCCTAGACCTTATCGGTTAGCGGATGTGAACGATTTGATCAATAATACGTTTGGCGGGATGGTTGGTTATGCGATTACACCGATGTTGACCTTTTTATTTCCAACAAGAGACGAGTTGGATGAGGCCGCCTATGAAAAAGGGCAATCCGTTAGTTTATTTCGGCGTTTTGTGGCTTTTTTGATCGATTGGTTTGTGATTTCGATCGTGCAGGCAATTGGGATGTTTATGCTTAATCTAATCCCAGAATACAAACAATGGTTTGTGGGATATCCTGCACTAGAAGGAAGAGTCTGGTTTTTCGCAATGGTGTTTATAGTGTTTATGTTGCTACCTAAACTGACGAATGGGAAAACAATCGGTAAGAAAGTCGTGCGTATTCAAGTTGTAGAAGAAGGACATGAAAAAATTCGTTTTCGCGCTTTATTTATCCGGTATGGTTATTTGTATGTTGTTTATGGTTTGATCAGCTCTTACATGACGAGTTCAGCTGATTTACTCAATTCTAGTAATCGGATGTTGCAGTTAGTGAGTTTTATGTTATTTCTATTTTGTTCGTTTCTGTTATTACTATTTTTCATTAATGTTCTGTATGTATTGGTTAGAAAGAAGCGTCGATTATTTTATGAAAAGGCGAGCCATACCTATACGATCAGCACGATAAAAAGAGAGGAAAATGTAGAAAATCAATAAGAAATCGTAGTTTTTGTGGTATAATGCATGAGGACTTACACAACAAGTTTGAAAGAGGTGAGGTAAATGAGTTCATTTAAACAATTTCAGTTCAACGATTTTATCATGGAAGCACTAGCGGATAAAGGGTTTGAACAACCAACAGAAGTACAAGAAAAATTGATCCCAGTGATTAAAAAAGGCAAAAGTGTTATCGGTCAATCCCAAACAGGAAGCGGCAAGACCCATACATTTTTATTACCATTGATGAATAAAGTTAACCCTCAATTAGATGAGGTACAAATCTTGATCACGGCACCAAGTCGTGAGTTAGCGAATCAAATTTATCAAGAAGCGATTCAAATCGCAAAATTCAGTCAACCTGAAATGCGTGTGACAAATTTTGTTGGCGGTACAGACAAACAACGTCAAATCGCAAAATTAAAGAATCAACAACCTCATGTGGTGATTGGAACGCCAGGTCGTATTTTAGATTTAATGAATGAACAAGCATTAAAAGCACATACTGCTTTTGCGTTTGTCGTCGACGAAGCGGATATGACATTGGATATGGGCTTTTTAGAAGAAGTCGATCAGATTGCTGGACGTTTGCCAGATAAGCTGCAAATGTTGGTTTTCTCTGCGACAATTCCTGAAAAATTAAAACCATTCTTGAAGAAGTATATGGAAAATCCTATTATTGAACATATCAAACCTAAAAATATCATCTCAGAAACGATTGATAATTGGTTGATTTCAACAAAAGGGAAAGATAAGAATCGTCTGATTTACCAATTATTGACGATTGGACATCCATATCTTGTGATTGTGTTTGCCAACACCAAACAACGTGTGGATGAAATCACAGACTACTTGAAAGATCAAGGCTTAAAAGTGGCTAAGATCCATGGTGATATTTCACCTAGAGAACGTAAACGTGTGATGCGTCAAGTGCAAGACTTAGAATTTCAATATGTTGTGGCGACAGATTTAGCGGCACGCGGTATTGATATCGAAGGGGTGTCTCATGTTATCAATGCGGAAGTGCCAAGTGACTTGGATTTCTTTATTCACCGTGTTGGTCGAACGGGTCGAAATGGCTTAGATGGAACAGCGATCACTCTTTATTCACCAGCAGATGAAGAAGCAATTTCTGAAGTGGAAGATCTAGGAATCAAATTCCAACCAAAAGAAATCAAAAATGGCGAATTAGTCGACACGTATGATCGTAATCGTCGTACGAAACGTGAAAAATCAAAAGATGCTTTAGAAGACCCGACCTTGATTGGTTTAGTGAAAAAGAAAAAGAAAAAAATCAAACCAGGTTACAAGAAGAAAATCGAGTGGGCGATTTCAGCAAGTAATAAACAAAAACGTAAAGTCGAACGTCGTCAACAAACACGGACAGCTAAAAAATCGAAGAAAAATAGTTATAAATAAAAATAAACAGCTAGATGTCAGAGACATTTTAGCTACTTATTTTTTTGATCATTTCAACACATAATAGGCCATCTTCTAAATATTCCTCAGAATTTACAGAGTAATTCAACGCTTCATAAAAAGTCAATGCCGTCTTTTCTGCGGAGAGCGTACTGAATAGATAACCCTCTTTTACAGCCGTTTCTTCTAATAATAAAAGTAACTGTTTTCCAATTCCTTGTCCTCGATACTCTTTTCTTACACAAAAGCGATCAGGTTGAATGGTCTGTTCATCTTTTTTCTGATAACGAATCGTAGCAATTGCTAAAGAGTGTTCGTAAACAACAAAATAATTACGATCTTTGGTGTCAAGCGCATCAAATTCATCTTGTAAGGCAATTCCTTGTTCTAAAACAAAAACCTCATAACGCAAAGCAAACGCTGCTGCTTGGTGCCAAATTTCATTGCCAAAATGAGTATGCATATCAGTCCTCCAGATAATTTTCTTAGTGAAAGGTTCATTCAGTGGTATACTTAATCATAGCAGATAGTTTAAAGGTCATCTAGGGTTATTGGCTAGCTTGACTTTTAAAATACGAGGAGGGTTTGGTTTGGACCTATTTGAACAAAGTGAATGGGCAAATTGGAAGAATTTAAATGATAATGAAAAAATCGCTTTATTACAGCAATTATTGATGTATTTTGTACCACCAACAATTGAAGTCAGTACGATTGAATTAGTCAATTTTGAATTATATGGCATCAAATGTCGTACGTTTGAATTAGAGTTGGATGGTGAACTGTTTGTCTTTATTCCAGGAAATAGTGAGGCAATCCTTGGCTGGGATTTAGGGGCAGAAGGGTTACGTGCTCATGAATTACTGGGATTTGATGTGGAAAGTTTAGAGAAAAACACGTTTAAAACAACACTGACAAACGAAGTGATCGATTCTGCTTCTGAGTGGGTTGAAGCAGAAACGTCCTATGATTTAACATCTTTAGAAGGAATTTCTGAATACATAAACCAACAGACAACAGAGTTGAGGAAAGTCAAAATACCAGCGATGTTTGTTCAAAAATATGCACTACCTGCTTGCACTGAATTTCTAGGCATTTTTGATACTGTTACAGGGACATTTGAAGGTGAGATCGAACAATTTGTTTCCTTTGAAAATCAGATTTGTGAAAAGCTGTTTCCGACATTGTCGGCTGCTGAAAGTCTGAGCTGGACATTTCCTCAATCCCTTTTAGAAAAAAATAAATTCTATTTAGAGTTTTTGCCTGAATCTGATTACTATTTTGTATATAGCCACTCTGACTATACTCATGATGAATTAGCGTTATCACTAAAAAGAACGGGTTTCGGTTTACTATCAGAAGATCAATGGGAGTTTGCTGTTGGTGCAGGAACTCGTCGCTTATTTCGTTGGGGAAATGAGTTATTGATTCAGGAAAATGAATCTGGCCGTCAAATCAAAAGTAAGATGGACGGGGGAAATATGTTTGGTCTAGTCGTTGATACACAAAAAAATCGCTATGAGCTAACAACTGATCCAACTGCATCAAAATTAGTGAAACAAACTTCACCACGCAATACGTTGATTGAAGAAATGTTACCGTTATCGACTTATTTTAGTCCAAATCATGCGATCTTACCTGAACAAAAGCTAAGTCCTACTGATTATTTATATCGAAAAGTCATTCGGATTGAAAATTAAATAGAAAACATTGACATTTTTTTGAAGATTCCTTATACTTTATAAGGAAACTAAAGGATATGATTTATTTTTTCGTGTTTACAGAAAGTTCTTCATTGCTGAAAGAAGGATAACACAAAAATGGAATTGCTCCCTTTCAGTCATTTTGGTAGAAATACCAACGCTACTCAGCGTTAGCGAGTTTAAGAGGTAATGAATGTTTCAAGCGACTTCATTGCAAACAAGGTGGTACCGCGATTTTTCGTCCTTGTATTGCAGTGAAGGCCGCTTTTTTTGTTGCACAAGATCAACTAATTAGTGAAGAAAGTAGGAATAAAACCATGAAACAACTATCAAGTAGCCAAGTTCGTCAAATGTATTTAGACTTTTTCAAATCAAAAGGACACTCTATTGAGCCAAGTGCATCTTTAGTACCAGTCAATGATCCAACGTTGTTATGGATCAACTCAGGTGTTGCCACATTGAAGAAATATTTTGATGGGTCAGTCGTTCCTGAAAACCCAAGAATTACCAATGCTCAAAAATCAATCCGTACCAACGATATAGAAAACGTTGGGAAAACGGCTCGTCACCATACCATGTTTGAAATGTTAGGGAATTTTTCGATCGGTGATTATTTTAAAACGGAAGCAATCCATTGGGCTTGGGAATTTTTGACTTCACCTGACTGGATGGCTTTTGACCCTGAAAAATTATACGTAACAGTTTATCCAAAAGATACAGAAGCAAAACGTATTTGGCATGAAGAAGTTGGTTTAACGATGGATCACATCATTGATATTGAAGATAACTTCTGGGATATTGGCGCGGGTCCATGTGGTCCGGATTCAGAGATTTTTTATGATCGCGGGGAGTCTTTCAATGATGTTGCTGAAGATGATCCAGAAAACTATCCTGGTGGAGAAAATGAGCGTTATTTAGAAATTTGGAACTTAGTATTTTCTGAATTCAACCATCAAGCAGACGACAGCTATGAACCATTACCACATAAAAACATTGATACGGGGATGGGCTTAGAACGAATGGTTTCGATCGTTCAAAATGCACCAACGAACTTTGAAACAGATTTATTTATGCCAATTATTCACGCTGTTGAAAAATTAAGTGGGCAAGTTACTTATGGTCAATCACCACAAACAGATATTTCATTTAAAGTGATCGCTGACCATATTCGTGCTTTATCATTTGCAATCGGGGATGGAGCGTTACCTTCAAATGAAGGTCGTGGCTATGTGTTACGTCGTTTATTACGCCGTGCTGTTATGCATGGGAAAAAATTAGGGATCAATGAAGCCTTTTTATACAAATTAGTGCCAGTTGTAGGAAACGTGATGGTTAGTTATTACCCAGAAGTCTTACAACAAAAGGAATTTATTGAAAAAGTTGTTCGGACAGAAGAAGAACGTTTCCATGAAACAATCAATGAAGGATTAGATATTTTAAATGAATTGATCGTCAAAGTAAAAGCAGATAATCAAGACACTTTAAACGGGAAAGACATCTTCAAACTATATGATACCTATGGTTTCCCAGTTGAATTGACAGAAGAAGTAGCGGAAGATTCAGACTTGAAAGTCGATCATGCTGGCTTTGAAAAAGAAATGGAAGCTCAAAGAGAACGTGCTCGTTCGGCTCGTAGCAAAGCCACTTCGATGGGTGTACAATCTGCAGTCTTGACAGATATCAAAGTTGAAAGTAAATTTGTTGGTTATAGTCAGTTAGAGGCAAGCAGCAAACTATTGATTATTTTAAAAGACGAAGAAATTCTAAGTGAACTTTCAGAAGGTACTGCACAATTGATTTTTGCTGAAACACCTTTTTATGCTGAAATGGGTGGACAAGTAGCGGATCATGGAACAATCAAGGATCAAAATGGAACGATTGTCGCTCATGTAGAAAATGTGTTAAAAGCACCAAATGGTCAATTCTTACACACGGTTCAAGTGACGGGCACATTAACAGAAGGGGCTGTCTATGAATTGCATGTGGATGAAAAAATGCGCAATCGCATTTTGAAAAACCATACAGCAACTCATTTATTGCACCGTGCCTTAAAGGATATTTTAGGGAATCATGCCAATCAAGCAGGTTCATTAGTAGCTCCTGGACATTTACGTTTTGACTTTACTCATTTTGGTCAAGTTACAGCAGAAGAATTAGTTCAAATGGAAGCAATCGTCAATGAAAAAATCTGGGAAGCCATTCCAGTTGAGACGGTTGAAACAGATATCGATACAGCGAAGAACATGGGGGCCATGGCGTTGTTTGGTGAGAAATATGGGAAAGAAGTTCGTGTTGTGAATATCGGTGGTTATTCAATCGAGCTTTGTGGTGGAACCCATGTGAAAAATACAGAAGATATTGGTATTTTCAAAATTGTGTCTGAATCTGGAATCGGTGCAGGTGTCCGTCGGATTGAAGCTGTGACAAGCAAAGAAGCGTATGAGTTAATGAACGAAGAAGAGCAACAACTAAAAACAATTGCAGGAATCGTCAAATCACCTCAACTGAAAGAAGTTGTTTCAAAAACAGAACAATTACAACAACAATTGCGTGACTTACAAAAAGAAAATGAACAACTTGCAGGAAAATTAGCGAATCAACAAGCAGGAGATGTTTTCAAAGAGATCAAAGAAATTAATGGGACAACGTACATTGCTGCACAAGTCAATGTAAAAGATATGAATCAATTACGTCAATTAGCGGATCAATGGAAACAAAAAGAGCTTTCTGATGTGTTGGTTTTAGCAACAGCCCAAGATGAAAAAGTTAGCTTATTGGCAGCAATGACAAAAGCAGCTAATGAAAAAGGCTTAAAAGCAGGCGATTTGATCAAAACAATTGCACCAAAAGTTGGCGGTGGCGGCGGTGGTCGTCCCGATATGGCACAAGCTGGCGGTAAAAATCCTGCTGGAATCGAGGATGCTTTAACGGAAGTTGCCAATTGGTTAGCAAAATAGCAGATAAAAAGAGCCTTAATCTATAGAAAAGTATATAACAATAGAGTTCATGATGAAACGGATAGCTCGTTTTATTTTGGACTCTATTTTTGTGTCTTGAAGTGCTAATTCTTTCTTTTTTTTCATTTTGTTGTTAGATTTAAATTAGTATCACTCAGAAATATTTAATGAAACGAGCATAGCTTTAGAAAATCATTGGGCTTTCTTTTGAAAAAAATAGCGTGATTAGGACCTATCTAAGAACTAAAGCCCAAAGAATTGAAGGCATAGGAAATAAGAGCTGACTAGAAGCTTATGACTCAACCTTTTTCACTTCCCATGAAATTGAATTCTTCACTTTAAGAGAGGAGAGAATTGGATGGCTAAACCTAAAAGTCCGATAGAGCTTTTTGAAACAGGTGAAAATTTCTATAGCCAACATTATTTTGGCGTTCATCAAGTGCAGCAGGGAGAACAAACTGGTTTTATTTTTAGGGTTTGGGCACCAAATGCTCAAGCACTTTGGCTAGTTGGAGACTTTAATGAGTGGAATCGATCATTACCACTACGAAAGGATGCACATTTTGGTGTCTGGGAAATTTTTACACCATTACCAAAAGTGGGGGATTTTTATAAATTTTTGGTCAAACAAGCAGATGGCAGAGAGGTCTACAAAATCGATCCTTTTGCGACTACATTTGAAAAGCGTCCGAATAATGCGGCTGTAATCCAAACGGTCCCTGAAAGAAAATGGCGTGACAAAGCATGGCAAAACAGTGCTAAACAATCCGGTCAGCTTGACCAACCGTTAACAATTTATGAAGTTCATGCCAGTTCTTGGGCATGTGATGAAGAGGGTACGCCATATACTTTTAAACAACTTCAAGAAACTTTGATTCCTTATGTGAAAGAGCTAGGTTTTACACATATTGAATTTATGCCGTTAATGGAGCATCCTCTGGCTGAGTCTTGGGGCTATCAGTTGACTGGCTATTTTGCTCTTTGCTCAGCGTCTGGAACACTTGATGGGTTCCAACAGTTCGTGGAGACCTGTCATTTAAATGGTATTGGTGTTTTAGTTGATTGGGTGCCAGGACATTTTTGCATTAATGATGATGGACTTGCCAAATATGATGGCACGCCACAATTTGAATATGAAGATCCTGTTAAAGCCAAAAATATTCGTTGGGGTTCGCTAAATTTTGATCTAAGTAAACCTCAAGTTCAAAGTTTTTTGATCTCAAGTGCCTTGTATTGGATCGAAATGTTTCATATTGATGGGATTCGAGTCGATGCTGTTTCGAATATGTTGTATCTAGATTATGATGAAGGGCCATTTTCATTAAATGATGACGGCAGTAATCGTAATTGGCCTGGTTTTTACTTTTTAGAAAAACTAAATGCGGTAATCAAACAAGCACATCCAGGTGTGATCATGATCGCGGAAGAAAGTTCCTCTGAGACGAAAATCACAGGCACTATTGAAAGTGGCGCGTTGGGATTTGACTATAAATGGGACTTGGGTTGGATGAATGATACCTTATGTTTTTATGAAATGGATACAGCCTTTCGCAAGTACCATTTTCGTTTAATTACTTTTTCTTTTATGTATATGCGAAAGGAAAATTATATTCTACCTTTATCGCATGATGAGGTTGTTCATGGTAAACGAAGCTTATTGCATAAAATGTGGGGCGATCGCTATAAGCAATTTGCTCAACTACGTAATCTTTATGTTTACATGATGACTCATCCAGGGAAAAAATTACTGTTTATGGGGAGTGAGTGGGGACAATTTTTGGAATGGAAATCAACTGAGAGCTTAGAATGGATCGATCTAGATGATCAAATGAACCACAGCATGCAGGAATTTACAAAGGCACTTACTCTATTTTATCAAAAAGAAAAAGCGCTTTGGGAGCTAGATCATACACCTGAAACAATCGAAATCATCGATGCTGATAATAACGAAGAAACCGTATTGAGTTTTATCCGTAAAGGCAAAAAACAAAGCGATTTTTTAATCGTTGTGTTAAATTTTTCACCAATTGAAAGACAAAATTTTTCAATAGGCGTTCCAGTTTCTGGTCTATATGAAGAGGTCTTCAACACTGAGATGAAAGAATACGGTGGTACTTGGACTGTGTTGAATCAAGTCTGTCAAGCAAGCTCAGAACCGTTTAAACATTTTCCTTATCGAATTCAAACGATTGTTCCAGCACTGGGAGCAATTATTTTAAAACCAAAAGAATTAGATCTAAAACGAAAATAAGCTGATCGAATAATACATAGTTTTGAAAGGAGGCAGGGTGGCACGTCACCCGTTGCAGATGAGTTCAGAAATGCTTGCAATGATTTTGGCTGGAGGACAAGGAACACGTCTAGGAAAGCTGACTCGAAATATTGCCAAACCAGCTGTGCCCTTTGGCGGCAGATATCGAATTATTGATTTTACCTTAAGTAACTGTATCAACTCTGGAATTAAAAATGTCGGAGTGGTCACTCAATATCAGCCACTAGCGTTGAATAGCCATATAGGCAACGGCTCAAGCTGGGGGTTAGATGGGATTGATTCTGGTGTGACGATTTTACAACCATATTCTAGTTCCGATGGTGAACAATGGTTTGAAGGAACAGCCCATGCAATCTACCAAAATATTGACTTTATTGATCAAATGGATCCGCAATATGTTTTGATTTTATCAGGGGATCATATTTATAAGATGAATTATGAGACGATGCTAGATGAACATATTGCCAATAATGCTTCTTTGACAGTTGCTGTTATAGAAGTCCCTTTAAAAGAAGCGTCGCGCTTTGGCATCATGGACACGGACGAACATGACCGAATTATTGAGTTTTATGAAAAACCAGCTGAACCTAAAAGTAATCTGGCTTCGATGGGGATCTACATTTTTAATTGGGGACGTTTGCGGAATGTGTTGCTGAATAGTTATTCAAAAGATGGACAGATGCTCGATTTTGGGAAGCATGTCATTCCTACGTACCTCGAAGCAGGAGAAAATGTTTACGCCTATCATTTTAACGGATATTGGAAAGATGTAGGAACGATCGATTCGTTATGGGAAGCAAGTATGGAGTTTATTGGATTAGAAAATGAGCTGAATATCCGAGATAAAAGCTGGCGTATGTTTTCTAAAAACAATATCTCACCGCCTCATTATATTACAGAAACAGCTTCTGTTAGTAACTCGTTGATCGTAGATGGTTGCTATGTTGCGGGAATGGTTAAGGACAGTATCCTCTCCACAGATGTTCAAGTCAAAGTGGGGGCAACGATTGAAAATAGTGTGATCATGCCTGGCGCTACGATCGGAAAAAATGCCACAATCAAAAATGCCATAATCGGAGAGAATGCGATCATCGGGGACAAAGCGATAATTTATACTGAAAATGAGATCGAAGTCATCGGCTATTCAGAAGTGATTGGGGTGAAAAGTGATGAAGACTAAAAAAATGTGTGCCATTTTAGGGAATGTTTCAACGTTTCAAGGATTATTGCCACTGACTGAAAATCGTCCCTTAGACACTTTGCCTTTTGATTGTAAGTATCGGTTGATTGATTTTCCTCTTTCAAGCATTGCGAATGCGAATATCAATTCGATTTTTATGATCTTTAATGAAGGTGAAACACGCTCTGTATTTGATCATATCGGTGGCGGTAAAGAGTGGAATTTAGATTCGTTGCAAAATCGCTATTTTGTTTATTTTTATCAAGATATTCTAAAACAAAAAGAACAAGGGCAACCTTATTATGAATCAGTGATCGACTATCTTGAAAAATCAGAATCTGAATATACCGTTTTTATGGGCAGTAATATGCTATGTACTATTGATTTACGTGCTGTTTTAAAGAATCATCAAAAACAAAAAAATCGCATGACGGTTGTGTATAAACGGGTAAATACATCAACTATTTCATTAGAGGAAAGAATCATTCAGGTAAGCGATGAGGGAAATGCACTGAGCCTTCAGTCATTTAAGCCGGGGGAACATGCTGAGCAGGTGAATCTGTGCATGGATATCTATATTGTTCAAACAAAATGGCTGATCGAACAATTAGAGATTGGGCAAACAAGAGAGGCATCAACAAATATTTATTTATTTCTTCAAAGTAAACTAGGTGAGGAGCAAACTACAGCCTATGAGTATACGGGTTATTTAAGCAATATTCATGACGTAGCCTCCTATTATCAAGCGAATCTAGATATGCTTGATCCATCTATTTTTAACTCATTGCTTTACTCAAAACAAAAAATCTACACAAAATTAAAAAATGAAGTACCAACATATTATTCCAAAGAGTCACGGGTGAAAAATAGTCAGTGTGCTACCGGCTGTATTATTGAGGGTGAGCTGGAAAATAGTTTAATTTCAAGAAGAGCGGTGATCAAAAAAGGAGCACGAGTCAACCACTCAATTGTGATGTCTAATGCGAAAATCGCCGAAAATGCAGTGATTGAATATGCGATATTAGACAAGTATGTCACAGTAGCAGCTGGAATCAAGATCATTGGAACGGTCGAACAACCTGTTGTGATTAAAAAAAATCAAGTCGTTTCAACCGATGTCATTGGAGGGCTGAAATCATGAAGGTTCTATTTGCAGTTGCCGAATGCGCTCCATTTTTTAAAACAGGTGGATTAGGAGATGTTGCTGGAGCGCTGCCAAAGGAATTAGCCAAAAAAAGGATTGATATTGCGGTCGTCTTACCTTACTTTACAAAAATGCCAGATGTTTATAAAGAACAGTGCGAAGAGCTTGCTACGTTTTCTGTCGAAGTTGGTTGGCGTCATCAATATTGTGGTGTCAAGCGGCTGATTTTAAAAGGGATTGCGTATTACTTTATTGATAATTTATATTATTTTGATCGTGAACAATTGTATGGTTATGATGATGACGCTGAACGTTTTGCTTTCTTTTCATTAGCCATCATTAAAATGCTTGAAAACATTGAGTTTAGACCTGATATAATTCATGTCAATGATTTCCATACTGCAATGGTGCCTTTTTTACTAAAAGAAAAATACCAAGCGGATGAAAACCTTCACGCAATCAAAACAGTATTGACTATTCATAATATTGAGTTTCAAGGAGCGTATAGTAAAGATTTACTCCCAGACCTTTTTGGAATGGGCTCAGAACGGTTTAATGATAGTGTTACTCGTTTTCGGGATGGTGTCAATTATTTAAAAGCGGGGATCTTATATGCTGATCGTGTGAACACGGTGAGTCCGACCTATGCTGAGGAAATCAAGACAGCTGAATTTGGGTTTGGTTTAGATGGAATATTACGCTTAGAGCAGGGAAAAGTAAGTGGTATTTTAAATGGCATCGACTATGAAATGAATGACCCTGAGACGGATCAACTGATTTCAGAAAATTTTTCTTTAAACGATTTGTCCGGTAAACAGAAAAACAAACAAGCGTTACAAAAAAAACTGAACTTACCTGTTAAGGTAGGTGTACCATTGATCGGAATCGTTAGTCGTTTGACTTTTCAAAAAGGATTTCATTTAGTTTTGGATGAACTAACAAATTTTTTAGAACAAGATGTACAGCTAGTTTTATTAGGAACGGGAGATCCCGGAATCGAACATTCTTTTCGTTCTTTTGGAGAACGTTATCCAGATAAAATCAGTGTAAATATAAAATTTGATGTGTCGTTAGCACAATTGATCTACGCTGGTGCTGATTTGTTCTGGATGTCCTCTGCAACTGAACCATGCGGCTTATCTCAAATGATTGCTATGCGTTATGGAACGTTGCCGATCGTCCACGAAGTAGGCGGGTTAAAAGATACGGTTCTCCCGTATGATTCTATCACAAAAACGGGAACAGGCTTTGGTTTTTCTGAATTTAGCTCGTATTCCTTGATGTATAGTACACTAACCGCCATTGATCTTTATAGAAAGGATCAGCAGACATGGCAACAGTTAATCAAAAACGCAATGGAAAAAGATTTTAGCTGGGAAAAATCGAGTCAAGTCTATCTGGATTTATATAAAGAGATCATTCAAGTGGGATGAAGTAATGCTGTTTTTCGTTTTTAAATATTGACGACAGCATAAAACCAAGGTATAATTTTAGCGAGAAATGAATAGCCAAAGAAAACTATGAGGTGTTTTTGTGAGTGTAAGTATCTAACCTAAGGAAATGAATAGCTGAAGAATAAACGACCATTTTTAGATGGCTTCTTTAGTGTACTTACGTTGATACCTATCTTAACTCATACAAAAATACCAGATAGACTGCAGGATGACTGTTTTTATTTAGTGATTATTGAGGGATGAAGGGAACACTTCATCCCTTTTTCTATTTTTCAATCAAGATTATTGCTGTAGCTAAAAAGTAAATTCTTTGTCCTATTCAAAAGAAGGTAGGTATCTCTTAATTAAAAGGAGAGATACAGATGAATCAAGAAACCTATAATAAAACACAATTTAATCAAATCAAAGAAAAATTAATGACCTATGCCATCAGTTCCTATGGAAAAGAGCTAATCAAACGACTGCAACCAAACAGTCATTTAGAGGTAGTGAAGAAACGATTACAAGAAACCTCCGAAGCGAAAGCACTGCTTATGGCCAATTTGCATGTCCCATTTATGGGATTAAACAACATTGAGCATTTGACCAATCAAGTTGAAAAAGGCTTTATTTTAGAACCAACTGAATTACTTAGCTATGCAGATTTTCTTAGGAGTAGTCGTTTGATCCAAGCCTTTATGCAGAAAAATGAATTTATCGCACCGCTTTTAGCCAAATATAGTGATTCATTACAACTATTTTCAATGATCGAGGATGAAATCTATCAAGTCATTCGGAACAATCAAGTGGAAAATGATGCCAGTCGTGAACTACGTAAAGTTCGTCGGGCCATTCAAGAGTGTGAAAAAGAAATTGAAGCGAAACTAACGTCATTTCTTAGAAATGCACAAAATAAGCCTAAAATTCAAGAAGCGATCGTGGTCAAGAAAAATGAACGTTATACCATACCGATCAAAGCTACCTATAAAAATCAAATCTCTGGAACCATCGTGGATGCGTCCTCTAAAGGAACAACGGTTTTTGTAGAGCCAACAACGGTAACGAAGTTAAATGACAAACTCTATCAACTGAAAATGGAAGAAGCGACAGAAGTCTATCAAATTTTATCGACACTGACTGGCCTGATTGCCGAACAAATGGTTGCTATCCAGTCAAATCTAGAAGTAGTGGCACAATATGACATGATCTTTGCGAAGGCCAAATATAGTAGAGAGATCAATGGAATAGAACCAGAGATTAACCAAGACTGCATCATTGAGTTTGTAAATGTAAAACACACTTTGCTAGGAGAAAACGCTGTTCCATTAAATGTAACACTAGGACAAGAATATCGAGGATTAACGATCACAGGTCCGAATGCAGGTGGCAAGACGGTTGTGCTCAAAACAGTTGGACTGATTACCTTACAAACGATGATCGGTGTACAAATCATCGCGGATGCTGGGACAAATGTTGGGATTTTTGATCAGATTTTTGTAGATATTGGGGATCAGCAAAGTATAGAAAACGCCTTAAGTACCTTTTCAGGTCATATGCAGAATATCTCTGAAATTCTTGCTAAAACAAAACGAAACAGTTTGATTTTATTAGATGAAATTGGGAGTGGAACCGAACCAAATGAAGGAGCCGCTTTGGCGATCGCAATCATGGAAGCTTTTTATAAAAAAGGAAGTATCTTGATTACAACGACCCATTATGGTGAAATTAAACGATTTTCAGAACAACATGAAGACTTTTTAACCGCAGCGATGGCCTTTGATTCTGAAAATTTAATGCCGAAATACCAGTTGATTTTAGGGGAGACTGGAGAGAGTAACGCCTTTTGGATCGCAAACAAAATGAATTTGGATGAACACGTCGTAAAACAAGCGCAAAACTATTTACACAATCGCAATTACTCGACCGAAAAAGAACATTCATTGCAAAAAGTAAGAAAGCAAAAAAAACAACCGATTTTTCCGACTTACGAAAAAGGGGATCGTGTATTTTGGACAGAGAAAAAGACAATCGGCTTAATTTTTGAATTAATCGAACTATCAGATGAGGTCATCATTTTTGTCGAAAACCAAAAAGTAAGAGTACCTAAACGCCAATTGAAATTGGATCGTAGCGCAAAAGAATTATATCCACCAAACTACGATTTAGACTCTTTATTTGAAGATTACCATGAGCGTAAAAAGATTCGTGATCTAGAGCGAGGATCTAAAAAAGCCCATAAGAAATTAAGAAAAGAGATGCAAGCTAGAACAATTCAAAGAGAAGAATAACTGTACTAGCGATTTTAAGTAAATGAGAGGAAGACAAAAGTCTTGCTCTTTTTTGCCAGTCAATGCTTCTTTCACAACCTCATCTTACAAGTTTTCAAGGTGGTTTTTCAATGGTATAATAACCACGGAGGAATATATCAAATGAATGAAAATCAATTATCAAAACGTTTAGCGCGTGTGGGAGAATTAGTTCCAGAACAAAGCCGTTTAGCAGACATTGGTTCTGACCATGCGTATTTACCTGTAGCATTAGTTTTACAAAACAAACTTGATTTTGCGGTGGCAGGAGAAGTTGTAAGCGGCCCTTTTGAAGCGGCTAAAAAACAAGTACAAAAAAATGGCTTGAACGATCAAATTATTGTCCGTTTGGCAGACGGCTTAGATGCTGTGGAACAGACAGACGGGATTACTGCCGTGACAATTTGCGGAATGGGTGGTGTTTTGATCCGAGATATTTTAGAGGCTGGCTGGAACAACCAACGGCTTCAAGGAAATGAATGCCTCGTTTTACAACCAAACATTGGTGAAAAGCCGTTACGTGATTGGTTGACAGTACACGGTTTTACAATACTTGAAGAAGATATTTTAGAAGAAAATAATAAGATTTATGAAATCATTGTGGCGTCAAGACTTGAAACTAGAGTGGCTTATTCAGAAAAAGAACGACTCTTCGGTCCACTTTTACTGCAAAAGCAGTCCACTGTTTTTCGTAAAAAATGGCTAGGGGAACTAAATCAGCGTGAAACGATTCTAGCGCAATTGGCCAAAGCATCTGGTGACCAAACGGTTAGGATCCACCAAATAGAAAAAGAAATTGCTGAAATTAAGGAGGTTTTGTCAGATGAGTCTTGATGGGACGTTATTTATTGAACACTTTGAAGCCTATTGTCCTCAGTGGTTAGCCGAAGCAGATGATCCTGTGGGGTTGCATATTGGCACTTTAAATAAAAAGCTAGACCGAGTAATGGTTACGTTAGATGTTCGGCCAGAAGTCGTGGCTGAAGCGATCGAAAAAAACGTTGATTTGATCATTGCCAAGCATCCACCGATTTTTAGACCAGTCAAGCGATTAGATACAGATGATTTTCAGACAAAAATGTATGCAGATTTATTGAAACATGATATTGCTGTTTTTGCTGCACATACGAATATGGATATTATTGAAAATGGCTTAAATGACTGGTTTTGCGATTTATTAGGAATTGAAGATACAACCTATTTAACCAAAACGCACACCGTCGGCTATAAGAAATTAGCGGTTTTTGTACCAGTCGATCATGCTGCCAAGATGCGAAAAGTTCTTGGTGAAGCGGGTGCAGGTACGCAGGGGGATTATACCAACACTAGTTACTCAATGATTGGCACAGGACGCTTTACACCAGCTACTACTGCTAATCCAACAATTGGTACAGTGGGTGAAGAGGCGGCTGTTCAGGAGGCTAAAGTCGAAGTGATTTTTCCAGAAACAATTCAAGCAAACGTGATTCAAGCAATGGTGGCAGCTCACCCATATGAAGAACCAGCTTATGATCTTTACCCGATAGAAAACATTACCAAAGAATATGGGTTAGGACGAGTAGGGAATTTAGCTAAGGCTGTACCGCTAAAAGAATTTATCGCTTTTGTTAAAGAAAAATTTGATTTAGATGGCGTACGGATCGTAGCAGAAGATGAGACAAAATTAGTCCAGCGTATTGCGATTTGCGGTGGTAGTGGTGAAAAATTTTTTCGTGATGCGCTCAAAAATCAAGCGGATGTTTATATCACAGGCGATGTCTATTATCATACTGGACATGACATGCTGACAGAAGGCTTACCAGTGATCGATCCAGGACATTATATCGAGCAATTATGCAAACCAAAGTTGGTTGAACTATTCAATCAATGGAAAAAAGACTATAATTGGGATATAACATTTATCGAATCTGAGGTAAATACGAATCCTTTTAAATTTAGATAAAGTAGAAAGAGGGAACGAAACGATGTATGAAAATTTATTGCCACGTTTTTTACGCTATGTAAAAACAGAAACACGCTCTAATCCAGCTAGCGAAACAACACCTTCAACACAAACGCAAGTAGCTTTCGCTCAAACGTTAAAAAAAGAGTTAGAAGAGCTTGGTATGAGTGATGTACTATACAATGAAAAGAATGGTTTTGTGATTGCTACATTACCAAGTAATATAGAGAAAGACGTTCGTTCGATCGGTTTTATTGCTCATATGGATACAGCAGATTTTAATGCGGTTAATGTGAATCCGCAAATCATCGAAAAGTATGATGGTGAGTCAACGATCAAATTAGATAGCGAGGGTAAATTTACTTTAAATACAAAAGATTTTCCTAACCTAAAAAATTACGCTGATCAAACGTTGATCACAACCGATGGAACGACACTTTTAGGCGCTGATGATAAGTCAGGGATCGCTGAAATCATGACAGCCATGGAAATTTTGATCAAAGATCCATCGATCAAACATGGTACGATTCGTGTTGCATTTGGTCCAGATGAAGAAATCGGTGTGGGGGCTGATAAATTTGATGTCGATCAATTTAATGTGGATTTTGCCTATACGATGGACGGCGGCCCAGTGGGAGAATTACAATATGAAACGTTCAATGCAGCTCAAGCTGAAGTAACGATCCAAGGAAAAAATGTCCACCCAGGAACAGCTAAAAATACGATGATCAATGCATTACAGTTGGCAATTGATTTTCATAATCAGTTACCGCAAAATGAAGTGCCCGAAAAAACGGATGGCTATGAAGGATTCTTCCACTTAGCGCAATTGAGTGGCACACCAGAAGAAGCGAAAATGACCTATATCATTCGTGATCATGATCGTGAAAAATTTGAAGCTCGTAAAGCACTGATTACAAAAGTTCAAGAAATCATCAATCAGTCTTTTGATCAAGAACGGGTACAAATTGATTTAGTTGATCAATACTACAACATGGGTGAAGTTATCGAAAAAGATATGAGTATTATTGAATTAGCCAAAAATGCGATGATCGAACTTGATATCACGCCATTGATAGAACCTGTTCGTGGCGGAACAGACGGTTCTAAGATCTCTTATCTAGGTATTCCTACGCCTAATATTTTTGCTGGCGGCGAAAACATGCATGGTCGTTTTGAGTTTGTTTCATTACAAGCAATGGAAAAAGCGACAGATGTTATTGTGAAAATTGCAGAAAATAACGCTAAATAATTCGTAAAAACTGAAAAGAGGGAGTAAAGTTACAAGTAGTGACTTACTTCCTATTTTTCTGTCAAGGTTGAATGTTCGCTCCACAATTTAATCGGAAGGAAACGTGATGATAATGGAAAATGTAATGATTCTTTTTAATGAAACATCAGGGAAAGACAAAGGCAAAGAATTAGCAGAACAGTTTGTGGATTATGCAAAAAATCATGGCCAAGCAGACACGCGTTTTCTATTAGAACAAGTAGGACCAGATTGTGATAGTCAAAAAATCGTTGAGAAATCCAAGCTTGAAAAGATTGACACACTGATTTTTATTGGTGGAGATGGTACGATCAATCATAATGTGGCAGACTTTAAAGAGGAATTACCACATCTAAAAGTTGGCTTACTGCCTGGTGGGACAGTCAATAATATGGCAAGAGTTTTAGAAATTCCGTTAAAATTTGAAGCAGCTGCTGATGTTATTTTAGGTGGAGTTACCAGAAAAATAGACTATGGAATGATCAACCAAAAAGTAATTGTCAGTACAATGACTATTGGGATTTTAGCTGACACGGCGGCACGTATCAGTCAAAAAGAAAAACAAAAATATGGGAAATTAATTTTTGTGAAAAATTTTTTCAAATTATTGGCTAAGAAAAAACGTTATCGCTTAGAGATCAAAACTGAAAAAGAACAATGGCAAGGGAAGACACAATTAGTGACAGTGACAATGACAAATTCTGTTGGAGGATATACAAATTTTGATGATTCAGCCTCTCCAGATGATGGATTATTCCATCTAACAATTTTACCTAAATTGAATTTTTTCAAATTAGCCTTTTATCTGCCAAAAATTATTTTAGGTAAAGTCTATGAAATTCCAGATGTGAAATATATGACTGCAGCTGAAATATCGATTAAAAGTTCGAACGAAAAGAAAATTGGTACTCGTGTTGATGGTGATCCAAGTGAGGATCTACCTGTTGAAATGACCGTCATCAAACATGGTCTAACTGTTTTCGTACCAGAAGCAAAAAAAGTAATCTTGTCGAAATAACTTTACATCCTACACTCTTTCAAGGTATTCTATTAATACAATGATTTTGGAGGAAGAAGGATGACAGGTTTGTTGAAGCATTTACCATGGGTGTATTTACTCATTGTAAATTTGGTTGAGTTTTTTACAATGTACCTTGATAAACAAAGAGCAAAAAGAGGAAAATGGCGAGTCCCAGAGTCTGAACTTTTATTTATTGGCTTGATTGGCGGAGGAATTGGCGGTCTACTTGCCCAGCAACTCTTTCATCACAAGACGAGAAAGTTACGCTTTTATTTTGCTTTTATTTTTGGTACACTTGTGACTATTGCAATTATTTATTATCGTTATAAAAGATAATTGTGAATACAAATTAGTGGGGAGAAACTATGAAAAGCAATTCCAAGACAAAAGTTTTTCTAAATATCAGCTTGTTAGCTATTTTTATTGGAGTGATCATCTATGTGATGGATAATTCACTCAGTGATATCTTTGCGCAATTAATGAAGACAAGTTGGATAGTTGTTGCCCTAGTTATCTTACTAGGAGTCGTTTACCAGATAGTGGAAGGACGCTCGATCAAAGAGATTGCTGCCTATTTTCAGAAGGATTTTACGACAAAAGATGGTTTTTTCACCTCTTGTTATGTGGCTTTTTATCGCGTAATTTCTTTTGGGACGGGTACATTGCTTTCTGAAATTTATTTTTACAAGAAAAAAGGGCTAGCTGTTTCCCAAGGCGTTGGTGTGACGGCCTTGCATATGATCATGTATAAAGTAGCAGTGATTTTTCTATCTGTTCTCGGGTTGATTTTTCAGTTTTCTTTATTTTATGAACGTGCACCAAAAATGATTCCCTTTATCTTAGTTGGTGTTGGGCTGACCTTTGTTATTATATTTTCATTATTGATTCTATCAAGTAGCATCAATCTTCAAGTGATTTTGATCAAGTGGACAAATAAACATTTTAAACGTAAAAGATTACGTGACTGGGTGGATAAGTGTAATCTTCAAATTTACTCATTAAGAGAAACGGTTCAAACCATCACGAAAGACCGTTCAGCGATGATTCGGATTTTTGGCTGGAATGTAGCAAAGTTGCTTTTCTGGTACGTGATCCCTTATGTTGTGCTTGTTGAGAATCATCCGAACATTGATTTTCTTTTGGTTCTTTCTTTTACAAGTTTTTCGGTTATTTTATCAGGAGTGTTTCCAACCCCAGCAGGTATTGGACCGTTTGAATTCGTTTATTTATTGCTATTCAAACCGCTGGTTGGAACGGTCGATGCAGTATCTTCGTTGTTATTGTATCGTTTTGGTAGTTTTGTTTTGCCTTTTCTGATTGGATTTATTTATGTATTGATTCAAAAGAGAAGAGATATTAAAACGGATCTTTCCGCAGCAAGAAAAGAGAAAAAGGAAACGTTAGAAGAATAATGTGTAGACAAGCTTTGAGAATCGAAAGATTTTTAACGCTTGTTTTTTATCGATTTTGCAAAATACTATGGTATACTTTAGATAAGTACTAGGGGAGTCATTTTGACTGAGATGTTCGCTTGAACGGACCCTTTGAACCTGTGAGTTGAGACTCGCGTAGGGAAGTAGTCTAAGAAATAGAATAACACGGCTAAACTCTATGAAATGGTTCTTTAACATTTTATGGTGTTTTTTTCTGTTTTTAAGATTCTTCTCAAAAATATCGAGGAGGAATTGTATGACATTTACTGAAGAAATAAGAAAATCTGCTGATATAATTTGGCAGGAAAGCAAGGACCATCCATTTATCTTAGAGTTAAAAGCTGGAACATTACCACCAGAAATTTTCCGATTTTATCTGATCCAAGATCGGTATTATTTGGAGCAATTTAGTAAAATCCATTTAAAGGCTGCAGAATTAGCAATAGATAAAGAAGTCAGAAGCTGTTTTTTAGACGGTGTAAAAAGTTTAGAAGTCGCAGAAATATCCGTTAGAAAAACCTTTTTCAAAGAATTAAAAGTCTCAAAAGAGGAAATCTGTCAAACACCGATTGCACCAGCAGCCTATCATTACGCCTCACATATGTATCGAGAAGTTGAAAGTAAAAATATAGCTAGAATTGCAGCAGCCTTGTTGCCCTGCTATTGGTTATATCAAGAAATCGGTGAAGAATTAATCGCAAATGGTTCACCAGACCCGTTGTATCAAAGGTGGATCGAAACCTATGATCGTGAAAGCTATCAGACGGCGGTGCGTAGGCAAATTCAATTGACGGATCAGCTAGCCGACCAAGTTTCATTAGATGAGCAATTACTTATGAAACAAGCCTTTATTATTAGTAGTTATGAAGAACTAAATTTTTGGGAAATGGCTTATACAAAACAAAAATGGGGGTTAAAGAGATGATCAACTATCAATTGATTGATACCTTACGCACAAAAAATCCGCTAGTTCATACTATTACCAATATTGTGGTTGCAAATGATTCGGCTAATGGGTTACTGGCAATCGGAGCATCCCCATTTATGTCAAGTGCACTTGCTGAAATGGAAGAAGTGGCGGCGATTGCTGATGTTATAGTGTTAAATATGGGGACGTTGAATGACGAGCAATTAGCTGCAATGATTCTTGCTGGTAAAAAAGCAAATGAATTAGGAAAACCAGTTGTCTTAGATCCTGTTGGTGCTGGCTCGACAAATTATCGTAAACAGGCGGTTGAGCAATTATTGAACCAAGTCAAACCAACATTGATTCGGGGAAATGCTGGAGAAATTGCAGCACTGAGTGGAACGGCTTGGACTGCTAAAGGAGTAGATGCTGGAACTGGATCAGCAGATATTACTGAAATTGCCGAAAAATTAGCACTTGATGTGAATTGTTTTATTGCAGTAAGTGGTGAAACAGATGCGATAACAGATGGCAAGCAAACTTATTTTGTTAAAAATGGAACACCATACTTTACGAAGATGACAGGAGCAGGTTGTTTACATGGATGTGTTTGCGGGGCTTTCTTAGCAGTTGCTCAGGAGTCTACTTTAGAAAGTGTTGTTGCTGCAAGTGCAATGTATGCTTTAGCAGGAGAACTTGTAGCGGAGCAGCTAACCAGTGTTTCTGTCGGGTCATTTAGAACGTACTTATTAGATCAACTATCAGGATTAGATAGTACGTTAGTGCAAGCAAAAGCAAGAATCGAAAGGATGGCTGAAAAATGAATGAAACGATCCAAGCGTTAACGATTGCAGGATTTGACAGTGGCGGCGGTGCGGGAATGCAAGCTGATTTAAAGACCTTTCAAGAGCGGTTTGTATTTGGGACCTCTGTTTTAACGGCGTTACCGATTCAAAATACACAAGGAGTTAAAAAAGTGTATGATATTCCCGTTGAAGCAATTCAAGATCAGTTAGACGTTATCAATGAAGATTTTAAAATCTCAGCCGTAAAAACGGGTATGTTGTTTACAGCTAGTATCACGCAGCTTGTTTCAGCATTTTTAAAGACGGTTGATTTTGGTCCTTTAGTTGTTGATCCTGTAATGATTGCTAAAAGTGGTCATGCTTTACTAAAAGATTCCGCTGTTAAAGCTTTAATCGAAGAGCTGTTGCCGCAAGCTTTTGTTATTACGCCAAATATTCCTGAAGCTGAGGTGATCACAAACATGACCATCACAACGAAAGAGGATATGGTAATCGCTGCAAAAAAAATCCAATTGCTAGGTGTGAAAAATGTCGTTGTAAAAGGTGGTCATCATCTTGAAGGAACAGAATCCTCTGATTTATTGTTACTCGAAGATGGCCAACAAGAATGGTTTTCAGCAACAAGGATCGAGACGAAAAATACACATGGTACAGGCTGTACTTTTTCGGCTTGTATTGCAGCGGAATTAGCCAAGGGAAATGATGTAAGGGCGGCCGTTCGTACTGCAAAAGGATTTATTCAAGCAGCGATTGCAGATGGTATTCAAGTGGGCTGTGGCAATGGACCAACCAATCATTGGGCTTTTAGAAAGGTAGAACGCAATGAAAACTAGTCAAGAAATGTTCGCCATTTATTTTATTGCCGGAACACAAGATATAAAGGATAGAACTTTACCGGAAGTGTTAGAACAGGCTTTAAAAGCTGGAATCACATGTTTTCAATATCGAGAAAAAGGTGAAGAGAGTCTGACCGATCCTAACGACAAAAAGCTGATGGCAAAAAGATGCCAACAACTATGTAAAGAATATCGAGTGCCATTTTTGGTCAATGATGATGTAGCGTTAGCCTTAGAAATAGAGGCTGATGGAATTCATGTTGGGCAAACAGACCAAGCAATCCAAGATGTATTAGCTTTGTTCTCTGATAAAATCGTTGGTTTATCTTGCTATGATGAAAAGGAAGTCCAAACCGCTAATAAAGTGCCCGCTATCACGTATTATGGTATTGGACCTGTTTACGGTACGTTATCGAAAAAAGATACTAAACAACCGATTGGTTTAGTAAAACTACAAAAATTGACAGAGCTAGCAGAAAAGCCTGTTGTGGCAATAGGCGGTATTAATACTGGAACTATTGAGCATATAATAGAAACAGGTGTTGCTGGTGTCTCAGTGATCTCCGCAATTACACAGGCCAAAGATATTCACGAAGCTGTTAAACGCTTAAGGTAACTAGGGGTGATGCATACGCAAAATTTTCCAAAGAGCAAATAAAACCATAATTTTTGTTTTTTTGGTGTTAATTGCCATATTTTAATTTTAATGAGAAAATACAGATAGTGTGCAAGAAAAATAATAACGTCCGAAACTTTGCGGCATCAAGGTTTCGGTCTTTTTTTTCGCAAGAAGAAAAACAGTTTATTAGAGAAGGTGGAAATTCAGGATTTTAAACTAATAAATTGCTGATAAAATCGATATTTATGCATGTGAAAGCTTGTCTAAACTCTTAAAAATGATTATGATTAAAAAGATATTTTATACTTGATTATGAATAGGAGTGTTTTGATGGAACAAAAGCAAATGCGATGGTTTACCGTTGGCCTAATTGCCTTCAACATGGTTTGGGGCTTAGGGAATGTAGTGAATAACTATGCACAACAAGGGATTTCCGTTGTAACGTCATGGGTATTGATTTTGGTCTTATATTTTATTCCCTATGCGTTGATCGTCGGACAACTTGGGTCAACTTTTAAGGACAGTAGTGGCGGAGTTAGTTCTTGGGTCCAAAATACGACTACGAAGCGCTTAGCTTATTATGCTGCTTGGACATACTGGGTCGTACATATTCCGTATTTAGCTCAAAAGCCTCAGCTAGTCTTGATTGCTTTTGGTTGGGCAGTGCAAGGCAATGGTGATATTGTGAATAATTTCTCTGTTGTAGGGATTTCGTTGATTTCGTTGGCGATTTTCTTGATCTTTTTACTATTGTCTACTAAGGGGTTAATGACCTTAAAAGTTATTGGGGGAATGGCAGGAACGGCAATTTTTGTCATGTCTATGCTATTTATCCTACTAGCAATTGGTGCACCAATGATGAATTCTAGTGTTGAATTTGCGACACCTCACATGGATAAAATCAGTACGTATATTCCTAAATTTGATTTTAGTTACTTTACGACAGTTTCCATGTTGGTATTTGCTGTTGGTGGGGCTGAAAAAATTTCGCCTTATGTAAACTCAATGAGAAATCCAGCGAAAGAATTTCCTAAAGGAATGATTTTCTTAGCGGCAATGGTTGGTGTTTCAGCTGTCTTAGGTTCATTTGCGATGGGGATGTTATTTGCAAGTAACAATATTCCAGAAGACTTGATGGCCAATGGTGCTTACACTGCTTTCCAATTATTAGGTGAGTATTATGGTGTAGGGAATTTATTAATGATCATCTATGCAATCACTAATGGAATTGGACAAATATCTGCTTTAGCCTTTTCAATCGATGCTCCATTACAAATTCTTTTGGCTGATGCAGATCCTGACTACGTTCCAGCAGCATTACGTAAAAGAAGTAAAAAAGGTACCTTAGTCAATGGCTATTTGTTAACAGGTATCTTAGTCAGTATTATTATTGTCTTACCAATGTTTGGAATCGAGAATATCAAAGAATTAGTCAAATGGTTGACTAACTTAAATTCTGTCGTGATGCCGATGCGTTACCTATGGGTGTTCTTTGCTTATATGATGCTAAATAAAGCGTATAAAAATTATCAATCTGAATACAAATTTATTAAAAATCCTAAAATCGCTTTTGGATTTGGCTTGTGGTGTTTCCTATTCACAGCATTCGCTTGTATTTTAGGAATGGTACCAAAGGTCGATTTTGCGGCAGACCCGAAAGCATGGTTCTTCCAATTAGCTTCTAATATTATTACACCTGTCGTGTTGATTTTATTAGGGATGATTTTACCAGCTTTAGCTCGTCGTGATAAAAAGAAAGCGCAAGTTAATTAAAAAGAAGAGGGGGAAAGAGACTCAATAAGAGTGTTTTCCCCTCTTCTTTTTTAGTAGAGATAAACAGACGTTAGTTTGAATATAATTGTTTTTAATCAACTGGGTAATCATATTTAAAATGATGTTTTCATCATTATTTTCTTTTAATTCCATATATTTGTAAAAAAATGAGAACATTTTTTCCTTTTTATCGGTATAATAGAGAGGAAGACTGTTTTTTTTTCTAAAAAAATGATACGATTTATAAAGGAAAAAAATTGAGGAAGTGAGAACGATTAGTAAGCGACAACGTCAATCAGAAAAAGAAGAAAGATCAACGTATCTTTGCAAAGAAGTTGATCCCGATTATTTAGGTCGTGAGATTTACGCCGATAATGTTGATACGCCGTATTCATTTTATTTAGTGCGAAAACTAAATTTGGCAAAAGATTACCAAAATTTAGCTGAAGGTGAAGCTTTTTTTGAAGCAATCTGCGATAGCTGGGACGAAACCGAAGAGTTTGAAGAACTGGTCGTCAAAAAGATTTATATGTATGTTGAAACTGAAATTATGTATTATACATTATTGATGGGAAGTTTTGAACCTACCAGAAGAGAGCTTCGGATGAACTTAAAGCAGTGGTTCGAAGAAATTACGCTTGAAAAACAAGAGCGATCTCTAGCTTATAAAGGTGAACCTACATTAAATTCTGGAGAAGTACAGGGAATGATGAAGCAGATGCTTGAAACGTCAAATGAGATTTTCCGTTTACGTAAAATGATTACGGATTTAACTGAGACGATCAATCACGGAAAAACGGAGCTATCTGCAGCTAAACATGACCCCATTATTTCAAGAAGTATTCAAACGATCCATCTTAAACGAGCGCAACCTTTAGTGATCGAAGAAGATAAAGTGGAAGAAACAAAAATCGCTGATCCGAATGAAACAGTTGCTGTAGATGTGGATCTCGAGCTTGTTGAAGAAGCGGTCGTTGAAGCAGAAATTATAGCGGATACTATGGAAGCTCCAGTAGAACCCAAGGAAGCAGCAGGAGCGCAACCAGAAAAAAAGTTGGAGAACGAATTGGCGAAAAAACCAATTCAAGAAGATTCCCCAGCAGAAGAAAAACCTACAGCTTCACAAATGCAAGAGCTCGAAAATAAAGAACCACTGAAAAAAGAACGCACAGCAATCAAGTTGAAACGTAAACAAATGGCGCAATCCAACGAAAGTGCTGAAACTGAGACAACAGATGCAACACAGCAAGAAACCACTGAGTTAGCACCGTTGGATCTTCGATTGCTTGTATTCAAAAAAAGAAAAACTAAAAAAGCAACACCAAGTAATTGGCCGCGTTTTTCTAAACAATTGAAAGCAAGTAAACGTATTGAATCTCCAGCTAAAATCCCTAATTTTTCTAAGAGTGAAATGGAAAATTTAGAAGATGAAATTTATCTATGTTTTATGAATAAACGGATGCGCTTAGGGACAAAGAAAAACGCTACTCAAAAGAAGAGCGTTTTACGATCTGACTTACTTGCACAAATCAGCCAAGCTGAATATTTGAATTATTCTTGGGGACAAGTATTGCGACAACGTAAAGAAGATGTCTTGATTTGTGGTCGCTTGAGTTGTGGAGGTTTGGTCTCTTCTTTAGATGATTTCCTAAAAGAAATGCGTGAGATTGCCTATAGCCGTTCGTTATTTGGCAAAAAAGTTCGCTGTTCAGTTGATTTATTACGCCGTTTAGAAGGCTATATTTTAATGGATCAGTATATGCAAAATCTAAGCCTGATGCCAGTTGAAAAATAGTTGTCAGGATAAAAAATGAATAAATTTTAAGAGCGAGACAAAAGCTTAGTTTTAAAAGCTCTTTGTCAACTAATGTTGGTGAAGAAATCCAAAGAATTAAATCACTAATGAAGCCTAGAGGGAAATTCCTCTAGGTTTTTCTATTTGGTTGAAAAAGAACAGTGCCAAAG
>Ga0308156_1000771_pt1 | contig 51246 bp, 35 predicted proteins | sample PhyAR2_FD_201041 | JGI IMG/M metagenome (GOLD analysis project Ga0308156, IMG submission 201041) | Phyllosphere microbial communities from UC Gill Tract Community Farm, Albany, California, United States - DLSL A.R2 | ecosystem: Host-associated > Plants > Phyllosphere > Unclassified | place: USA... | reverse complement strand
GATTGTTCGTCCCGATTTCCTATTCTTTGCCGAACAGGATGGCAAAATGGTTGTGGACTTGGTAGATCCACATGGCCTACATCTGGCTGATGCTTTGCCCAAACTGAAAGGACTGGCGCTATATGCCGAACATCATCCTGGTGCTTACAGACGAATCGAATCCGTCGCCGAAGTAAAGGGTAAATTACGGGTGTTAGATTTGAAACGGCAGGATGTACGAAATGCTATAGCTGTAGCTGAAAATGCGGAAACGTTATTCAGTAGTGGGCTTGCCAATGACTATTAATATCCTAAGATAAATTGAATATAAAATGGCCTTTTATAAACTGAAAGGCCAAAGTTATAAAGAATTTTTTTATATACTGATAAGCGGTTCCACTAGTTAACTTAAATAAGTAGGTGATGGCTATGAATTTAGGATTTTTTTTTTGGTGCTGGTGCAGAAATTGGTTATGGTTTACCAAGTGGAGGCAAATTTGCCATTGATCTTTTTAGACAAGATCCAAGTCAGTACAAAACCGAGCTCCGCCAACAACTGCGATTAGTGGATTCACGCTCACCTTACGCCAATGATTGGCTACCTCAGGGTTATGCTGATAAAAGCATTTATGCTTTTGGACGTAACGAGTTTTCCAGTATTATTGAATCATCTATCGAATATAAACGTGAAGAAATAATTCGCCATCTAAATCGTTTTGATCAAGAGTGTGATGATGCCCTATTAACTCTAGGAATTGATAAGGCCATATTGGAAAATTTATTTTCAGAGTTAACAGGACATGTCATTGGTGAGCGTCTGTATACACATGATATTCGTCTTAACGAGCTACTAGCCAGAGATGTTAGATTATTCGAGTCTGAATATTACTCTGCTATGTTGGACGTGGTACGAGAATCAGATAACAATGATGATTTAAAAAGGTACGTCATATCATTTTTACAATTATTGGTCGGTGCACACGGACAATCTCTTGTTCAACGCCTAAACCAAGAGTTATTTGAGGCTGCACCGGATGATTTACCCATCTTCGATGATATTACCGGTATGTTCCGTCTGGAGTTTAACCGTATTGGTTCGACAGCTTTGGAACTATTGCTGGAAGAAAATAGAAATTTCAATATTGATGAGGATGCAACAGCTCTTACACTTTTCTGTGCTATAGCCCAAAAAGCATTAGAGAATCTGTTCACTACAGTACTCGACTACCAGAAATTGATAGATGACCATTTCCGATATCTCTTCTCACCTTCCACAGAATGGGCTAAGTTTACTCGGATGGTTATTTTCCTCAAGATCGCACGCGATTATATTAGTGCCCAGGCACCATCTATCGAAGATCTTCCCGATCATGGCTATTATCATGACTTAGCTACATTTGATGGTGATCTAACAATTTCAGCCATTGGTACGGCTAATTATAACAGCCTTCTGGCAGAGGTTTTCCGTGGTATGAATTTAGAATTACCACAAATTATTCACCTAAATGGCAGTGTACACGACTACTATAATCCTTATAAAAATGCGGTTATCACTTGTGAAAATCCAGATAATGTAGATCAAAGTCAGATCCATGTTCCATTCATGCTGACGCAAAGCGGTCTTAAGCCTTTAACATCAGTAACTATGTCAAGACGATACGTTAGTCTTTTTGATGCTTATGCTGAATCTGATGCTATTATTGTTGTAGGTTTTGGATTTAATAAAGATGATAGCCATATTAATGGACTTTTCCGTGAACTGGTTGAGAATAAAGGACGGAAATTAATTCTTATTTCGAGACGTGTGGATGGAAGTGTTGAAGAACAGAAACGGCGGTTGCGAAACAAACTACGTATTTCCCATGAGTTTAACCATTTGTTAATAGTAATTCCAGTAGATGATCTCACAAGGTGTCAAGATGACCGACTATGGTTAGAGCAAGTTGTTGATACTTTGAACGAGGGATAAAGCAGCTGGTGATGGTGCTATAACTATTATTGTTTCTATTGATACTCGCCAGCCCTTATCTCCTTGATAAGGGCGTTAATGAATGCCAGTTAATTATTACTACACCCAAACGACCTATAACCGTCATCAAAGTTCTTGCTTTTCACTTTGGTGAGATAATCAATTCGGTTCAGTAAATCGCCGGGATAAATATCATTAAGAATATCATCACGATTCAGGGTATATTTACAGTTAGAAGGATACTGCACTAGGTGCTGTCCCTCTTCAGTAGTCAGACTTAATGCGCTACACCATGCTGAGGTGATCATAGTTCTTAACGTATCTTCATCCAGATTGAAATCCCCCAGATGATAGTAAGCATCTTTATTTAGAAACAGAAATAGGTGAAAGTGGCGTTTACCATTCTGGGTAAATTCCCGTACCCACGCATATCGGAGCGTATTAGGATGTACTCGTTTACCCTCCTTGCGCTTACGCTGTTCATCTGCTGCCAGTTTGGCTTTCAAGGAATTAGTGAATCTTGATATAGATCCTGAATCTGTATTAGCGTTACAGGAAATGGTATCACCATTGTCCTGAATAACCGGATCATGGAGGTCAACTCGTATTGCAAGTGTACGTCTATGTTCTTTAACAGATTTTTTAATACCATCGATAATCCTTTCTTTGTATGATTTAACATGACTGCCATACTCGCTTTCGTAGATATTCATAATAATTCACCCTCGATGGATAACAGTCATCGCATTACTGGCTATGGCCTACTAGTGATACATATACAGGCATGGTTAATTACAATATAATAACTATCCGACACTGAATTATAGAAAAATAGTAGCCACAGCCTACGATGACTGATTAAAAGTTACTCTTTAGTTAGGTGTAATGAAGATCGGTTAATAAAACAATTATTGCGTCCTATCTTTGGTCTGTTCGTTATATAAGAATATCAACAGGTTGTATGAAAATGGTTTTCCCTATCTTCTCCGCCCGTATTTTCTTTTGCGAATAAAGTGTACTGAGAAGTTCATTCGCTTTGCTCCGATTTCTGAACCGGTTCGGACCATATTGCAAGATGGTTGTCTTCCTGATATATGGCACCACACACCGGTAGCAATAATCTTTTATCCACGAATAAAGTTCATCTGCTTCTGAACTAACCAACAGCAACGTCTGGGGTTTAGAGAAAATTCTCACATACTCATCCACATACCAGGCGCTTATCTCTACTGCGGCTTCTACAGCACTGAGGGATATATCCCCTTCATCACCATTAAATTTATGCAGCAGAGCGGCAATCCTTGCCATATTTTCCGCCATTTTAGAGGCGTAATCCTTAAAGCCAGACAGGAAGCCAATCAACCCCATTTCTGACTCGACCTTGTTATAAAATTCTATCCAGTTCTTTTCGGCTTCTGCAGAGAAACGTAGGCACTGACGCGCATTTTCATCATTTCTGACAATGCTCTCGTTAACGATCTCCATCAATCGTTTATGAAATACCGGTAGATGCTCGCTTGATACAACCGGGCTGGTAATTTGTCTGTAACCCTGTGTTGAACTAGGCTGACACATCAAACACCGCGCGAAGAATCCGATCCCTTTCGCTGTATCGCCTTTACGCTCCAGATACCCTTTTTTGAACACATCAGGCTGAACCATCAACGACAGTGTCATTCTGGCGTCTTTGATTAATTTATCGGGCTCGCTTTTTCTTTCCACAGTAAACATTGCGCCATCCCACATTTTATTGATGAAAGGCAGTTCATTCAGCGCATAGCCGTTAAAAATGGTACCAGCTTCATCAGACATAAGCCCGATGGACCGCCAACAACCACTGAGATAGTCTTTTATCGCCGCTGGTGTGGCATCATTGAATATCTGCCTGAACCTGACCGGTGTTTTCGGGTTCGCCGACAGCAGCGTTTTCAGCCGTTCATTCGTTGCGGAGTGATCTTTGTTACGGCGAATATCTGATTTCAGTTTTGACATTAGGGCTTTCTTTTCAATGCTAAAAGTCGTTTCCTCATTCCGCCATATAATCAATTCTTGGGTATATTTTTCAAACCATTCTTCTTCCAGTTGATACAATGGCTTCATCAGCAGTTTGTCCACGGTGCTTTTGCGTTCACCAGAATCCGCCAGTGTCAGTAAAAAAAGCGATACCGGGCTGCGCAGATTATTCAGTCTGCACACATCAATCCGGTTCTGGCAGGCAAGAGAAATCACCCCCAGTACAGATGCAGCAATCAAAGCCTGGGGAGCCTGCGTATGCTGTTCCACTTCATAAACCGCATTTTTAATGATCTGCGGGAACACATGCACAGGGAAAGGACGACCACACGACATACATACCTCCATTCAATTAATTTAATAAATAATTCAGCGGAATGGCTATTCCGCTATCAATAGCAGAAATAGCAGGATGAAATAACCCTGATTACAACTCTTGAGTGTATGTTCAGGTGACACCTTCAAATAAGTTTGCTGCGTTGCGATAGCCATTCATCGATCTCTGATTCAACCCATCCAACCGATTTGACCCCAAGCATTCGCTTTTTGGGAAAAGTTGAGTCGTAACGCGGTGATTTGGGGTTCAACCAGTCGTAGATTGTTGCCCTTGCCATACCAGTTTTTTGGATAACCGCAGGTAAGCGGAGTATCCTAACGGTTGATGGATTGTTCATGCTTGACTGCCTCTCATTAGTTCATTTTGGTTGTAGAAAGATTAGCGGCAAGCACTAATGCAAAAAATCCGCGTACCAAAAAAACATTTTTTACAACACTTAACTTATTGATATTTGGTGTTTTTATGTTATCTGTGATTGAGTTTTGCGAAGAAATTAGTCAAAAGTTGAAGTGGCTTTCTGGCCATATGGCTGAATGTGAATGGGACATATACATTGATATGCTCAGCGAAAATTATCCTGCGATACGGAAAGAACTAAGCGAAATGCGGGAGCAATTCTGGAACTCTGATAAGGTAGGGACTCGTGTGATTTTGTACAGTGACCCATCTCGTAAGGAGTATAAATTTTGTAATGTCGATGGAGCGGATCAGCTAAAAGAGGAATATACCGAATTATATGATCCGGCTCAGGAGTGCTGGAAACAGTTAAAATCACGTATTTTCAGGGTGACATTTTCTCATCTTATTCAGGAACCTTTTTTAATTGATGATGTGTTTGAATCACATCTTTTTTTTGCCTCACTGACGTATCAATGGGGGAAATCAGTTATGTTGGAGAATGAAAGTGTCGCTATTAAAGCATTCATTAAGTCAGCTGAATTGTTTGATAGATGTATTGGAATGTCATGGTTTCATGTTTCTGTATGTACCCAAAAAAAGTTATCACTTACCAGGGCTAAAGCTGGAAAAAAAGGCGGGGACAGTAAAGCGGAAGTATATCGTGTAATTCAGGATAAACTTGTTTATTTAATCAATGAATCTGTTCCTGAAGGTGGATGGAAAAGTAAAGCAGCTGCGGTAAATACTCTCATTGATCCTTTGTGGGACTTTATTAAAGAGTCAAATTTTGACATTAATAATGAAAGTAAAAAATATCGTATAGCAACAATGAGCCAAGATGCTTTGGAAGATACCATTATTAAAAATTGGTCAAGAAATATTGAAAGCGTTAAACTAGCTTTAGATAATACAGTTACTAGGAAAAAGAAAATAAATTAGTAACAATATGTATGATCTATATTTGAATTATCAGCACCCGTAATGGGTGCTGATAAAAGGGCTCATCCTACAAGACGTATTTCCCTAATCCCACTGTTAACGATGCTGCCGCTATCTGCCGCTTTAACAAAATCAGCCCACCACTGCATCATCGGTCGTCGTTGCTCAAGATAGTCGCTTCGATTGTAAGCGCGACGAACCTCATTCTTATCCACATGAGCAAGTGCGGCCTCAATAACATCAGGCGGAAAGCCTTGCTCATTAAGGGCCGTGCTGGCAATAGAACGCAGCCCGTGAGAAACGAGTACGCCTCCTAAGCCAGCACGCTTAAGTGCGGCATTAACTGTTTGGCTGTTCATTGGCTGGGTTGGTTTGATGCGACTGGGAAAGATAAACTCTCGCCCACCACTGAGTGACTTCATCATTTCCAGAATAGCGAGAGCCCCATTAGATAGTGGAACTGTATGGTCCCGGTTCATCTTCATTCGAGCTGCAGGAATTTTCCATTCGTTAGCATCAAAATCGATCTCATCCCATCGAGCTTCAGCTGCTTCGGCGGGACGGGTTATGGTGAGAAGTTGCCACATGAACAGGCATCGTGTGGACAGGCTGATACTTGCCGTACGCATAGTCTGCATTAATTGTGGAAGTTGAGCCGGGTGGATACTCGGCATGTTTTTCTTCTGAGGTTTCTCGAACGCTTTCCCGATGTTTATGCTGGGAACCGCATCAATCAGGCCCGTGTTCTGCGCATAAATCATGACTTCGTTAATACGCTGACAAAGGCGGCGAACAGTCTCTAATGCCCCTCTGGCCTGAACCGGCTGAACTGCTTTAACCAGAGTGTGAGCCTTAATCTCAGTGACACTGATATCACCGATTGCTGGGAAAACATCTCTCTCAAGCGAGCGCCAGATATCGTCGGCATAGTCCTCTGTTACGCTGGCTTTCTTCACATTCCACCAACGTTCGGCAACTAACAAGAAAGTGTTGGTTTTGGCCTCTTGTGAATTTCTGACCTGTTCTTTCTGATGTTCTTGGGGATCAATGTCTTTCGCCAATAAAACTTTAGATTCGGCTCTGAGTTTACGTGCATCAGAAAGCGAGACGGTAGGGTAGGCACCGAAGCTTTGTTTGGTTCGCTGCTTGGTTAGAGGCCGATAGTAACGGAACTGCCAGAGCTTACTCCCGCTGGACTTGATTAGCAGAGTAAGCCCGTCACCATCATACAGCTGGTAATCGGCATTTTTAGGTTTGGCGGCTTTGATTTCCGTATCGGTTAACGGCTTGGTTTTTCTTGCCATGGGGAGTCTCCATGCGTTTAGGCCCAACGAAAACAATAGAGCTTTTCGTTGGGCCTATCAATGGGCCTAAAAGGTTCGGATTTAATTAGTTCTCTTCGGACTTCGCGGGACAAATTGAGGGCACAAAAAAGCCCGCAGGGCTTGCGCCGTGCGGGCTCTTAGGACTTCATCGGATGACTCTGGTAATCACCGATAGAGAATTTTGGTGGAGCTGGCGGGAGTTGAACCCGCGTCCGAAATTCCTACATCCTCGGCACTACATGCTTAGTCAGTCTTTACATTCGCTTGCCAGCTGCGGACAGACACGCCACTAACAAACTAGCCTGATTAGTTTTAACGCTTCAACCCCAGGCAGGGCATCCGCGCGATCTCTTTTGGGTTTGACCTCTCTTGATCCCCGTCCTAAGAGCGGAGGCTAGGGAGAGAGGGCTCGAAGCAGGTTATTAAGCTGCTAAAGCGTAGTTTTCGTCGTTTGCGACTATTTTTTTGAGGCTTTTAACGAGGCAAACCTCCCCTCGGCATGCACCTTGGGTTTCGCAAATCCCGTCGAATCCAGAATCAGCCCCAATGTGTTGACTACAGTATAACAGGTTTTGCCACCAACGCACCAGTCCATATCACTACAACATCCGTATGACCTTCAGTTGGTTAAAGTATGAACAGGCCCGATTCCTCAGGCCTGAGACGCTCCGTTGTCAGCGTTAAGCCGCCTTTATTCAGAATATAAAGCCTGAGAGAATATATTCAATATTTACCATATAGGATATATCGGAATATCGCCGCTTCGCTTAATGTTAATAATTAAAAAATCATCTATTCACTATACGCACTATTTAAGCGTCGCTTAAATATTAACGACTTTGTTAATAATATATTCTGTATTTAAAAAAATGTGAAAATTTGTGACTTAGGAGTTTGCCTAATTTCAGACTATTGATTATATATTTTAATGATATCAATTCTGCGTTGAAGTTATGCAAGAGGTGTCAATTCATTGAAAAACAATAACTTATAGATCTACAGCCCAGTTATTACCAAGATGATTCATTTCTGCCATTTTATTTCGGTAGCGCTCTTCTTCTGCCAAAAATAAGGCTGGCACATGCACAAAAAAGCGTTCTAAATAGCGAGAGGACATTATATGGCTCCCCAAATTAGCCCTGCTGGGTCAGTGGATATTATAAATCAAAGAACTGGTGATGTCGTTAATCAATATGGCCAGAGTGCTGACCGCGTGGTTAATCTGACGCAGACCAGCATCGTTCGTATTAATGCCTCCCCGGAGTCCGTTAATTACTATCAGCGTGAAGGCAACGACCTGATCGTCCATATGAACGACGGTACGACGGTGCGCTACCAGCGCTTTTTTGTGCTTGATGAGAATGGCTTACACAGCGAACTGATTTTTGAAGATGACCTGGGCACGCATCACGCTGTCTTCCCCTTTGCCGAGTCCGCTGCGCCCGCTACCGCGGAAGCAATCGTACCGGCACTCTCTGAAGCCTCTGTCGATTCTCTTGTTGGCGCAGGTGGGATCTCTGCATTAGCCGTATTGGGCGGGATAGCCGCAGTCGGGGGTATTGTTGGTATTGCCGCTGCAGCGGGTGGCGGCGGTAGCGGCAGCAGTCGCCAGGAGGCCGAGGATAATGGCGTCCTGCCACCTATTGATGGAACGCCGCCGGATAATGGTGGAACCACGCCACCAGACGAGGGTGGAAGCACGCCGCCGGATGAGGGCGGCACCACGCCACCGGATGAGGGCGGCACCACGCCACCGGATGAGGGCGGAACCACGCCACCGGATGAGGGCGGAACCACGCCACCGGATGAGGGTGGAACCACGCCGCCGGATGATGGCGGAACCACGCCACCGGACGATGGCGGAACCACGCCACCGGACGATGGCGGGACTACGCCGCCGGACGATGGCGGTGAGACTACACCACCGGTTTCCACGCTCTCGGTTGCCCCGCTTACGGGCGATAATATACTGAACCTGCAAGAGGTCAGCGCTACCCAAGTATTAAGTGGCAGCACAGAAGCCGTTAACGCTGGCAGCCCGATTGTCGTTACTGTCGAACAATATACCTGGACCACCCAGGTCAACAGCGACGGCACATGGAACATTGATATGCCGGCTGACATTCTTCAGTCACTGCCGCAGGGGCTGCGCCTGCTGAGAGTCGTGCTGACGGACAGTGAAGGGCGTACCGTAACTACCTCGATGGAGCTCATGGTGGATACCGTCCCGCCCGTGCTCCAGATGACCCCCTTCGTACCAAACAATACGCTTGATGTCTCCCACCTGAATTCAGACAAGATCGTTCGCGGCTTCTCCAGCAGCGAAGATCAGGGCAGCACAGTCACGGTAACGCTAAACGGTAAAAGCTACACCACTGCGGTAGATAGCCTTGGCCGCTGGCAGTTGAGCATCCCCCAGGCCGATATCCAGCAGCTGCAGGATGGCCAGCCCTATACCGTGGAGTATCAGATCGTCGACCTGGCGGGCAACGTGACGACCGGGCAGGCTGACTTCACTACTAACTTCACCAGTCCGCAGGTGATTGTCGATCCGGTAACGGGGGATAACGTCCTCAATACCGCCGAGCTGCAATTGAACCAGACGCTCTCCGGCCAAACCGTGAATATCCCGGCGGGGCAGGTAGTGACGATTACGCTGGGAACCAAAACCTACTATGCCCAAGTGATGGGCGACGGTAGCTGGAAAACCACCCTGCCAGCAGGCGATCTCGCCTCCCTGACTCAAGGCGATAATTCCCTCACCGTCTCGGTAAACGATGCTAACGGCACGCCGGTAGTGCGTACCGAAACCATTAACGTCGATGGTAGCCAGAACGGCATCGCCATCGCTATTCTCTCAACCGATGACTACCTGAATGCCAACGAGGCGCAGAGTCCGCTGGAGGTGCGTGGCGTAACCACGGTGACCGGGCCGGACGTCAGTATCGTTGTTTTCTTTAACGGCAAAGAGTATGCCGTTACCGCTATCGATGCCGCAGGGAACTGGAGCGTACAGATCCCTTCTGCCGATCTGCTGCTGCTGCCGGACGGTCCAAACACCGTAGAAGCGGTTGTTACTCAGGGAGCCCAGGCCGCAGGCGACACCCACACGCTGAATGTGCAGATCCACTATCTGCCTATTCCGACCATCGATGCACCGTTTGGTGATGGCTACCTTAACAGCGTGGAAAAAGGGCTGGATCAGGTGTTGAGCGGTAACACCGGCGTCTCCGGCAGCGGGCAGAGCGTAAGCGTACAGCTGGCGGGGAAAACCTATCAGGCGCTGGTAGACGGCGACGGCAACTGGCGCGCGATCGTTCCCGCCAGCGATATGCAGACCATCCCGGACGGGCTGCTGACCATCAACGTCAATGCGATTGATGCCGCAGGCAACAGCGCGCCGCTCACCAGCACCGCGCAGGTAGATACCACTCTGCCCGCGCTCAGCCTCCTGCCGCTGACGGCGGACGGCAAACTCAACGGCCAGGAGCTGGGCCAGGAGCAGATTCTGAGCGGCATCAGCTCGGTCGCTGAACGCGGCCAGCCGGTGACGGTCGTTCTGAACGGCAAAACCTACACCGCTATTGTCGGGACGGATGGTAACTGGCAGCTGCCGCTTCCGGCAGCCGATCTGCAGCAGCTGAGCCAGGGTAGCTATCCGCTGACGGCGACGCTGACCGATGCGGCCGGTAACACCCAAACCGTGACGCAAAATATTGATGTGAAAACCGCCTTACCTGCGCTTAACGTCCAGGCGCTGACCGACGGTAACGATCTGGATGCGGCAGAGATCAAGGTCGATCAGATCCTTCAGGGAACGGTGACCAATGCCGAGCCGGGTAGCGTGATTACCGTGACGCTCGGCTCGGGCAGCTATCAGGGCACCGTGGATGCGGGCGGTAGCTGGCGCGTGACCCTGCCTGCCGTGGAGCTGCAAAAGCTTGCAGACGGCACGAATACGCTAACCGTCAGCGTAACCGACGCTTACGGCCAGAACACCTCGGTCGAGCATAGCTTTACCGTTGATACCACCGTTGATGCGGTGGCGATCAGCATTATCTCCAGCGATGACTACCTGAATTTTGATGAGGCGAGCAGCGATCTGGTGATCAACGGCAACAGCGCCGGGCTGCCGGTCGGTACCGTAGTAACCGTCACGCTGAACGGGCAAAACTATGTCGGTGCGATTGCCGCCAACGGTGCGTGGCAGGTGACAATCGGCTCTGCCGATCTGCTGGCACTGAACGACGGCGCTGCCGTGGTGACCGCTACCGCAACCGGCCCTAACGGTGTTGTCATCGACAGTCATACCTTTACGGTGATCGTTAACGATCTGCCGCAGGCGGTGGTCAATACGCCGTTTGGTGATGGGGTGGTGAACCTTACTGAATCCGAGCGTGATCAGTTCGTGACCGGCAATACCGGCGTCACCGGTGCAGGGCAGACGGTTGTGGCGACGCTCAACGGGCAGCAGTACACCGGTACCGTTGCCGCCGATGGCAGCTGGTCGCTTGTCCTGCCTGCTGGGGCGATGACGACCCTGCCGGACGGCCCGGCATCGTTTGACGTGACCGTTACCGATGCCGCAGGCAACGACGCTTCCCAGACCATCCCGTTCAACGTGGATAAAGTGCCGCCGGAGGTAACCGTTCAGCCGATCAACGGTACGGATACGCTTAACGGTACGGAAGTGCAGAGCAACCAGGCTATCAATATTATCTCACCGGATGCCACTCAGGTGACCGTAAATATCAACGGTGCAGGCTACACCGCGCTGCCGGGTGCCACGCCGGGTAGCTGGGTGGTGACGCTGCCTGCCGGTGCGCTGGCTGCGCAGCCTGACGGGCAGGTCGCCTATACCGTGACCGTGACCGATGCGGCCGGTAACTCAACGATCATTACCCGGGGCGTTAGCCTGGACGGGACGCCGCCGAACGTGGTGGTCGATCCGGTTACCCGTGATAACGTGCTCGATCCTGCCGAACTGGCAAACGGCTTTACCCTCACGGGCCGCACCGTGCCTGCCGAACCAGGCGCAACGGTGGCCCTTACCGTTAACGGCCAGCCGCTCAGCGGCGTGGTTAACGCCGACGGCAGCTGGGCGGTACAGGTTCCGGCTACGGCCCTCAGCGGCCTCGGCGACGGTCCACAGCAGCTTACGGTGACGGTCACGGACAGCGCGGGCAACGCCTCTGCACCGCTGAACGTCGGTTTTGCCGTTGACTCCACCGCCAGCGCGTTGCTGATCAACCCGGTAGAAGGGGATAACGCCATCAGCCTGGCGGATATCAGCGACGGGATCACCATCAGCGGTTCGTCGGTGCGCATTCCTGAAGGTACGCCGGTGACCGTTACCCTTAACGGGCAGCAGTATCAGGGTGTAGTGAACGGTGGCGGCTTCTGGACCGTGAACGTACCGAATGCCGCTGCCGCGCTTATCAGCGATGGTACGGCAACCGTGACCGTCTCCTCGGTCGATGTTAACGGCGCACCGCTGTCCAGCGAGCAGCAGTTCGTGATCATTACCCAGCAGCTGCCGCAGGCAACAATCAATACGCCGTTTGGCGATGGCACTATCAATATCGTTGAGGCTGCGGCAGGCGGAGCGTTAACCGGCACTACCGGCAGTCGTGGCGCAGGCCAGACCGTCACCGTCCAGCTGGACAACAACGCGCCACTAACCGGGACGGTGGATGCCAACGGCAACTGGACGCTGCCGCTGACGCCAGCGCAAATCAGTGGGCTAGGACAGGGATCGCATACGGTGACGGTCACCGTCGCGGATGCGGCGGGCAACCAGAATACCCAGACCGCACCGATGAACGTTGATACCGTAGCGCCGTTGCTGACGATCAATGACGTGACGGTGGATAACACCATCAACGGCAGCGAAGCCAGCGGGGCCATTGTGATCAGCGGTACCGGCGGGCCATACGATGCCCAGAACGTGCAGGCGGTGATCGTGCTGGTCAACGGCCAGAACTATGATGCGATCCTGCAGCCGAACGGGACCTGGAGCATTACTCTGCCAGCCGGGGCGCTGGCAAACGTTGCCGACGGGCCGGTGGCGATCTCAGCAAGGATCACCGATCCAGCAGGGAATACGACTACTACCCCGGGCAGTTTCATCCTTGATGCCTCGCCGCTGAATGCCCCGCTGATTGCGGTGAATACCGTGTCGGCAGATAACTTTGTCAACGCACTGGAGGCGCAGAGCCCGCTGACGGTCAGCGGCACCACCACGCGGGTAGAAGAGGGACAGACCGTTACGGTGATCCTGAGCGGCCAGAGCTATACCGCTCAGGTCGCTGCCGACGGCAGCTGGACGCTGGATATTCCACCTACGGCGCTGGCGGCAGTAGCTGACGGGGCGCAAACCATCAGCGTGCAGGTGACCGATCGCGCTGGCAACGTGGCGACGGGGGCGCAGAACGTAACCTTCGCCGCCACCCCGGCTTCTCAGCCGACGCTGACCGTGAACGTCGTGGCGCAGGATGACATCGTCAATATTCAGGAGCAGGGTCGTGATCTGATCGTTAGTGGCTCGTCGAGCAATCTGGCAGCGGGTACGGTGATCAGCGCCACCTTCGCTGGCGCACCCTACAGCGCGACCGTAGGCAGCAACGGCAGCTGGCAGTTTATCGTGCCACAGTCGGTGGTACAGACTCTCGCTGATGGTACCACCTATACCGTTACCGCCACGGCGGTAGATGCGGCGCAGAACAGTGCCCAGGCTACGCATACCGTTGGCGTTGATCTGACGCGGCCGCTGCTCACCGTGCAGACAGCAGGCTCTTTCCTGGAGGATAATCGGGTCAACATCGCTGAGTCGCAGCTGGATCAAATCATCACCGGAACCGGTACGCCGGGCCTGACGGTGCTGCTGCCCATTAACGGCAAAACCATTGCGGCGGTCATTGACGGTGACGGTGGCTGGAGCATGACTATTCCGGCAGGGGATCTGCAATCGCTGCCGCAGGGAACCTCACAGCTGGGCTTCAGCGTCACCGATCCGCAGGGCAACAGTCAATCTGTGCCGGTGTCGATTAACGTCAATACCCAGAATGCACCGGCCATTACGCTCAATGCCGCCTTTGGCGATAACATCGTCAGTTCGGCAGAGCTGGCTGCGGGCACGACCCTCACCGGGACGGTTAGCGGTGTGCCAACCGGCAATCAGGTCACCGTCACTATTGGTACGCAAAACTTCTTTGGCACCGTTACCGGCACCACCTGGGCCGTAACCGTAGCAGGCGGTGAACTGGCCGGGAATGGCATCTTGCCTGTTACGGTAACGGCGCTTGATGCATTTGGTAACCTGGCCACGGCCAGCACCAGTCTCGACGTCGTGCGCTTTGGGCCGGTGGCGGAGCTGCCGCCAGCGCTGTTTGGTGATGGCTACCTCAACCAGGAGGAGGCCAATACCGGGGCGCAGATTACCGGCTCAACCGGCCAGGCCGGGCCAAACCAGCAGGTGAGGATCGTCATTGATGGCCTACAGGAGTTTGTCGGTACCGTAGACGTTAACGGCAACTGGACGGTGCCGTTAACGCCACAGCAGCTGAATGCCTTTACCGACGCGACCCATACCATGACGGTGATCGTTACCGATCGGGCGGGCAACGTCGCTACCTCGCCAGCACAGAACTTTACCGTTCGTACCGATGCGCTGACGCCGCCGACGCTGGATACCGCCTTTACGGATGGCTTCCTGAGCGCCGCCGAGACGCTGACTGACTCGGCGCTGACCGGATCGACGGGCGTGCCTGCTGGTCAGGTGGGCAGCGTGCTGGTAAGCATCAACAGCGGCCCGGCTATCGCCGCGACGGTAACAGGTAACACCTGGACGCTGCCCCTGACCGCCGCACAATTGCAGGCGCTGCCGGACGGCGTGCTGAGCGTGAGCATTACCGTCACCGATATCGCCGGGAACCAGATCACCGGTCAGGGCAGCTTTGAGGCGATTGTCGATGCGCTGCCGCAGGCGCAGTTTGTGACCCCGTTTGGCGATGGCACCCTGAACTTCACCGAATCGCAAAGCGATCAGGTGCTGCGCGGCAATACCGGCGTCACCGGGCCGGGGCAAACGGTTAGTGTCACGTTGAGCACCGGCCAGATCTATAACGGTCCGGTGCAGGAGAATGGCGATTGGATCATCACCCTGCCTGCTGCCGATCTGCAAAACCTGGCTAACAACACCACGCCGACCTTTGAGGTGACCGTCCGCGATCGGGCAGGCAATACCGATACCGATCCGGGCAGCTTCCAGGTGCGTACCGCGCTGCCTGAGCCGATTGCTAACAACCTGTTTGGCGATAACATCCTCAATATCAACGAAGCGGCGGGCGCGGCGCAGATCACCGGATCTACCCAGGTGCTCGGGCCTAACCAGTTTGTAACGATTCGGGTTGATGTGAACGGTACGCCGTATACGGCTAACGTGCTGGAAGATGGCACCTGGACCATTAACCTGCCCGCAGGCTCGCTGCAGTCGCTGGCCCAGGGGCCGCACCAGCTGGTGATCTATGCCGAGGATCAGTACGGCAACAGCGCTACCGTCCCGGTACCGTACCAGGTGGCGCTGACCCCGCCAAACGTGACCATCACTACGCCGCTGTTTGGCGATAACGTGGTCAGCGTGGATGAGGCGAGCGGCACCAATACCATCGCTGGTAGCTTTACCACGACTTATCCGGTGGGAAGCCGCGTTGACGTGACGGTGGGCGGCAAGCTCTTTACTAACGTGCCGGTAAACGGTACTACCTGGTCTCTGACGCTGACCGACGCCGACTGGGCGGGCGTGGCGCGAGGGGATCAGAGCGTGCAGGTCACGGTAACCGACGGCGCAGGCAACGCCAACAGCACCAGCGCCCCGGTCACTATCCTGATCGATGTGCCGACGCTGACGGTCACCACGCCGTTTGCTGGCGATAACGTCCTGACCTACGAAGAGAGCCAGACGGTGCAGACCATCGCCGGGTCCTCAACTAACCTGGAAGCCGGGCAGCCGTTGCTGGTGACCTTCCCTGACGGACGCACCTTCAATACCACTATTCAAGCGGACGGCAGCTGGACGTTGCAGCTTACGCCAGCGGATATGGCAGGGCTGACGGCAGGTACCATCACCGTTCAGGCCACGGATCGCGCGGGCAACCTGGTGTCAATCGACGGCGGCACGCTGGCGGTCGATCTGACCCCGCCGCCAGCCTTCCTGACTCTGGACGTAATCGCAGGCGATAACGTTGTTAATGCCAGCGAACTTACAGGCGATACCCTGCCGATCGCTGGCCGGGCCGTTAACGTGACCGGGCTGGTGAACATTCTGCTCGATGGACAGTTCATTGGAAACGCGACTATCGCTCCGGACGGCAGCTGGGCCTTCAACGTGCCGCGTGCGGCGCTGGGCGACGGCCCGCATACGCTCAGCGTTGAAAGTTTTACCACGCCGGGCTTCGCCTCATCCCAGCCGTTTGTGGTCGATACCGTTGTGCCGACCATCACGCTGAACAACTTTGCCGGTGACAACGTTGTCAACACTGATGAGAAGGGCCTGAGCCAGACCATCAGCGGGACCGCCAGCGAGCCGGGCCGCGATGTCCAGGTAACGCTCAACGGCAAAACCTACTATGCAACGGTCAATCCTCAGGGCGAATGGGCAGTTACCGTTCCGCAGAGCGACGTCGCAGGATTGACCGACGGCACCTATCCGCTGACTGCCAGCATTACCGATGCGGCAGGCAACCCTCAAAGCACCACCCAGACGGTAACGGTCGATGCCAGCGCGCCGCTGCTCTACGTTGACGCCCTGGGCGTGCCGGCGGTGCTCAATACCGCCAGCGCGGCGACAGGACTGCTGCTGCAGGGGACGGGCGATCCGGGTAACGAGGTGACCATCCAGCTCGGGCCGATCAGCTGGACCGGGCAGGTCGATGCGCAGGGCAACTGGCGCTATGACTTCCCGAATATCGATCTGACCACGCTGACCGATGGTCCGCAGGTGATCAGCATCTCTTCGCGGGACAGCGCGGGCAACGTCTCCACTAACAACGTCGCGCTGAACGTGGCGCTCAATCCTACTCTTGGCCTGCTCTTTGACTCGCTCTTCTTTGGCGATGGCATTCTGAACGTGGCCGAGTCGCTGGTTACCCAGACCCTGACGGGCCGGGTCGAAGGCGACTATCGCGGGGCGCGAGTTAACCTGACGCTGGTGGGCACGGACGTGACCATTAACGATCTGCTGGTCGGGCCGGACGGTCGCTTCTCCGTCAACCTGCCGCCGGAGCTGTTGCGGGGGCTGCTGACCGACACCCTGGCGCTGCAGTTTGACGTCATCGACGCCAACGGTAACACCCGTCAGGAGATTGTCGACGTAGGCCTGGCGCTGACCGACCTGCCGGTGGTGGGCGAGATCCTGATGACGGCGGACAACGTGCTTAACAGCGTGGAGAGCGGTGTTGCCCAGACCCTGAGCGGGACGCTCGACAACGCAGCGAACGTCACGGGCATGGTGGTCAACTTTGGTGGTCAGGCGATCAATGCGGTTGTGGATACCGTCACCGGGGCCTGGTCTGCGGTACTGCCGGAGACGCTGCTTAACACCCTGCCGGACGGCCAGGCGAACGTGGGTCTTGCCATCACCGACGCCTTTGGCAACGTCATTAATACCAGCGCCAGCTTTAACGTGGCGCGGGCGCTGCCGACCATTGGGCTCGATCCGCTGTTTAGCGACGGCGTGTTGAGTATTCCTGAGCTGCTGGGTTCCGCCCTGAGCGGCACCGCAACCCGCCTCGCCGGACAGCAGCTGACTATCCAGATCGGTAACGCCGAGGCCTTTACCACCAACGTTGATGGCAGCGGTCGCTGGGCCGTGAACCTGCCGGCGGCGGTGCAGGCTCTGCTACAGGGTATCGGCACGGGGGATGTGCCGGTGACCGTTAGCGCCTTCGACCAGTACGGCAACCCGGCAAGCCAGACGGCTAGCATTCGGGTGGACCTGGTGGCACCGGTGCTTAATAGCCTGGCGGTATTTACCGACAACGTACTCAACGTCGCGGACTCGCTGCTGAGTCAGACCATCAGCGGCGTGGTGGGTAACGCGCCGGTCGGCTCCCGCGTCGAGGTTCAGGTGGCAGGTAAAACCTTCCTCGGCTCGGTCGGGGCGGGCGGCTTGTTCTCAATCAATCTGGCGCCATCCGATCTGACCGGCCTGCTGGACGGTGCTTTCCAGCCGCAGGTGACAATCGTCACCCCGGACGGCAACAGCGCCCAGATCGCTGCGCCGGTGGAGGTGCGGGTAGGCCTGGCTAACCTGCCGACGGTCGTAATCAACTCCCTGTTCGGCAACGATGGCTACATCAACCTTGCTGACCTGGGCGTCGCTCAGACCATCAGCGGGACGGCGGCAGGGCTCGCATCGGGCCTCGTCACCGTCAACGTGGCGGGCCAGCCTTTCACCGGCAACGTGGTTGACGGGGTCTGGTCGGTGACGGTACCGGCAGGGGCATTAGCCGGTAGCGTGGTCAACGGCGCGCTGAGCGTCACCGCTAGCGTAGTGGACACCGTCGGCAACGTGGTCACCGGCAACCAGGTAGTGAATGCCATCGTACAAAACCTGCCGACGCTGAACCTGAATCCGCTGTTTGGCAACGGCACGCTGGATCTCGGCGATCTGCTCTCCACGCCGCTGCTGTCGGGGACCAGCTCTAACCTGGCCGCCGGTACGCTTATCGACGTCAAAATCGGGCCATTGAGCCTGACCACCACCGTCGGAGCGAATGGGACCTGGCAGCTGCCGGTACCAACCGTCTCCTTACAAGGACTGGCTGACGGCGTATTGCAGGTCACCGCCACCGCCCGCGACGTGGCGGGTAACATTGCCAATACTGCCCAGGATCTGACGGTGGCGATCCAGCAGGCTCCGTCGCTGCTGATCAATACCCTGTTTGGCGGCAACGGTCTGAATGCGGCGGAGATCCTCAGCGCGCAGGTTATCACCGGGACCAGTACCAACGCGGCCGGTTCGCTGGTCAACGTCTCCCTTGGCGGTAAAACCTACCAGTCAACGGTGGCGGCCAACGGCAACTGGTCTGTATCGGTGCCGAAAACCGACCTCGCGGCGCTGCTGGACGGGACGCTGACGGTCAACGCCAGCCTGGTCAACCCGGCAGGCAAGAACGCTGCTGCTACCTCGCTGGTGGATGTGATCACCCACAACCTGCCGACCATCTCGCTGACCTCGCTGTTTGGTAACGATGGCTACCTCAACATCAACGAGGCGGCGTCGGGCCAGGTCATCGGCGGTAAAATCGGCGGTGTACCGGCGGGAGCGTCTGTTGTCGTTACCCTTGGCGGAACGCCGATTAACGCCCTCGTTGATGCAGCGGGCAACTGGACGGCCACGGTTAGCAACTCGGTGTTGCAAAACCTCGCCACCGGGGCGCTGAAGGTCGGCGTAGCGGTAACCGACCGGGTGGGTAACACCACGGCAACCGAGGCGGACGTTAGCGTGAAGCTGACACAGCCAACGCTGGCGATTACGCCAGTAACCAACCTGCTGGGCGTCATCGGCGGCGTGCTCACTGGCCTGCTTGGCTCAGCGAAGCTGACCATCAGCGGGACCTCCAACAACCTCGGTCAGGGCGCGCTGGTGCACCTGAACCTGCTCAACCTTGCGCAGGCGACGGCCATAACCGGTGCCGACGGCAGATGGTCAACTACGCTTGATGTAGGGCTTGATTTAGCGAAGATTTTGTCGCTTGGCACGGTCATCAATCTCTATGCCGCAGACGTGGCAGGGAACGTGGGATACTTGAACGTTGGCCTCAACGGCAGTAACCCCACCACCACACCGCCAGTCGGGACGCAAACTCTTGCGGCAGAAGCCACCAGCTTCTCGCTGCTGGCAGCCAGTGCGGTAGAGAGCAGCGATACCACCCAGCAGACCACGGAGGAGAATAGCGCAACGCATGCCGCCGTGAGTCGTGTAGCGGCCACCCCTAACATTGAAGAAAACGCCTCTGACGCTAGTGCATCAGGCGGCACGGCTGACGAGGCCTTCACCATTGGCGGCCTGAGCATCACCCTGGCCGATGGGACGCAGCAGAGCGGTGAGAGCGTGCAGGGCAGCGCCGGCAGCGACACGATCCACCTTTCGACGCTGGGCTTTATTGATATCAACGGCGGGGCGGGCACCGATACCCTGGTGCTGGATGGCGTCAATATGATCCTTAACCTTATTGATACCGCAAGCCGTGTCCACAACGTCGAGATCATCGACCTCGGTAAATCGGGTACTAACAGCCTGACGCTCGATTTGAACGAAGCGCTGACGGTAACCGATAAGCCGGAAGACGATCTGGTGATTAAAGGCAGTAACGGTGACCAGGTGAACCTGGTGCATGGGGCGAACGACATCTGGGCTGTCAGCGGTCAGCGCGAAGTCGACGGGATGCAGTTCGATGTCTATCACAACAGTGCTCAAAACACGACGTTAGGCGATGTGCTGGTCCAGCAAGGGCTGCACGTCAATATGGTATAGCGTTATCCCTGTCATTTATGCCTCAGGGATGAGGCATAAAAGATAAAAAAAGATCACCAGGGAAAGTCAGGGTGGATAGATGAAAGCAAAGGCATTGTATTTAGTTCTGCTGGCCGCGCTCGGAGCGAGCGTGATGAGCACAGCATATGGAGAAGAGCAGTTTAACTGGCAGGCCGCCCCTGGAGAACAGCTCCAGGCGCAGCTGACAATTAAAGAAGCAATTTTACGCGCCTTCGCTCGCAACCCCAAAATTGCCCAGGCGGCGGCGCAGATCCACGTAGGAAAAGCGAATCTGGACGAGGCCGAGAGCGCCTGGTTCCCACAGGTTTCGCTGCAAGGTAACGTGGGGCGTTCACACCGCAACGACTCGGCAGGCTCCCTCAACAACAACGGATCCGGCGGCGTTAGCCTCAAGCAGCTGATCTACGACTTTGGCAAAACCGGCGGCAGCATTGATGAGCAGCACAATCTTTCCGATGCCTACCGCTACGATCTCTATAACGCCCTCAATGAGGTCGGCATGGAGACGCTGCAAACCTACCTGCAGGTCAAGCGCTACCAGGCGCTGGCCGAAGCAGCACGCAAAAATATTGTCTCACTGCAGAGCGTGCAGGAGATGGCCGATCTGCGCGCCGAGGCCGGATTAAGCTCCCAGTCCGACGTGTTGCAGGCCCAGACGCGCATCGCCGGGCTGAACGCCTCGCTCGCCCAGTACGAGGCCCAGACCCGCTCGGCTCAGGCGGCGTTGAGCGTGCTCACCGGCGTGAAGTCGGACACGCTCCCCGATCTGCCTGAAGATCTGATGAAGCAGAAAATCACCCTTAATTCTCTCCCCTACGAACGCAGCAATGCGGTGCGCAGCGCCCAGGCGAGGCAGCTGGCGGCAGACGATCGCATTCGCCAGGCCCAAGCTCAGCACTGGCCGACGGTCTCAGTGCAGGCGGGGCGGACGCGCTATCAGAACGATAACGACAGCTACTGGGACGATCAGGTGCAGCTGGTGGTGGATGCCCCAATCTATCAGGGCGGTGCCGTCGGTGCTCGCGTTGATGCGGCCGAGGGGGACAGGGCCAGCGCTCGGGCGCAGGTGGAGGCCAGCAAGCTGGATATTAACCAGCGCGCCGCCACCGCGTGGGCCGACCTTACCGGGGCGCAGCAGCGCCAGCAGGCAGGGGATGCCCAGTACCAGAGCGCCGATCGCGCCCGTGGGGTCTATCGTGACGAGTACCGCCTGAGCAAGCGCAGCCTTAACGATCTGCTCAGCATTGAGCAGGACGTGTTTCAGGCCGATACCGCGTCGATTATTGCTCGCTACGACGCCTGGGATGCCGCGGTACGCTATGCGGCCGCCGCAGATAATCTATTAGATATGTTAGGCATTGAGCGTAGCCGCACCATCGGCGATACCCTGCCATCACTTTAAGCGCTAACGGCCAAGGAGTAGTTATGCAACAGCCGGATACTGATAGCTGGATCAATGTCATGGTGCGGGCGGCGGGGCGGTTTGGCCTGCCGGCGGATGCGCCTGCCGTACGCCAGCAGATGCGCTGGTTTGAGAGTTTGCCGCTTAACGCGCGGCTGGAGAGATTAAGCGGCCTGATGGGACTCCAGGTGCGCGTAGTGGAGCTGGAGAAGATGCGCTGGAATGCGCAAAACCTGCCGGTCATCGTCCAACTGGAGTCCGGCGAGCTGATGCTGCTGGAGTCTATCGATGCCGACGGGCTGGTGGCCTACTGGCTGAGCGAGGGGGGCGATCTGGTGCGCGAGGAGGCGCTGGAGACGCTGCTCACCCGCGTTAAGCCAGAGGTGGTGATGCTCGGCATTGCCGCCCGTGGGCGCGACTCCCGCATCGACGACTTTACCCGTCCCTGGGAGGAGCACTGGTTCTGGCGGCACTTCCGCCATGCCAAGCGCAAGCTCTCCGAGATCGCCCTGGCTTCGGTGCTGGGCAACGTGCTGGCCCTGGCGGGGATCCTCTTCTCGATGCAGGTCTATGACCGGGTTATTCCCGCCCAGTCGATCCCCACCCTGTGGGTGCTGTTTATCGGCGTGCTGTTTGCCGCCCTGCTGGAGTTTATGATCCGCCTGGCGCGTACCCATGTCTCTGACATTATGGGCAAGCATATCGATCTCAACGTCTCCTCGCTCTTTTTTGCCCGTGCGATGGCGATCAAGAACGACTCCCGGCCCAAATCCACCGGCTCGTTTATCTCCCAGCTGCGTGAGATTGACCAGGTGCGCGAGCTGCTCACCTCGACCACCGTCGGCGCGGCGATGGATATTCCTTTTGTCCTGCTGTTTCTCGGCATCATGGCACTGGTGGGCGGCCCGCTGGTGATCATCCCGCTGATCGCCATTCCGCTGATCGTGATCCCTGGGATCCTTGTCCAGTGGCCGATGGCGAAGCTGGCGAAAGAGGGGATGCGTGAGAGCGCGATCCGCAACGCGGTGCTGGTGGAGTCCATTGAGGGCGTCGAAGATATCAAGGCCCTGCAGGCCGAGCCGTACTTCCAGCGCCAGTGGGAGCACACCCATGCCGTGGGGGCCAACATCGGCATGAAGCAGCGCGTCTGGGGTGCACGGCTGAGCGGCTGGGCCTCTACCGTTCAGCAGATCACCTATGCCGGGATGCTGGTTTTCGGCTGCTATCTGGTAATGGAGGGGAACATTACGACCGGTACGCTGGTGGCCTGTAGCCTGCTCTCGTCGCGCACCATCGCGCCGCTGATGCAGCTGACCATGGTCTTCTCCCGCTGGCAGCACGCCAAAATGGCGATGAACGGCCTCGACGATCTGCTCAAGAAGCCGCTGGATAAGAGCGCCGATCAGAAAATGGCCCACTGCCCGGTGCTGGCCGGTCACTATCAGGTGCAGAAGGTGCAGTACAGCTACGATCCCGAGAAGGGCGATCAGGCGGCGCAGATCGACGGTCTGGAGATCAAGCCCGGCGAGCGGGTGGCGATCCTCGGCAAGACCGGGGCGGGTAAATCGACTCTGCTGAAGCTGCTGTCAGGTCAGGCGCAGGCCAGCAAGGGTAAAGTGATCATCGACGGCGTCGATATGGCGCATATCGATCCCATGGATGTCCGCCGTCAGGTGGGCTATCTCTCCCAGGACTCGCGCCTCTTTTTCGGCACGCTGCGGCAGAACCTGATGCTGGGTCATCCGCATGCCACCGAGGCGGAGCTGATCCAGGCTCTGCGCATCAGCGGCGCGATTGGCATGGTGCAGCAGGATGCCGCCAGCCTTGACCGCCTGATTAACGAGGGTGGACGCGGCCTCTCCGGCGGCCAGCGCCAGATGGTGCTGCTCAGCCGCCTGATTGTGCGTAACCCGCAGATCGTACTGCTCGATGAACCCACGGCATCAATGGATGAACAGCTGGAAGCCTGGGTGATCCGCCAGCTTCAGCAGTGGCTCACCGGACGCACGCTGGTGCTGGTGACCCACCGCCCGGCGCTGTTGAATCTGGTCGACAGAATTGTAGTGATGGAGAACGGCAAGGTGATTGCCGACGGGCCGCGCGACACGCTGCTTCAGCAGGCGGCGCGCAACAGCAACGTGGCATCGATAGCCTGAGGAGCGAGCGATGAGTCAACTGAGTATGCAGGACGATCTCGCCCGTCAGGGGCGGTTCTACTCGTCGGTGATCTGGCTGACGCTGGCGGGGCTGCTGATCTTCGTGGTGTGGGCGTGGTGGGCGATTCTGGATGAGGTGACGGTAGGGACGGGCAAGATCACGCCGTCAACCCATGCCCAGGTGATCGAGAGCCTCGACGGCGGCATTGTCAGCGCGATGCTGGTGCGCGAGGGGGATATCGTTGAGCGCGGGCAGATGCTTGCCCGTCTCGATCCCACTCGCTTTCAGTCTAACTACGGTGAGTCGGCGGCCAGGGTGCGGGCGCTGCGCGCGTCCAGCGAGCGTCTGCGCTCGGAGCTGACCGGAGAGCCGCTGCGCTTTAGCGAGGAGTCGATGCGCGAGCCGGAGCTGGTGGCGCGTGAGCGGCAACTGTATGAATCCCGGCGGCGCAATCTGAACGAGACGGTGGCAAACCTGCAAAAAACCTATCAGCTGGTGATGTCAGAGCTGCGCATGACCCAGCCGCTGGTGGCTAAGGGCGCGGCAAGTGAGGTAGAGGTGATCCGCCTTCAGCGCCAGGCTACCGAGTTGCAGGGTAAGATCGACGAAGCACGGAACCAGTTTGCGGTGCGCGCCCGCGAGGAGCAGGTGAAAAATAACGCCGATCTCGACGCGCAGATCCAGGCGATGAGCGGTAAAGCGGATCAGGTGGATAGGGCGACGCTCTTCTCGCCGGTGCGCGGCATCGTCAAGGATATTCAGGTCACCACCGTCGGCGGCGTCCTGCAACCGGGGGGCAAGCTGATGGAGATCGTCCCGCTGGAGGATCAGCTTTTAGTCGAGACCCGGATTAACCCACGGGATATCGCCTACATCCGTCCGGGCCTGCCCGCGACGGTCAAGGTCACCGCCTACGACTCCTCGATCTACGGGAATCTTACCGGGCTGGTGGAGGTAGTGTCGCCGGATACGCTCCAGGATGAGGTACGCCGGGACCAGTTCTACTACCGCGTCTATGTACGCACAAAGAGCGCTGAGCTGCAAAACAAGAGTGGCCAGCGCTTCCCAATCCTGCCGGGTATGGTGGCAAACGTAGAGATTAAAACCGGGCAGAAATCGGTGATGGACTACCTGATCAAGCCGCTGAACAAGGTCAACGAGGCGCTGCGCGAGCGCTAGGCAATCTTACAGAAGGCAGGCACACCCTCTCCCCAGCGGAGAGGGAGGTGCTTGAGATGTTGCAGTTTAGCGCCCGGCGTTTTTCATAATACGGGCTTTATCGACCTGCCACTCGCGCTCTTTCACATCGGAGCGTTTGTCGTGCTGTTTCTTACCGCGGGCGACGCCAATCTTCACTTTGCACCAGGCATTTTTCCAGTACATAGAGAGGGCGACAACGGTATAGCCTTCGCGGTTTACGCGGCCATAGAGCGTGTCGAGCTCGCGCTGGTTGAGCAGCAGCTTACGGTTGCGGGTAGGGTCGCAGACGACGTGGCTGGAGGCGACGCTCAGCGGCGTAAAGTTGGCGCCGAACAGGTAGGCTTCACCCTCAATGAGGATCACATAGCTGTCGCTGATGTTGGCCTTCCCGGCGCGCAGGGACTTCACTTCCCAACCCTGAAGGGAGACGCCCGCTTCGAACTCTTCTTCGATAAAATATTCGTGACGGGCGCGCTTGTTGAGCGCAATGGTAGCGGAACCCGGTTTATGTGCTTTTTTCTTTGTCATAAGTATCGTAAATCGTCGGTAATCAGCTGTTGAAAAATACCCCATCTATCCTGCGAGGTGTAACGCGTTATATTAGCATGAGTTTGCCTTTGCGTTTTCCTTTCCTGGACAGGAAATGTTATTATTTATGAGGTGTAGACCTCAGGATAACGCTATGCCGCAGATAAGCCGAACTGCTTTAGTGCCTTACAGCGCAGAGCAGATGTATCAATTAGTGAACGACGTAAAGTCCTACCCGGAATTTTTGCCAGGCTGTACCGGCAGTCGGGTTCTGGAAGCAAGCCCGACGCAGATGACGGCTGCCGTTGATGTCTCGAAGGCAGGCATCAGCAAGACGTTCACCACCCGTAACACCCTTACCAATAACCAAAGCATTCTGATGCAGCTGGTGGATGGTCCCTTTAAGCAGCTGATGGGCGGCTGGCGGTTTACGCCGCTGAGTCCCGATGCCTGCCGTATTGAGTTCAATCTGGACTTCGAATTCACCAACAAGCTGATCGAGCTGGCGTTTGGTCACGTGTTCAAAGAGCTGGCCTCAAACATGGTGCAGGCGTTTACCCATCGCGCCAAAGAGGTTTACAGTGCCGGGTGACATTCGCGTTGAAGTGGCCTATGCCCTGCCGGAGAAGCAGTACCTGCAGCGCGTGACGCTGAGCGAGGGGGCAACGGTGGAGGAGGCGATTAACGCCTCGGGTCTGCTGGAGCTGCGTTCCGATATCGATCTTGCGAAAAACAAGGTGGGTATCTTCAGTCGTCCGGTGAAGCTTGCCGACGCCGTGCAGGACGGTGACAGGGTGGAGATCTACCGCCCGCTGATTGCCGATCCGAAAGAGCTGCGGCGCAAGCGTGCGGAAAAAGCGGACGACGAATAGCGACGTGCTCAAATAAAAAACGTGCTCCAACAAAAAAGCGCTCATTGAGCGCTTTTTTGTTTGTTTACCTGACGGGACCTAATTGGACAGGGCAGGTTTATTATCGATGTTGGTCAGCACGCCGTTGCTGTTAAAGGTCAGGGTCAGCGTCTGCTGCGTGACATCTTCATGGCCTGGCTGCTGGCGGAACACGTAGAACCAGGTGTTAGTACCAAACGGATCGCTCATCATCGGAGTACCCAGCGCATAGGCAACCTGCTGTTGCGTCATGCCGATACGAATTTTAGAGATGTCGTTAGGTGCCAGATAGTTCCCCTGGTTGATATCTGGGCGGTAAACCACTTTCTCCAGAGTGGAACAGCCAGCAGTCATCATCAGAAGAACCGCTGCGGCAGCAGTCAGCGTTTTACAGCGCATAGTGATTTGGTTCCTTTTCGGGCCTGGTAGTACGCGGCTCATTTGTAATATGCCGATAATAATAGACCTTTAGCGAGTTTGAAACCTCTGCTATCGGATCCAGCGGCGATTTTATGTCTCACTATGACCCAGAATTAGCTGAAAAGTTTAGGCTGCGAGCAGTTCTTTCGCATTAGCCAGCGTGTTCCGGGTGACCTCGCTGCCGCCCAGCAGGCGCGCCAGCTCCTGCAGCCGTGCCTTTTTATCCAGCGGCTGCATGTGGGTTTCGGTCATGGCACCGTCAGTCTCTTTGCTGACGTAGAAGTGGTGGTGACCGCAGCCCGCCACCTGCGGCAGGTGCGTTACGCACATCACCTGGGTGGATTCCCCCAGCTGGCGCAGCAGTTTGCCGACCACCGCTGCGGTCGGGCCGCTGATCCCCACGTCAACCTCATCGAAAATCAGCGCCGGGGTTTCCATCTTACGGGCGGTAATCACCTGGATCGCCAGGGCAATACGCGACAGCTCACCGCCGGAGGCCACTTTCGAAATCGCCTGCATCGGCTGCCCTGGGTTGGTGGTCACGCGGAACTCAATGCGGTCAGCCCCTTCCAGCGTCAGGTGACGCTCGTCAAAGCTAACGTCGATATGGAAACGACCGTGCGGCATCGACAGGGCGTGCATGCTCTCGGTGATCAGCCCGCTCAGCTCCTGGGCATACTTCATGCGCTGCGCATGCAGCTGCTGGGCGGTCGCCAGCGCCTGCTGATGGTGCTTCTGCACCGCCAGGGAGAGCGTCTCCTGAGAGTCGGCCTGATCGTCAAGCTGCTGCTGCTCATCAAGCAGCGCCTGATAGTGCGCCGGCAGCTCTTCCGGGGTGACGTGATGCTTGCGCGCCAGCGAAATCTGCTTGGCGATGCGCTGCTCCAGCTCGTAGAGACGGTTCGGATCGAGGTCGAGGCGGTCGCAGTAGTGGCGCAGCTCGTCGCTGGCTTCGCTCAGCTGAATGGCGGCCTCTTCCAGCATATCGAGCACGCTGGAGAGCTTGCTGTCCATGCCCACCAGCTCGGTCACCATCTGACGGGCGGTATAGAGCTGGCTCTGGAGGTTGGCGTCGTCGCTGTCGGCGAGCAGCGTCAGGGCGTTCTGGCTGGTGCTTAACAGCTGGCCGCTGTTAGCGAGACGCTTGTACTCTTCGTCGATGCGCTCAAACTCGCCCGGCTGCGGACTGAAGTCGTTCAGCTCTTTCAGCTGGTAGTGCAGCAGCTCGGCGCGGGCGCTGCGCTCCTGGCTCTGCTGCTGATGCTGGGCCAGCTCGCGGCAGCTGTGGTTCCACAGGCGGTAGTGCTCTGCCATCTGCTGGGTAAGAGCATACTCCCCGGCATAGCCATCGAGCAGGGTTTTCTGGTGATCGGATTTGGTCAGCAGCTGGTGCGCGTGCTGGCCGTGGATCTGAATGAGAAGCTGGCCCAGCTCACGCAGCTGGGAGAGGGGCACCGCCGTGCCGTTGATAAAGCCACGGGAGCGGCCGTCGCTGCTGATGACGCGACGCAGCAGGCACTCACGGCCATCTTCAAGCTGGTTCGCTTCCAGCCAGCGCTGGGCAGCAGGGGTGTCTTTCAGGGAAAAGCGGGCGCAGAGATCGGCGCGTGCGGCGTCGGTGCGTACCATGTCGGCGTCTGCACGCCCGCCAAGGCACAGCCCGAGGGCATCGATGGCAATGGATTTACCCGCGCCGGTTTCGCCAGTAATGGCGGTCATGCCGCTGTGAAAATCAATTTCCAGCTCGCGAACAATTGCAAAATTACTGATGGTCAGTTGTGCCAGCATAGCCGCTTTTCCTGTATGAAAAACCATAACTGTATTTTCGTACAGTATAAACAGGTTTTATATCCAGTAAAGCACCCGCCGCCGTTTTCAGAACAATTTTTTTGACCAGCCCAGCTTGGAGCTTAGGGTATTAAAATAGCTATAATCCTTCGGGTGGATCAGGTTGAGATGGTAGTCACAGCGGCGGATTAAAACATCTTCACCCTCCTGGATCGGTAGCGCAATCTGGCTGTCGCAGCTGATCTCCAGATCGCTACGCCGATGCGAGAAGCGCAGGCGGATCGTGCTGCTGCTGTTGATCACCAGCGGGCGAGCCGACAGCGTATGCGGGAACATTGGCACCAGGGTGATGGCGTCCAGCGACGGGGTGAGGATCGGGCCGCCCGCCGAGAGCGAGTAGGCCGTGGAGCCGGTGGGGGTAGAGATGATCAGGCCGTCCGAGCGCTGGGAGAAGGCAAATACCTCATCGATATAGACCTCAAACTCGATCATATGCGCTACTTTGCCCGGATGCAGAACCACCTCATTGATGGCGGTGCTGATCCGCTTCTGGCAGTCGTGCTGGCACACCTGGGCCTCCAGCAAAAAGCGCTTTTCGCTGATGTAGTGCCCTTCAAGCACGTCCGCCAGCTGCTGCTGGGCGTTATCCGGATCGAGATCGGTCAGAAAGCCGAGGTTGCCACGGTTAATACCGATGACCTTAATATCGTAACGCGCCAGGGTGCGGGCCGCGCCGAGCATATTGCCGTCGCCGCCGACCACCACTGCCAGATCGGCCTGCTGGCCAATCTCCGCCAGCGTGCCGGTGCGCACGTTGGTCAGTTTTAGCTCCTGAGCGATCTGCTGCTCAACGATGACGTCATATCCCCGGCCAGACAGCCAGCGCCAGAGCATCTCATGTGTGGTCAGCGCCGTAGGGTGACGCGGGTGGCCGACAATCCCAATACAGGTGAAATGAGTACTCATTATCTGGAGTCCTTTTGCCAAATGAAGGGTGACAATCTTAAGGCTTCTCTTGAAACCGGAAAACTGATCCCCATAATAAGCGAAGTTAGCGAGATAAATGCAAAAAAACGCGGAGAAATTCATGAGTAGTAAAGAACAGAAAACGCCTGAGGGGCAAGCCCCGGAAGAAATTATCACGGAGCAGCATGAAGAGGTTGAGGCAGTAGAGTCTGACGCTTCTGTTGAGCAGGTGGATCCGCGCGATGAAAAAATTGCGAACCTCGAAGCGCAGTTAGTCGAGGCGCAGAATCGCGAGCGTGACGGTGTCCTGCGTATCAAAGCCGAGATGGAAAACCTGCGTCGCCGCACCGAGCTGGACATTGAGAAGGCGCACAAGTTTGCGCTGGAGAAGTTTATCAATGAACTGCTGCCGGTGATCGACAGCCTGGATCGCGCGCTGGAAGTGGCGGATAAAGCTAACCCAGAGCTGGCACCGATGGTGGAAGGTATCGAGCTGACCATGAAGTCGATGCTGGACGTGGTGCGCAAGTTCGGCGTTGACGTGGTTGCCGACACCAACGTGCCGCTGGATCCGAACGTTCACCAGGCGATTGCCATGGTTGAATCTGAAGAGGTCGCGGCAGGCAACGTGCTGGCTGTGATGCAGAAAGGCTACACCCTGAACGGCCGCACCCTGCGCGCCGCGATGGTCACCGTCGCGAAAGCGAAGGCCTAATCAGCACGGTGTAATTTGTAGGCCCGGTAAGCGAAGCGCCACCGGGCGTTACTGTGCTGAGGCTGCTATGCCGGGCGGCACTGCGTTTGCCCGGCCTACTACTCTGTCACGCTCTCCCGCAGCGGTTTAACCGGCAGCACCTTCACCTGCTTAATCATGTTGTCCTGCACGTCGAGAATATCGATGTCGTACTGGGCAATACGTACCCGCGTTCCCGCAGCAGGGATCTCCTCTAACGCCTCCAGCAGCATGCCATTGATGGTGCGCGCTTCCTCTTCCGGCAGCTGCCAGTTAAAGGCTTTATTGAGCTCGCGCACGTTGGCGGTGCCGTCAATGATCACCGACCCGTCGTTCTGCGGGGTGACCTCTTCTGCCAGGGTAGGGGACATTGAGGTGGTAAAGTCGCCGACGATCTCTTCGAGAATATCCTCCACCGTCAGCAGGCCCTGCACGTCACCGTACTCGTCGACCACCAGGCCAACTTTTTTCTTATTACGTTGGAATTTCACCAGCTGGACGCTGAGGGGCGTGCCTTCGGGGATGTAGTAGATCTCATCCGCCGCGCGCAACAGCATCTCTTTGGTAAACTCCTGCTTCTCGGTCATCAGGCGGTAGGCTTCTCGCACCCGCAGCATGCTGATGGTGTCGTCCAGCGATTCGCGGTACAGCACGATGCGCCCGTGCGGGGAGTGAGTCAGCTGGCGCACAATGGACTTCCAGTCGTCATTGATGTCGATACCGACAATCTCATTGCGCGGCACCATGATGTCGTTAACGCTGACCTTCTCCAGATCCAGCACTGACAGCAGCATGTCCTGATTACGACGCGACATCTGCGAGCGGGATTCATGGACGATAGTGCGCAGCTCCTCTTTGCTCAGCGCACTGCTCACCACCACGTCGGCCTTGATACCCACCATCCGCATCAGCAGGCGGGTCACGGTGTTGAGCAGCCACACCAGCGGCATCATAACGATCTGCAGCGGCCCGAGCAGAACGCTGCTGGGGAAAGCGACCTTTTCCGGGTAGAGCGCGGCGATGGTTTTCGGCAGCACTTCGGCAAAGACCAGCACCACAAAGGTCAGCACCCCGGTGGCAATCGCCACCCCGGCGTTGCCGTAAAGACGCATCCCGACGATGGTGCCGAGCGCGGAGGCGAGGATGTTAACTAGGTTGTTGCCGATCAGCACCAGGCTGATGAGACGGTCGGGTTTACGCAGCAATTTTTCTACGCGCTTTGCCGCGCGGTTGCCCTGCTTCGCCATGTGACGCAGCCGGTAGCGGTTCAGCGTCATCATGCCGGTTTCGGAGCCGGAGAAGTAGGCGGAGATCACCACCATGACGATCAGCGTGATAATCAGCGTGGTGGTGGAGATGTGTTCCAAGAGAGTTCCTTACGTACTTTACGTTTGTGCTTAGCCAGCAAACTGCTGAATAACGCGGCTACCAAAGTAGGCCAGCGTGAGAAGACCTGCGCCCGCGACGTTAAACCAGACCACCGGGCGACCGCGCCATCCTTTATGATAGTGCCCCCACAGCAGAACGATATAGACAAACCAGGCAATGATAGAGAGCACCGCCTTATCGATGTTCTCCATGCTGAACAGATTACGCATGTAGAACAGGCCAGTGCAGAGCGTCAGCGTCAGCAGCACCACGCCGATCTGGGTGATGTGAAACATCTTACGCTCAATGCTCATCAGCGGCGGCATCTCGCTGCTGAAGGCCAGACGCTTGTTCTTCAGCTGGTAATCGATCCATGCCAGCTGCAGGGCATACATGGCGGCAATGATCAATGTCGCATAGGCAAACAGCGACAGGCCAATGTGCACCATCATGCCCGGCGTCGCCTCAAGATGAGTGACGAATTCGTTGGGCACAAAGGTAGCGAAGGCCAGGTTGATCAGGGCGAAGGCGTAGACGATAGGCAGCAGCAGCCAGCCGCGATTCTTTGACGCCACGATGGTCATCACCGTACAGATCATCAGGCTGACCAGCGAGCCGACGTTGAGCAGGCTTAGGTTTTGTCCCGTATCGCCGTCGGGAAAAATGCGCGCCTCCAACGCCAGTGCATGGCTTACCAGGGCAATGACCGCGGAGATGATAGCCATCCGCCGCCAGCCGCTGTTTTTTTGCAGCAGGCCGGGAATAATCAGCGCAAGGCTGACAGAGTAAGCAATAAGCGCAAGCAGGGCAAAAACGGGCATAGTAATGTCGACAGTTGCAGTAGATAGAAGAGAGGCAGTATAGCGTTACGTGACCTTGCCTCCAACCGTTGCATCACAACCGTTGCATCACTACCCTGACATCACAACAACAGCGGCTTCATGTTATACTGCCGCAAAATCGTATTTATGTGTCGCTCAGGCGGCCAACCGTTTCCACCCCAGGTGAAAGACAATGTTTGATAATTTAACCGATCGTCTGTCGCGCTCGTTGCGCAATATCAGTGGCCGTGGACGCCTCACCGAAGAGAACATCAAAGAGACGCTGCGCGAAGTGCGAATGGCACTGCTGGAAGCGGACGTCGCCCTGCCGGTTGTACGCGAGTTCATTAACCGCGTAAAAGAAAAATCGGTTGGTCATGAAGTGAACAAGAGCCTGACCCCGGGTCAGGAGTTCGTCAAAATCGTGCGCGGCGAGCTGGTTGCGGCGATGGGCGAAGAGAACCAGGTCCTTAACCTGGCCGCACAGCCGCCTGCGGTTGTGCTGATGGCAGGCCTGCAGGGTGCGGGTAAAACCACCAGCGTCGGTAAGCTGGGTAAGTTCCTGCGCGAGAAGCACAAGAAGAAGGTGCTGGTGGTTTCCGCCGACGTCTATCGCCCGGCGGCAATCAAGCAGCTTGAGACGCTGGCCCAGCAGGTCGGCGTCGATTTCTTCCCGTCCGACGTTGCCCAGAAGCCGGTTGATATCGTTAACGCTGCGCTGAAAGAGGCGAAGCTGAAGTTCTACGACGTGCTGCTGGTGGATACCGCCGGTCGTCTGCACGTTGACGAAGCGATGATGGACGAGATCAAACACGTCCACGCCGCCATTAACCCAGTAGAGACGCTGTTCGTCGTCGATGCCATGACCGGCCAGGACGCCGCCAATACGGCGAAGGCGTTCAACGAAGCGCTGCCGCTGACCGGCGTAGTGCTGACCAAGGTTGACGGCGACGCCCGCGGCGGTGCGGCCCTCTCTATTCGTCATATCACCGGCAAGCCGATCAAGTTCCTTGGCGTGGGTGAAAAAACCGACGCGCTGGAGCCGTTCCACCCGGATCGTATTGCCTCCCGTATCCTCGGCATGGGCGACGTGCTGTCGCTGATCGAAGATATCGAGAGCAAGGTCGACCGCGCGCAGGCAGAGAAGCTGGCGAATAAGCTGAAGAAGGGCGACGGCTTTGACCTCACCGACTTCCTTGAGCAGCTCAAGCAGATGAAGAACATGGGCGGCATGGCCAGCCTGATGGGCAAGCTGCCGGGCATGGGCCAGCTGCCGGACAACGTGAAATCCCAGATGGACGACAAGGTTCTGGTGCGTATGGAAGCGATCATCAACTCGATGACGCTGAAAGAGCGCGCCAACCCGGACATCATCAAAGGCTCCCGCAAGCGTCGTATCGCGGCAGGCTGCGGCATGCAGGTGCAGGACGTAAACCGTCTGCTGAAGCAGTTCGATGACATGCAGCGCATGATGAAAAAGATGAAGAAAGGCGGGATGGCAAAAATGATGCGTAGCATGAAGGGGATGATGCCGCCATCCGGTTTTCCAAAGCGTTAGTCGCTTTAGAGATTGCTTTTTGCCCCGAAACGAGTAAAATTTTCGGGCTTTTAATATGACACCGGGCTCCGTTCCTCGACGGGGCCTGTTGTTTTATTCACACAAGAGGATGTTATGGTAACTATTCGTTTAGCTCGTCACGGCGCAAAAAAGCGTCCGTTCTACCAGGTTGTTGTTACTGACAGCCGTAATGCACGCAACGGTCGCTTCATTGAGCGCGTTGGTTTCTTCAACCCGATCGCTAGCGAAAAAGAAGAAGGCACCCGCCTGGATCTGGATCGCATCGCTCACTGGGTTGGCCAGGGCGCTACCGTTTCCGATCGCGTTGCTACGCTGATCAAAGAAGCAAACAAAGCAGCTTAATCTGTCACGGTGGTCATGATGAGCATTAAAGCACCTGTTGAACCGATCGTATTGGGAAAAATGGGTTCTTGCTACGGGATCCGTGGTTGGCTCAGAGTGTTTTCCTCCACTGAAGACGCTGAAAGCATTTTTGATTACCAGCCCTGGTTTATCCAGAAGGCCGGTAAGTGGCAGATGGTCGAGCTGGAAAGCTGGCGTCACCACAATCAGGACATCGTCATTAAGCTGAAAGGCATTGATGACCGTGATGCCGCGAATGCGCTGACTAATTGTGAAATTGTCGTGGATTCGTCGCAGTTGCCGCCGCTTTCTGAGGGTGACTACTACTGGAAAGACCTTATGGGCTGCCAGGTAGTAACCACAGAAGGCTATGCCCTGGGGAAAGTCATCGACATGATGGAAACCGGGTCAAATGACGTTCTCGTCATTAAGGCAAACCTGAAAGATGCGTTTGGTATCAAGGAGCGGCTGGTTCCGTTCCTCGATGGACAGGTTATCAAGAATGTCGATCTCACTACTCGCACAATCGAAGTAGATTGGGATCCTGGTTTTTAAACCTCCGGATAAACGGTAGGCACGGCACGATGGGGATTGGCTTGTGTTCATTGGTATAGTTAGCCTGTTTCCTGACATGTTTCGCGCCATTACCGATTACGGGGTAACTGGCCGGGCCGTTAAAAATGGCCTGCTGAGCATCCAGAGCTGGAGTCCGCGTGACTTCGCTCATGACCGGCACCGTACCGTGGACGATCGTCCTTACGGCGGCGGACCGGGGATGCTTATGATGGTTCAACCCTTGCGGGATGCCATCCACGCAGCGAAAGCCGCGGCGGGTGAGGGCGCAAAGGTGATCTATCTGTCACCTCAGGGACGCAAGCTTGATCAAGCGGGCGTGAGCGAACTGGCAACGAATCAGAAAATGATTCTGGTGTGCGGGCGCTACGAAGGGGTCGATGAGCGTGTGATCCAAACCGAAGTCGACGAAGAGTGGTCTATCGGCGATTACGTGCTCAGCGGTGGTGAGTTACCAGCAATGACGCTGATTGACTCGGTTGCCCGGTTTATTCCAGGCGTACTGGGGCATGAAGCTTCGGCAACGGAAGATTCCTTTGCCGATGGGTTGCTGGACTGTCCACACTATACCCGTCCTGAGGTGTTAGAAGGCATGGAGGTGCCGGCAGTTCTGCTGTCGGGTAACCATGCCGAGATACGTCGCTGGCGTCTGAAGCAGTCGCTGGGCCGCACCTGGCTTAGAAGACCTGAACTTCTGGAAAACCTGGCTCTGACTGAAGAGCAAGCAAAGCTGCTGGCGGAGTTCCGAAAAGAGCACGCACAACAGCAGCAAATACATGATGGGATGGCGTAAGCCTCCAAATATCAGTTTACCCAGGATAAGAGATTAAATTATGAGCAACATCATTAAGCAAATTGAACAAGAGCAGATGAAGCAGGACGTACCTTCCTTCCGTCCGGGTGATACCGTGGAAGTGAAAGTATGGGTTGTTGAAGGTTCCAAAAAACGTCTGCAGGCATTCGAGGGCGTGGTTATCGCTATTCGTAACCGCGGTCTGCACTCTGCATTCACTGTTCGCAAAATTTCCAACGGCGAAGGCGTTGAGCGTGTCTTCCAGACTCACTCTCCGGTAGTTGACAGCATTGCTGTTAAACGTCGTGGTGCTGTACGTAAAGCTAAACTGTACTACCTGCGTGAGCGTACCGGTAAGTCTGCTCGTATCAAAGAGCGTCTTAACTAAGATTCGCTTTCGCGACATCCTGATAAAAAGGGGCTGGCCTGTGGGCTGGCCCCTTTTTTTATGCCTGTGCGCGCGATCTGTTAACTCCTGCGTTATAAATCCTTTACAATGTCTGCTCTCGACCGGAGGGCTAGTGGCTAACCTGATGCATCACTCAACATGGAAACGCGCAGCGGCATTGACCGCGCTGTTTGCGATCCTGCTGATCGTGATTGCGCCGCTGATCTCCGTTGCGCTGCAAAAAGATCCCATGAGCGCGATGCCTGGCATGCATCACGAGATGTCGATGATGCCTGAGCATCACGTCATGCCGGAGCATCATGCGATGCCTGAACATTCGCCCGCATCGCAAAGCATGCCGGTCGACCATGCCGAGGCATGCGGCTACTGCGTGCTGCTAGCGCACGTGCCAGGCGTGATCCTTGCGCTTATCGTTCTGCTCTGTGGCGTGCTGCTCAGGCTGCGCATAACGCCACCGCGGCCCATCGTCTGCCACTGGCACTTCTTCCCCTGGCTCTGTCCGGATACCCGCGCGCCGCCGCGCCTGTCTGCTTTTTCCCTCTAAAAATTTCCTGTACGCCCCGGCGTACCAGCAACTTTTTACCTAAAAAAAGGAAAAGTATGACTACCTGCACTTCGCGCGCGGCATGGGTGAACCTGCTGCGACGCCTTCATTTCTACATCGGTCTCTTTGTGGGCCCGTTTATCTTCATCGCCGCACTCAGCGGGACGCTCTATGTGGTCACGCCGCAGCTGGAGAACGCCCTCTATCATGATGCGCTCTACGGCACCGCTAGCGGCGAGCATCAGCCGCTGGCCGAGCAGGTCGCGGTGGCCGAGCGGGTGACCGGCGGAACGCTGCGTCTGCACGCTGTCCGCCCTGGGCTTATCAACGGGGAGACGACGCGGGTGATGTTTGCCGATCCGCAGCTTGGCGTCTCGGAGAACCGGGCTATCTTTATCGATCCAGTGACCCTGGCGGTAAAAGGCGATATGACCGTCTATGGCACCAGTGGCATTCTGCCTCTGCGCCAGACTATCGATTATCTGCACCGTTCCCTGCTGCTCGGCGATGTCGGCCGACTCTATAGCGAACTGGCCGCGTCGTGGATGTGGATTGCTGCCCTCGGCGGCATTGCGCTGTGGTGGTTCACCCGGCCCAAACGACGGATTAACAATCGGGTGCAGAACAGCCGTCGCCTGCACGTGAGCCTGGGCTGGGTGCTGCTGGCAGGCATGCTGCTCTTCTCCGCGACCGGTTTGACCTGGTCCCAGTGGGCGGGAGGTAACGTTGATAAAATGCGCGCGGCGCTAGGCTGGATGACGCCCCAGGTGAATACCCAACTGCACGGAGCCGCCCAGCCAGCCGATCCCCATGCGGAACATCATGCCCATCATGAGCACCATGAGGGAATGACGATGCCGATGGCGGAGAGCGATGCCGACAGCGTGCAGTATGATGAGGTATTGCAGGTAGCCCGCCAGACCGGCATCAATGCTTCCCGTCTTGAGATCCGCCCGCCGCGCAGTGCAGACCAGGCATGGACGGTCACGGAGATCGACCGGGCCTGGCCTACGCAGGTCGACGCCGTGGCGATCGATGGTCACACCATGACCGCGATCGACCAGACGCGCTTTGCTGACTTCCCGCTGATGGCAAAGCTGACCCGCTGGGGCGTCGATTTCCATATGGGCGTGCTGTTCGGCCTGCCAAACCAGCTGGTGCTGATCCTGTTTGGCGGTGCGCTGTGCGTGAGCATCGTGGTGGGCTATCGGCTGTGGTGGATCCGCCGTCCGGCGCAGGGCGGCGTGAGCCCAGTGCAAACCCTGATGCAGAGCTGGCTGGCGCTCGGCAGGGGAGGACGGGTAATTACCCTGATCCTTGCCCTGCTGATTGGGCTGGCGCTACCGGTACTGGGCATCAGCCTGCTGCTGTTTATTGCTGTCGATATTGTGCGCTGGCGTCGGGCCAGCGCTGCACCATTGCAGCCGGAACAGGAGTCAGGGCGTCTTTGACTGGCGCTGCTTGACCTTGTACATATTTTTGTCCGCCAGCTCCAGCAGGCTTTCGGCGCTGGCGTGCTCCCATGCCAGCGCATAGCCAATGCTAAGGGTCATCATGGTGGTAGAGCCGTTATGCAGATCGAAAGGATGATAGAACTGCTGGGCCAGCGCGCCTGAGAGACGCTTGACTTCATGCTCGGTATGCACGCCGGTCAGGATCATGGCAAACTCATCTCCGCCGAGACGGTAGGCCATATGCTGCTTGCCGCCAAAGGCGGATAACCTTTTCGCCACCTCAATCAGGACGCTGTCGCCGACGGCGTGCCCCCATGTGTCGTTAATGTACTTGAAGTTATCACCATCAAGAAACAGCAGCGCCGAGCAGCGTTGGGCGGCGTCATCCTTCATCAGGGCAGCGATGGCGTTGCGAAACGCGGCACGGTTAGCCAGTCCGGTCAGCGGATCGTGCAGGGCGGTACGCAGGAGCAGGGCATTGCGCGCCTGTAAGCTCAGCTGCCACTCCTCCATCTCATCCAGCAGGCTGTTAAAGTCCTGACCAAAGCGATGAAACTCGTCAATACGCTCGTCGGCGACGCGACGAGAAAAGTTGCGGTAGGTCCGCACGTCATGCACCACGTCAGTGATATTTTGCAGAGCGTTGAACACGCCGTTATGCAGATAGCGACTGATGGCGAGCGCCACGGCGGAGGCAAAGAGGATAGATCCGGTCAGGACGCCGAGGGAGAGCAGAATAAAGTGGCCAATCAGGCTGGCCTGGGCCGTCAGATGCAGCTCGCCGATCTGTGTACCGTCGTGCACGATCGGCTGCCTAACCGGTTCGGGAAGCAGTCCCTGGCGGATCAGATCGCTGGCTTTGTCATAGCTGCTCTTCGGCATCGAAGACCAGCCTGCCACGACATGCTGTTTTGCATCACGTACCTCTGCCGCGCTATAGAGCCCCCGCTGGCCAAGCGTAGAGAGCGTATCGGCAGCGGCGGCCGCATCATGGCGGGCGAGAGCAAATTCCAGATTGCGGCTCATGGTCGCGCCCGTCAGCTCTAAGTTACGTAGGGCATACTGCTTTAACGTCAGTACCGACGTGACGGAGATAAGAAACCAAACCAGCGTCATCGTAATAATCACGTTAATAATATTGATTCTACGTAGGGTACGCTTAAAAGTTGGCCGTGAAAGATCCCTATTCATCATTATTTCCCCGCAACGACGGCTGATAATTACACGTAGCAGAAAAACAGCGTTTACCTGCATATCCCCTGTTAAGATCGTGGTTATATTACCCTGGATAGACCAGGGGTGATCTCGACTTATTCACAGATTGAATAATATTTCGGCAGTTAATTGAGAACGGCGTCGCGGGTGCCTTCGTCCATACCTGCTTGCCAGGCGCTACGCAGTTGGGCGGCGCTCTCCTGCGTGTCGCAGCCGGCTGGATAGATTTTACCCGCACGACCCCATGCATAGAGAAAATCGTCGTGACAAATCCTTTTCAGGCCTGCCTTATAGCCTTGTAAATAGCGGTTTCGATCGACGTTGGCGTCATTGTGCAGAGCAGCCAGGACGCTGTTCTCTTTGACCACCGCGCCAGAGAGGGCGTCGTCTTTCCCGGTGCTGTACCAGTCGGTGCCGGTCCATGTGGGAGCGTGTGTATAGGGTTCAACCGAGCAGCCAGACAGCAGAATGGCTAAGAGTGCGTACATTCCAGGTTTCATTATCGTGCTCCTTTTTCTGTTATTAAAGCGTAGCCTGGTTGCCGTTAGGTTGCTCACTGTGCATTTTTGTTTACATAAAAAGCGCAATCAAATTGCATTTTAAGGGGTAATGTAAACAATTATGTACGTGTTATGGATTGAAATCTTTACCGGTTGTGATACTGTTAGGTTACTCTCTGCTGAGAACACTATCGCTAAAGACTATCGCAACGAACGACCAGGATCGCCATCATGCAAAAAGACGCGCTGAATAATGTCCATATCGCCGACGAGCAGGTTTTAATCACTCCGGAACGCCTGAAGGCGGAGTTTCCGCTGACGGCAGAGCAGGAGGCGCAGATCTCGCAATCGCGCCAGACTATCTCCGATATCATTGCCGGGCGCGATCCGCGTCTGCTGGTAGTGTGCGGGCCGTGCTCTATTCACGATCCGCAGGCGGCCATTGAGTACGCTCACCGCTTTAAAGCCCTTGCCGAGGAGGTCAGCGATAGCCTCTACCTGGTCATGCGCGTCTATTTTGAAAAACCCCGTACCACCGTTGGCTGGAAAGGGTTGATTAACGATCCACATATGGATGGTTCGTTTGATGTCGAAACCGGGCTGAAAATTGCCCGTAGCCTGCTGGTGGAGCTGGTCAGCATGGGCCTGCCGCTGGCAACCGAAGCGCTGGATCCCAACAGCCCGCAATACCTGGGCGATCTCTTTAGCTGGTCGGCCATCGGGGCACGCACTACCGAGTCCCAGACCCACCGTGAAATGGCCTCCGGCCTCTCCATGCCGGTCGGCTTTAAGAACGGCACCGACGGTAGCCTGGCGACGGCGATCAACGCCATGCGTGCGGCGGCGATGCCGCACCGTTTTGTCGGTATCAACCAGGCGGGTCAGGTGTGCCTGTTGCAAACCCAGGGCAACCCGGATGGACACGTGATCCTGCGCGGCGGCAAAGCGCCGAACTACAGCCCGGCTGACGTGGCGCAGTGCGAGAAAGAGATGACGCAGGCAGGCCTGAAGCCCGCCCTGATGGTAGACTGTAGCCACGGTAACTCGAATAAAGATTACCGTCGCCAGCCTGCGGTCGCTGAATCCGTTGTGGCGCAAATCAAAGATGGTAACCGATCGATCATTGGCCTGATGATCGAGAGTAATATTCATGAAGGTAATCAATCGTCCGAGCAGCCGCGCGGCGATATGAAACATGGCGTCTCCGTGACCGATGCCTGCATCAGCTGGGAGACGACCGACGCGCTGCTGCGTGAGATTAACCAACATCTGCGTGGGCATCTGGCAGCACGTCTGGCTTAAGAGGTTGTTATGGTTGCTGAATTGACCGCCCTGCGCGATCAAATTGATGAAGTAGATAAGGCGCTGCTGGCCCTGCTGGCGAAGCGTCTGGATCTGGTGGCCGAGGTCGGCGAGGTTAAGAGTAAATATGGCCTGCCGATCTACGTGCCCGAGCGTGAGGCCGCTATGCTGGCTTCTCGCCGTCAGGAGGCCGAGTCGCTTGGCGTACCGCCGGATCTGATTGAGGACGTGCTCAGACGCGTGATGCGTGAATCCTACTCCAGCGAGAACGATAAAGGGTTCAAAACCCTCTGTCCGACGCTGCGTCCGGTAGTGATTGTGGGCGGCGGCGGCCAAATGGGCCGGCTGTTTGAGAAGATGCTGACCCTTTCCGGCTACCATGTGCGTATCCTGGAGAAGGATGACTGGGCGCTGGCGGGCAATATTGTTGCCGACGCCGGAATGGTGATCGTCAGCGTGCCGATTCATGTCACCGAGCAGGTGATCGCCTCCCTGCCGCCGCTGCCGGAGGATTGCATCCTTGTCGATTTGGCCTCGGTGAAAAGCGGGCCGCTGCAGGCCATGCTGAGCGTGCATAAAGGACCCGTCTTAGGATTGCATCCGATGTTCGGCCCGGACAGCGGCAGCCTGGCGAAGCAGGTGGTGGTCTACTGCGACGGACGCAAGCCAGAAGCCTACCAGTGGCTGCTGGAGCAGATTCAGGTCTGGGGTGCCCGTTTGCACCGTATTAGCGCCGTTGAGCACGATCAAAACATGGCGTTTATTCAGGCGCTGCGCCACTTCGCTACCTTCGCCTACGGGTTGCATCTGGCGGAAGAGAACGTGCAGCTGGAGCAGCTGCTGGCGCTCTCCTCGCCTATCTACCGTCTGGAGCTGGCAATGGTCGGGCGGCTATTTGCCCAGGATCCACAGCTCTATGCGGACATCATTATGGCCTCGGAGAGTAACCTGGCGCTGATCAAGCGCTACTACCAGCGCTTTGGCGAAGCGATTGAGCTGCTGGAGCAGGGCAACAAGCAGGCGTTTATCGATAGCTTCCGTAAGGTTGAGCACTGGTTTGGCGACTACGCCCAGCGCTTCCAGAGCGAGAGTCGGGTCCTGCTACGTCAGGCAAACGACAACCGTCAATAGGTTAAAAGCTGTATATACTTTAAGGCCAGTGGGTTACCCGCTGGCCTTTTTACTGTATGGGAGTCTCTATGGCTGAGCCGCAACTGCTATTTGATTACACCGGCCATCTGCCGGAATGTCCTGTCTGGAGCGAATCGGAACAGGCGCTGTACTGGGCCGATATTCTGGAGGGAGAGATCCACCGCTATCATCTGGCGTCCGCTGAGCATACCGTCCTGCGGTTTCCGGAAGAGGTGGGCTGCTTTGCCCTGCGCGAGAAGGGCGGTTTCATCGTTGCGATGCGTAGTGCCATCTGGCTGGCGGACAAACGCGGCCTGCTGACTCATAAAGTGTGTGATAATCCCTCTAACCCGGAGCTGGCGCGCTTTAACGACGGTGGGACCGATCATGCTGGTCGTTTTTACGCTGGCACGTTCTGGGCACCGCAGGATTACAACGGCGCGCTGCTGGTGCGGGTCGATAACGATCTGACCCCGAAGGTGATCCAGTGCGATATCCTTGGGGCCAACGGATTAGCGTTTAGCCCGGACGGGAAGTGGATGTACACCTCCGACACGCCGCAGGAGGTGATCTACCGCACGCCGCTGGATGAGCAGGGCGAGCCCGGTAAGCGCGAGGTGTTCCGCATCTTTAAAAAAGAGGAGGGGCAGCCGGACGGCGCGGCAACGGATGTTGAGGGCTGCTACTGGAGCGCGCTGTACGACGGCTGGCGCATCGCACGTTTCTCCCCTGAGGGCGAACAGCTGGAAGAGTATCGCCTGCCGGTGCGCTGCCCGACGATGGTGTGCTTTGGCGGTGAAGATATGAAGACGCTGTTTATCACCACCACCCGGGAGAATATGAAGCAGGACGAGCTGGCGAAGTTTCCGCTCTCCGGGGCCATCTTCACCCTGCCGGTAAGCGTGGCAGGCGTGAAGAAATCCCCCTTTATTGAGCGTTAAGCCGGATCGACCGGGACAACGTTCTCGCCAGGATAGCAGCCCAGCACTTTCAACGAGCGGGTGATCTCCCCGAGCTCGCGCAGGGCTTTCTGCATGGATGCAGACTCCAGGTTGGCCTGGATATCCAGATAGAACATCTCTTCCCACGGGTTGCCGTGAATGGGGCGTGACTCCAGCTTGGTCATAATCAGGTTATGGTTACGCAGCACCAGCAGCGCCTCAACCAGCGCCCCGGCCTGCTGGCCCGTGGCCATTAGCAGCGTCGTTTTGGCCGGTACCTGATCGGAGACGTTAATCGGTTTACGCGCCAGCACGATAAAGCGAGTGATGTTTTGCGTCTGGTTCGCCAGGTTACGCTCCAGCACCTGCAGGCCGTACAGCGCGCCACCCGCCTCGCTGCCCAGCGCCGCCACATGAGGCGAGTTCGCCTGGGCCACTCTCTCCATTGCCGCCGAGGTGCTCTCGGTATACTCAATTTTCCACTGCGGATAGCGGTTCAAAAACTGGCTGCACTGTTGGAAGGGCTGCGGGTGGCTGTAGACCGTTTCGATTTTGCTTAGATCGGTTGTACCCGAAACCAGCACGCAGTGATCGATAGGCACAGTCATCTCTCCGACGATCGCCAGGCTGGTGTGCTGGAGCAGATCGTAGACGTCGTTGATCGCCCCGGAGCTGGTGTTCTCCAGCGGCACGACGGCATAGTCGGCCTGGCCAGTCTCTACCTGCTGAAAGATATCGTGGAACTTTGCGCAGCCGCTCTCAATAAACTGCTCGAAGTGGCGCGCCGCGTACTGACGCGCGGCCAGGTGCGAATAGGAGCCTTTGGGGCCGAGAAAGGCAATCCGCGCCGAGTGCGGGTTGGTTTGATTAAGATGCTGCTGAAGCAGGGCCTGCTGGGTCAGAACGGAATCTTCGATAATCAGCTGGAACAGACGGGTAATGTAGTGCGCATCGAGATAGTGCGTTTTGCCCAGCTGGATCAGGTGCTCCAGCAGATCGCGTTCACGGTCGATATCGCGCACCGGACGGTGGGAGGTCAGCTTGGCTTTGCCCACCTCAACGGCGAGCTGGCGACGCTCGGCCAGCAGCGCCAGCAGTTGCTCATCCAGGGCGCTTATCTTTTTACGCAGATCCAGCAGCGGGTTTTCCGGTGTCATAGTGTTGCCTTAGTCGTTATCGTTATCTGTCTATCAGCCATAAAAAAAGGCCCCCCGGTTTGGGAGGCCTTGCTGTTCGTCTTCGCACATACTCTTACACGACGAAACGCCTCCCATTCAGGGGAAGGTAAAAAAGCGTGCGAAGAAAAACGGCGTCTGTTTCATGGGATAGTCCTGTCTGTGTCTACAGGTAAAGTAACCGTACTGTTTTCACCCTGTCAATAAAAAACGCGCCCGAAGGCGCGTGGGTGAGACACTCAATGTAAAGGACTACTCTTCGTAAAGGATTACTCTTCTTCTTCTTCAACGAAGGTGGCGTCTTTCACCGACGTGGCGGCGCGACGGGCTTCACCTTTGTGCTGCACTTTATTGAGCTGCCGTTCCAGCTTATTAATCAAGTCGTTGATAGCGGTGTACATATCATCGTGTCGGCCACTGGCGACCAGCTGGCCGTTAGGGGTATTAATGGTTGCGTCAGCAACAAAACCCTGCGGCTCCTTCGAGAGGATGATATGGGGATTAATCAGATGAGTTTGCCATTTTTCTAACTTGGCGAGACGGTCTGCGACATGCTGGCGAATTGCCGGAGTAATTTCCATTTGTTTACTGGTAATGTTCACTGTCATAAATGTTACCTCTTGTCTTTCCGTCCAGGTGATCTCAGCATACCTTTCTGAAGGTCAAAAAGTGTGATGTAAATCACGTATTTTTGTCACTTTTTGTCAATGCCGACATTTTGTGAGATAGGACAGGAAGAGATGAGATTTTACTTGCTGGATAGAGGAAGGGGAGCCATAGTTGATAAGTTACGTTGCCGCCTACTTCTTTAGAGGCAGCCGAAACCGCATAAAAAACGGCAGCCCGAGAGCTGCCGTTGGTGTTTTTAACGATCGGTTTTTGACTATCAGGTACTGCTGCTGTTGGACGCGATAATCTTCGCGACTTTATCTGCCTGAGCGTTCATCTGCATCTGGCGATAGGCATTTTCCATCAGCGGCAGGGCGTTACGCGTCGCCTGCGTGTCAGGGAAGTCACGCAGCATGCCCTCTACGCGGTTCACTACCGCCACCCACGCGCCGCGTTCGGTGTAGTATTCCGCCACGGAGTATTCATACTTCGCCAGACGATCCTTCAGGAAGACCAGTCGTTTGGTGGCATCGGTAACGTACTGGCTGTTCGGATAGCCACGTACCAGCTTCGAGAAGTCATTAAACGCATCGCGGGCGTGCTGCGGATCGCGATCGCTACGATCGACGCCGAAGAAACCCTGTAATGCACTGTCGTCCAGCGCCATGTCGGTCAGGCCGCGCATATACATCACGTAATCGATGTTCGGGTGAGTCGGGTTCAGACGGACAAAGCGATCGATCGCAGCCTGAGCCAGCGGCAGATCGGCATTTTTATAGTAGGCGTAGATCAGATCCAGCTGAACCTGCTGCGAGTAAGGGCCAAACGGATAACGGTTATCCAGCGCTTCCAGTTGCGTTATTGCCTGTTTCCAGTTACCGTCCTGCAACTTTTGCTGAGCAGTCGCATAGATTTCATTAGGCGGATTATCAGGCACCTCTTCCTTTGAACTGGAGCAACCCACCAAAGCCAGGCTCAACGTGGCGGCTGCCACCAGATATTTCATGCGCGTCATGACGTTTTGACTTTCCTCAAAATGTTTATGCGGGAGGATTCTCTGTTCCTGCTCCCGATTAAGACCAGCTACAATAGCACACTATATTAAACGGCAAAGCCGTAAAAACCCAAGGTTAACGAAGAAGCTGTCTATGGCACAACTAGTACAACTCACCGCAACGGTGTCCGAAAATCAACTCGGTCAACGCTTAGATCAGGCATTGGCCGAAATGTTCCCGGATTATTCACGTTCGCGCATAAAAGAGTGGATCCTTGACCAGCGCGTGCAGGTCAACGGCAAGATTTGCGACAAACCCAAAGAGAAAGTGTTGGGCGGCGAGCGCGTCGCCATCGATGCCGAGATCGAAGAAGAGGCGCGCTTTGAGGCGCAGGATATCCCGCTCAACATCGTCTATGAAGATGACGATATTCTGGTGATCAACAAGCCGCGCGACTTCGTAGTGCATCCGGGCGCAGGTAACCCTGACGGCACCGTGCTGAATGCGCTGCTGCACTACTATCCGCCGATTGTTGACGTGCCGCGCGCCGGTATCGTCCACCGTCTGGATAAAGACACCACTGGCCTGATGGTCGTTGCTAAGACCGTACCGGCCCAGACCCGACTGGTGGAGTCCCTGCAGCTGCGCGAAATCACCCGTGAGTATGAAGCCGTTGCCATTGGCCATATGACGGCGGGTGGCACGGTGGAAGAGCCAATCAGCCGCCACCCGACCAAGCGTACCCACATGTCGGTGCATCCGATGGGCAAGCCGGCGGTGACCCACTACCGCATCATGGAGCACTTCCGTGTGCACACGCGTCTGCGCCTGCGTCTTGAAACAGGCCGTACCCACCAGATCCGTGTTCACATGGCGCACATTACCCATCCGCTGGTGGGCGATCAGCTCTACGGTGGCCGTCCGCGTCCGCCAAAGGGGGCGTCTGATGAGTTCATCACCGCGCTGCGCCAGTTCGATCGCCAGGCGCTGCACGCCACCATGCTGCGTCTCTATCACCCGATTACCGGTATCGAGATGGAGTGGCATGCGCCGATCCCACAGGATATGATCGACCTGATCGACGCCATGCGCGCCGATTTCGAAACCCATAAAGAGGACGTTGACTGGCTATGACATCGCTGATTGTTCCGCAGTGGCCGCTGCCTGAAGGCGTCGCGGCCTGTAGTTCGACCCGCAACGGCGGCGTGAGCCTTGCCCCATGGGACTCCCTGAACCTGGGCGCACACTGCGGTGACAACCTTGAGCATGTCGAGGAGAACCGTCGCCGGCTGTTTGCCGCAGCCGGTTTGCCCACTAAGCCCGTCTGGCTGGAGCAGGTGCACGGCAAAACGGTGCTTACGCTTTCCGGCGAGCCTTATGCCTCTAAACGCGCAGATGCCTCATACAGCAATACTCCCGGTACGGTGTGCGCCGTGATGACCGCCGACTGCCTGCCGGTGCTGTTCTGTAACCGTGCGGGAACTGAAGTCGCTGCCGCGCATGCGGGCTGGCGCGGTCTGTGTGCGGGTGTACTGGAAGAGACGGTGGCCCGTTTTGCAGATAAGCCAGAAAACATCATTGCCTGGCTGGGCCCCGCTATCGGCCCTGATGCCTTTGAAGTTGGCCCGGAAGTGCGCGACGCCTTTATTGCCGAAGATTCGAACGCTTCAGCGGCATTTCGTGCGGCAGGCGAAAAATATTTTGCTAATATCTATCAGCTTGCTCGTCAGCGGCTGGCACGCGCCACCGTAGACGCCGTCTACGGTGGCGACCGGTGCACCTTCAGTGAACAAAGTGAATTCTTCTCTTATCGCCGCGACAAAACCACCGGGCGTCTGGCAAGTTTCATTTGGCTGATATAACCTAAAGAATCAAGACGATCCAGTACGTGTAATATTCTTTGTACATAATTTAGATCATTAACCTTGAATAATTGAGGGATGACCTCATTTAATCTCCAGTAGCAAATTTGACCTGTATTATGGGAGGAGTTATGCGTCTGGATCGTCTTACTAATAAATTCCAGCTTGCTCTTGCCGACGCTCAGTCACTCGCGCTGGGGCAAGACCATCAATTTATCGAACCACTTCATCTTATGAGCGCCTTGCTGACACAGGAGGGGGGCTCAGTACGTCCGTTACTTACCTCTGCCGGTGTCAACGCCGGTCAGCTCCGCACCGCCATTGATCAGGCGCTCAGCCGCCTGCCGCAGGTAGAGGGTACCGGCGGCGACGTTCAGCCGTCCCAGGATCTGGTGCGGGTGCTTAACCTCTGCGACAAGCTGGCGCAGAAACGTAACGATAACTTTATTTCGTCAGAGCTGTTTGTTCTGGCGGCGCTGGAGTCGCGCGGCACGCTCGCCGATCTGCTGAAAGCAGCGGGAGCGAATACCAACAACGTGACCCAGGCAATTGAACAGATGCGCGGAGGAGAAGGCGTGAACGATCAAGGGGCCGAAGACCAGCGTCAGGCCTTGAAGAAATTTACCGTCGATCTTACCGAGCGTGCCGAACAGGGCAAGCTCGACCCGGTGATTGGCCGCGACGAAGAGATCCGCCGTACTATCCAGGTACTGCAACGTCGTACCAAAAATAACCCGGTGCTGATCGGCGAGCCGGGCGTGGGTAAAACTGCCATTGTTGAAGGGCTGGCGCAGCGTATTGTTAACGGCGAAGTGCCGGAAGGGCTGAAGGGCCGTCGGGTGCTGGCGCTGGATATGGGTGCGCTGGTGGCAGGTGCAAAATATCGCGGTGAGTTCGAAGAGCGCTTAAAAGGCGTGCTGAGCGACCTGTCAAAGCAGGAAGGCAACGTCATCCTGTTTATTGATGAGCTGCATACGATGGTGGGCGCAGGTAAGGCCGATGGCGCAATGGACGCCGGGAACATGCTGAAACCGGCTCTCGCCCGCGGCGAGCTGCACTGCGTCGGTGCAACCACGCTGGATGAGTACCGTCAGTATATTGAGAAAGATGCGGCGCTGGAGCGACGCTTCCAGAAAGTGTTCGTTGCCGAGCCGTCGGTTGAAGATACCATCGCTATCCTGCGTGGGCTGAAAGAGCGCTATGAGCTGCATCACCATGTGCAGATCACCGACCCGGCCATCGTGGCGGCGGCGACGCTGTCCCATCGCTACATTGCCGACCGCCAGCTGCCGGATAAAGCTATCGACCTGATCGATGAGGCTGCATCCAGCATTCGGATGCAGATCGACTCCAAGCCGGAAGAGCTGGACCGTCTGGACAGGCGCATTATCCAGCTTAAGCTGGAGCAGCAGGCGCTGATGAAAGAGTCCGATGACGCCAGCATTAAGCGTCTGGAGATGCTCAACGGCGAACTGGCTGATAAAGAGCGCCAGTACTCAGTGTTGGAAGAGGAGTGGAAGGCGGAGAAAGCCTCGCTCTCCGGAACGCAGACCATTAAGGCCGAGCTGGAGCAGGCGAAGATTGCCATTGAGCAGGCCCGCCGCGTTGGCGACCTGGCCCGCATGTCCGAGTTGCAGTACGGGAAAATCCCTGAGCTGGAGAAACAGCTTGAGCAGGCAACGCAGTCGGAAGGCAAAACCATGCGTCTGCTGCGTAACAAAGTGACCGATACCGAGATCGCCGAGGTGCTGGCACGCTGGACCGGTATTCCGGTGGCCCGCATGATGGAAGGCGAACGCGAAAAACTGCTGCGTATGGAGCAGCAGCTGCATAGCCGTGTGATTGGCCAGAACGAAGCCGTTGAGGCCGTCTCGAACGCCATTCGTCGCAGCCGGGCGGGGCTGTCCGATCCGAACCGTCCGATTGGCTCTTTCCTGTTCCTTGGGCCAACCGGGGTAGGGAAGACCGAGCTGTGCAAAACGCTGGCTAACTTTATGTTCGACAGTGACGATGCCATGGTACGTATCGACATGTCCGAGTTTATGGAGAAACATTCCGTGTCGCGGCTGGTGGGTGCGCCTCCGGGATACGTCGGCTATGAAGAGGGCGGGTATCTGACCGAGGCGGTTCGTCGTCGTCCCTATTCCGTTATCCTGCTGGATGAAGTAGAGAAAGCGCATCCGGACGTATTCAACATTCTTTTACAGGTGCTGGATGACGGACGCTTGACGGACGGGCAGGGGAGAACGGTCGACTTCCGCAACACCGTGGTGATTATGACCTCGAACCTGGGTTCCGATCTGATTCAAGAGCGCTTCGGTGAGCTGGACTATGGGCATATGAAAGAGATCGTCATGGGCGTGGTGAGCCATAGCTTCCGTCCGGAATTCATTAACCGTATCGATGAGGTCGTAGTATTCCATCCGCTGGGTGAGAAACATATTGCCTCGATTGCCCAGATCCAGCTGCAGCGTCTTTATAAACGTCTGGAAGAGCGCGGTTATGCCGTGCAGATGTCAGATGAGGCGCTGAAGCTGCTGAGCGCTAACGGTTACGATCCGGTATACGGGGCGCGTCCGCTGAAACGCGCTATCCAGCAGCAGATCGAAAACCCGCTGGCGCAGCAGATCCTCTCCGGGGAGCTGATTCCGGGCAAAACGGTACAGCTGGTGGTAAAAGACGACCGCATTGCCGCCGTGCAGTAATGTGCGATAGAGCGTGAAAAGCGTAAAACGAGCCCTGCGGGGCTCGTTTTTGTTTATAAACCAGGCGAATTTGTGCTTTGCATCACCGTTTCGCCTAAAAATTAGGCTATCGATAAGTTTTTTCGATTTAAGTCTTGTCAGCCCGGAATAACTCCCTATAATGCGCCTCCACTGACACGGAACAACGGCGAGTAAGCTGGCCGGTCAGCGAGGCGCCTCCGGGCACTTCGGCAGAGAAAAGCGAAAATAAACGCTTGACTCTGAATGAGGAAAGCGTAATATACGCCACCTCGCAACGGTGAGCTGAAAGCCACGTTGCACTGCT